>Ga0194123_10002321_pt1 | contig 25193 bp, 4 predicted proteins | sample TA2MahsurfametaG_5_FD_155479 | JGI IMG/M metagenome (GOLD analysis project Ga0194123, IMG submission 155479) | Freshwater microbial communities from Lake Tanganyika, Tanzania - TA2015023 Mahale A surface | ecosystem: Environmental > Aquatic > Freshwater > Lake | place: Tanzania: Lake Tanganyika... | reverse complement strand
TACAAGCATTGGGGCTGGGTTAATATTTCCTCCAGCTGGTTTGGTGGTCGCAGGTATCGCATGTGGAATATACGGTTTTCTTCTAGGTTCAGAATAATCAATTAAATATATGGCTTGGAACAGTTCGCCTAACAATAAATCATTGCGCCCGGGAAATTCAAAATCTTTGGGTTACGGTTTGCCGATATCAGCAAACCCCTCATTTGCCGATAAGGCGTATAGGGATGGCTGGGACATCGAGCGCGCATACCGCGAGGGAATGTCGAAAATTACTTGGGTTAATCGCTGTATTGACGCGATTTCTGGTAATCAAGCCAGATTGACCATGATGCTGAGAAAAGACAATTCCAAGCATGGCCAGCAAGTAAAAGGAAAAGAAGCAGAACGTTCCACAATTTTGGAGCTGTTGAATAACAGAACAAATGTTGGAGAAAACTCATTTATTTTTAGGTACAGACTTTCCGCTCAATTACTGCTTGGAACAAGGGGTGTATTTATAGAAAAAATACGTGGCAGAGATGGCGGGATAATCGCTCTAAACCTTCTTCCGCCTCAATCAACAGCCCCAATACCACATCCAAAGAAATTTGTTTCCGGCTATGAAGTGATGATGCCATATGGCCAAAAAATAATTTTAAAACCAGAAGATGTGTGTTGGGTTAGAAGACCGCATCCCATAGACCCATATTTGTCTTTGACCCCACTTGAAGCATCTGGTGTTGCTATCGAAATTGAGAATCTGGCAAAAATATATAACAGAAATTATCTGTTAAATGATGGAAGACCGGGTGGTTTGCTTGTGGTTCGCGGAGAAATAGATGAGGACGATAAAGATGAATTGAGAAGTAGATTTAGAGGAAATATTTCAAAAACTGGTCAAACAACTGTAATTTCTTCAGATGAAGGAGTTGATTTTGTAGATACCTCAGCATCGCCAAGAGATGCTGCATATATGCAAATGCGACAGATAACAAAAGAAGAAATACTTTCAGCTTTCGGAGTCCCAGAATCAGTTATTGGAAATGCAGCAGGGCGAACATTTTCAAATGCGGCAGAGGAAATACGAGTTTTTTGGGTAGAAACAATGGGTCCACATTTGGAGATTGTTTCCAGGGCACTTGACGAATTGGACGATAAGTATTACATTGATTTTGATACTTCAGAAGTTCCAATTCTCATGCTCTACAAACAGGAACGCGAACGCTATCTAATGCAAGAACTTCAAGCTGGATTGATAAGTGTAAACGAATACAGAATCGGTTCAGCAAGAAAAGAAGTGGACGCAGACTTGGCCGATTCTTTGCTGATGAATCCAAACCTTATTCCGATTGCGAATACAAAAAAGAAGATGGAAGAAAATGCTGCTCAAGTCCCTGGAGCTCCAGGCGGCGCGCCGGGCATGCCCGGAATGCCACCAATGCCTGGAATGCCCGGAATGCCACAAATGCCAGGACAAGAACCGCCGCTTGACCCAAACACAATGCAGGGCGCAATGGCTGAAGTCAGTGGGGCGCTTGCTCAAAGCCCACTTCCACCAGAAGCAACTGGAGCAGCAATGCAGCCACAGGTTCCAGCGGGAATCGCCACAGCATCTGACTCTGGAATTCAAACAAAATCAGAACAAGAAGATTCTCAATTTGAAATTGAAAGATGGTCAGAAATATTATCAAGAGGAATTGAAAGAGTTTTTGAAAGACAGCAGCGAGTTGTGCTTGAAAAAATAAACGGAGCAAAATCCAAAAAAGCACTTTCATCCGGAACGCTAGACGTTGAAACAATTATTTCTATTGAAACATGGAATAGGCAAATAGATGAAGACATAAAGCCGTTGTTCTCGGCAATAATAAATAACTCAAATGAACGAAAGCAAATTAACTTTGAATTGAAGGGAATCAAGACCAAAAATCTTCAAGCGCTTCAAGTTGCAAAACAAATTGACGAAAGGCTTACAAGTATAAAAAATTTAAACAGCAAATTTATTTCTGAAATAAACTCATTTATGATTGACTCGTTCAATACAAAGGGAGAAGACGAAAGATTCATTTCTTTCAAACAGAAAATCGTAGAAATGTATGCAAACTTTTTTGCAAAAGAACAGGCCGATATTGCTGATTCGGAAGTAAATGCTGCATGGAATTTCGGTCAAGATGGCTAATTGCTGTAAATAATTTCTTTATATGGACAGCAAATTATCAATAGTTGCAACGGGTCATTGCTCCAGTCACTTATTATCGAAGTAAAGAACGAAAGAAAAGCATGTCACCCGATTCAGTCCAATACAAAACAAGCGAGCTTGGCTCTCCTTCTCCTCGTGGAAATTCATTAAATCTTGACGAGGCACAGGGAATAGTTGAGTGTTTCGTTGCTGGCGTTGGAAACAAAGACAGCGTTGGCGATATTGTCGCTTCTGGAGCATTTACAAAAAGCTTAATGCGCAGAAAACCTCGAGTTGTGTGGGGTCATTCTTGGAACGACCCAATCGGTAAGGTTTTGGAAATTTACGAAGTTCCAACAACCGACCCAAGGCTGCCAATGAAAATGAAAATTGCAGGAATAGGTGGATTGTTTGCCAAAGTTCAATTTAATTTGAATTCAGAAAAAGGAAGAGAAGCTTTTGCAAACGTAGCATTTTTTGGAGAAGAGCAAGAATGGTCAATTGGCTATAAAACACTTCGCTCTCAATTTGACCAAAAAACACAGGCAAATATTATCTACGAACTTGAACTTTACGAAGTTTCTCCAGTTTTGCATGGCGCAAATCAGTTGACCGGAACAATATCAATAAAAACGGATGAACAAAATTCTTTTATTCCACAGGTTGATAGAGAGGAAATGCAAAAGCAATTGTCAATGGTGCATGGACCAAAAACAATGCTTATTTCAGCAGACAATGAAAACATAACTTTCGCAAAACCAAATGATAATGGCACTCTGGAAAAATTCAAGTGTTGTTGGTCTAGAAATGGCTCAACGTTTATGTTTGGTGCGCCACAAAGAATTATCACGCCAGAAGTTTCTCCATCTTCTCCATCCGCAATGCCAATGCAGCCATCACCAATGATGCCGAGTCATCCGAACAGAGTTGTAATTCGTCCACAACAAATGCCAGCAGTGCCGGTCGCAATTAAACCAAATCCACTTGGGCCCGGAACTGTTGCTGTTTCTCTTCCGCCGGTTCAATATGAGGGAGATAGAAAACCGATTGACAAAAACAATCTGGATAAAGAAGAAGCAGACCTGAGAGATGCATTGCTTAAAATAGTTAAAAGACATGGAAAATTTAATGAAGATAGCAATGGTGTTTGGGCTGGATATTATCCACCGGAAAAAAATCCAGTTGGTGCAATAGGAGTAAAATGCGCAAATTGTGTTTTGTATGAGGGTGGTTCGTCTTGTAAAATAATTTCTCTTCCTGTTCACCCAGAAGGTAAATGCAGATTTGCTGTAATACCCAATGGGGTTGTTACGGCAAAACTTGGAGACAAGTCAGCAGAAGATATCGAAACAGAACAACAGGAAGATTACCTGTTGGAACTTGAAGCAAAATATCCAGGAGAGCTACTTCTTGCTGGTCTGCGCGGTGCTATTGGTAGATTTAGAAGAAAGAAACGCAGAAGAAGATTTAAAGACCTTTCGGAATTCGACGAAAATGAAATTGACGAAAAAGGTTATTGTATTGCGATATCAACAGATGATGCATTTCAAGCAAAACAGCTTCTTGACCCAATATTTGAATACTACGGAGCAGAAACTTACGTTGATGCAGATGGAATTATAATAAAGTCGGGAATAAGTATTGACCTAATTGAAGCCATAGATACCGCGCTACTAAACGGAGAAATAAAAAAAAAATCCCTAGATGACGGCATTGAGGTAAAAAACCTTGGTAGAAGACTTGTCTCATATGGTGCCTCGCGCCTAATAGATAGACCACGACTTGGCGGCGGAAGAAGTCGCGGAGTTCGTGGTTTTGGTGTTCCGGAGGGGGACCTGAATCCAGATACCAGAGTAGACAAAAATAGAAACGGTTGGCTCTTTGACGAATATCCAGACTGGAGACAACCGGACCCAACACCATATGGCCCTGGTTCAATTTATAATCGTGACAAAACGCCAGAACAAATAAGAGATATAAAAAAAATTGGACGCGGAGAAAGAATCAGCTCCGGAAGAGATGATGACAAAGCCAGTCTGAAAAAAGCCAAAGAAATAGTTCAATCATTCCTCGATGGGTATGAAGGCTTTGACGATGATGATTGGGAATACGGTGAAGAATATTGGAAGGACGCCTTAAATTTTGCTGACGAGCACAAAGATACTGATTATGTATTCAGCCAACTTGAGGAAATGGCTGATGACCTCGCTGAACAAAATGGACCGGGCGATAAAAATAAGGCTGAATTCCTGAGAAATGCCAGAGAGGCATTTGATGCTGCAGGGCAGAGAAGAGAAAGACGCGAAGCCGAACAATCGAGCAGAGAAGAACAGCGACGCAAAGATAGAGCAATGTTCTCCGTCGAGGACATGACGCCAGAAGAAAGAGAAGAAAGAATCAGCTCCGGAAGAGATGACAAGCCACGTCGTCCCAAACAAAGAGAAGATAGAAGACTTTCATCAGGAAGAAATCTTGCTAGGCATGGAAAAGGCAAGAACCATGAACAAAAATTTGGAGTTAGCAGAGACGAAAAACAACGACGAGATGAGTTTGACAAAGTAATACAAAACTGGGTTGATTCTGGAATGAAGTGGAATGAATCTCCACGTTCTAGCTCGGACGGTGATAAAACGGAAAGTTTTCTTCGCGGAAGAGAACTTGGAATCAATCAAGCAAGAGTTGCGTGGCTTGGAACCGGAAGAGGAAACGGAAAACGTTCAGAAAAGTTTAATGAAAAAGATAAGAAGTCAAAAGAATACAGAGATTGGTTTCTTGCATATTCTGGACATCTTGGCAATTTTATACAAGCCCTAAACAATCAAGAAAACGACAAAACCCCAGATGATGTCAAAGAAAAACATAAAGGAATACGAAATGGAATAGCCAATGAGGTATCAGCAAAACTTCCATCTGAAGACAAAAACTCAGACGAAATTTTTAAGTGGCTCAACAAATATGGTTTTAAACCTCAAAAAGATGAAACTGGGAGACTTTCCTCTGGGTGGAATCTCGACCCTGACGCCCCAAAGCCCGGAGAGAGGGGAAGAACAACAAACATTCCCGGGTTGGATGGTGGATTTGACCCGGATAATCCGTATGGTGACGAAAATGCACCATACGATGTCGGATTTGATGTTTACGACAGAATAATTGAAGAATTTCTTGGGGACGAAAAACTCAAAAAAGATAGAGTTGAATTTAGTGAGCCAAGAAAACCCCTCACCGATAAAGAGATATATGAACGCCGAATGAATGGCGCAACTCTTGCAGAAATGGCAAGAGAACTGATGACAACAAGAGAAGATGTTCGTCAGCGCGAACTAAGACACATGAGAGAAATGAGAAGAGTCGCCGCTGGTGGTAAGCCAATTAAACCAAAAAGATATAGAAGAAGAGCAAACGAGCTCAGCAAACGAGAAAAAGCAAATCTATATTCGGAAAAAATGCAAGGTGCATCAACTAAAAAACTTAGCAAAAAGTATGGAATTCCACCACGTGATGTTGATTCAATAGTAAAAGAAACCGGACAACGAAGAAAACGTCAAGACGATAAAAGAATTGCCGAAACAAGAAGACAAAAAGAAATTGAAGAAAAAGCAAAACGCGACCAGATAGAAAAAGAAAAAAACTTTGATGCTGTGCGCGATGAGGGTGTTTTGTCATCTGGAAGAACGTCGTCTAATGCCGCAAACGAAAGACTCAATCAACTTGGACCGATTGGATTTCTCAATGAACAACTCAGCAATAAGAGAAGGGAAAGACTTTCATCTGGTGAGACCAGCTTTAACCGAGAAGAATTGAAAAAAATATACGACAACCTAAGTGTTCAAATACTTGAATCAATAAAGTCGGCGATGGATAATCCTGGGAAACAATGGAAAAGACCCTGGGCCAACAAAGAAAATTATGCGCGAAACATAACAAACACACAGGTAAACCCAGATGGAAGAGCCTACGAGGGATTGAATCAACTTATTTTGTCTATGACCGGTTTTGCTAAGGGCTACAAAACAAACAAGTGGGCAGGCAAGCAACAATGGGAAGAGTTTGGTGGTCGAGTCAAAAAAGGAGCAAGAGGGACGCTCATAAAGGCACCCACGTACAAAAACGGAAGAAAACTTCAAAACCAATTTCACGATACTTTGGTTTACAACGTGGCAGAAGTTACTGGTTTGCCAAAAGCATATTATGAGCCAGCAAAAGGAAACCTCAGTGAAAAACAAAGACTAGCGGACATACAGTCAGTCATTGCTGAAATTGTTCCAGATTTTAAAGAAGGAAATTTCGGCGGCGCTTTTTATTCTCCAGACAAAGACATGATTTTCATGCCAAAGTTTGAAGACTTTAAGGACGCGATTGGGTTTTATTCAACACTGCTTCACGAAATGACTCACTGGACTGGCCATTCTTCTCGCCTAAACAGAAAAGGCGGAAGAATGAATGCTCCGAAAGACACTGAAGATTTCAAGCGATATGCGTTCGAGGAATTAATAGCAGAAATTGGTTCGTCATTTTTAATGGGAATGCTTGGACTTGAGCCAACATTTAGAGAAGACCACGGACAATATCTTGCTTCTTGGTTTAAACTAATAAACGACGACCCACAAGCAGTTGAAAGAGCGCTTACAGAAGCGCAAAAAGCTGTCGATTATATGTTGAATCGTTCATCCACGCTAAGAAAACGACTTGGCATGGAAGACAGGGAAAGAAAAGTCGATGCATCTTTGCGTGAGGAAGTTCCGATGTTGGAGGGCATGGAAGATGCTCCCAAAATACCTGGCCCAGGAAAACCAAAGGGGACATTCGAAGATACTGGATTTGACGATGAAAGACTTTCCTCAGGAAAAATTGAAGACTTTGTCAAGAGACCACACAAGGTCGGAAAACTTCACAAAATCGGAAACAGGGGCTGGTCTGCACTTGATAGAGAAAGTGGCGACAGAGAGGTGTATCACTACAGCACTCTGATGGGAATAATTCGTAATGGAAAGTACTATCAGGTTTCAGATGGCTGGGGTTCCGTATCGGATAAGCAAGGAATCAAAAAAATCCTAAGAGCATTGGGTCAGGATGCTCCAGAGCCAATCGATGCAATAAAAACAGTACAAAGACTTTCTTCAGGAAAAATTGAACAGTTTGCAACAAGGCCGTACGTTTCTGGAAAAGTATCTTATGCCGGCAACAATCAGGCATGGAAATCCATCGACATGCCAAACGGGGATAGGGACATCTATCACTACGGAACAAGAATGGGTTTTATAAGAGATAACAAATTTCATCAAGTTTCGGATGGTTGGGGTTCTGTTTCTGACAAGCAAGGAATAAACAAAATCTTGCGCGGGCTTGGACAATCAAAAGCAATTCAACTACCCAGAGATGGTGGTCTTGAATTACAAGAAGAAAGAAATTTGTTAAACGCAAGAACAATCAAAACTGGCAAAAATGGAAGAGTCATTGATTCAACTGGCAGACTGTCCAGCGGTAACGAATCCGGCCCAATAAAGCCAAGCAAAAAAGGTTCAGAAAACAACAAAGACCTACACGTAAAAAGAACAGACGCAAAAATTTCTTTCAAGGCTGCTCACAGACTTGGGTTTGAGCCAACACAACAGCAAAGAGACATAGTTGACCTTGGGGTTAGTTTGATTCTTGGCCAAGTCGGCAAAAGAATTCTTTCAGTTTCAGCGGGAGCAGGAACAGGCAAAACATCAACACTAAAAGTATTAGCAAGAGCAATGCAACAAATGTTTAATTTGGATTTAGTAGATGACGACGTTCAGTTAAATCACAAACTTCGATACCTTGCAGATAAATTTTCTGATGATTTGAAAGAAATGGGAATTAAAGACCTTACAAAAATTCCCATTGACCAAGCAAAAGAAGCCGTTGGCAAGCTAAAAGAAAAATATGGGGAACCGAATCTTTATTACGGTGTTTTCAATAGAACTAATCAATTTGAAGCAGAAAGAGCTTTCCCCGAACAAACTACCGGAGTGTCCACCTTGGACAAGCTCGCATTTTGGGGTTTGCGACTCGGTGCAGCAGACAAGCGCTTTGGACCACACATAGCCAAAAAAATGCAAACGATGAGACAAGACCTGAAGCCTGCCGCATTTATAAATGCAGACGGAACACCAATAAGAAAAAAAAGCAAAAGAACTAAGAAAAAAGACGGAACACCGGCTGTTTTCACTGTTGAAAATTACATAACCGGCGGACGCGTAGAAATAATTGGAGAAGTACCAGTTTTGGAAGATGCTGGACTACGGGAATTGTCAAAAGCTGAAGACTTCATAAGATATTTTGGTCTACGAGATTTGTTTCACGACAGTGGTGTTCAGCCAAAAGGAAAACAAAAACCAATACCAACAAAAAAGATTCCACAATTTGCCCAGATGACTGTTGATGACCTTGGGTTTTTTATTGCTAAAGCCGTTGAAAACTGGGCATATAGTACCGACGAAGAGTTAAGTGCTAAGCATTTCGCTTTGACCCCACAACAAATATCAGAAAAACGCGCAAGAAGAAATAAAAAGAAAAAGAGAGTTATTAAAGGGTTCAAAGACAAAACCACTAACGTTGGCGCTGATGATGATGGTTCTGCTTTTGAAGAAGAGGCAGTAGACCCACTTGTCGATAGTGCATTTTTGATAGAGGTTGCACAAAATCCAGAAAAGTATATCCCTCAAGAATGGGTTGATTATGCTGCAGAAACCGTAAGCTTGCTCCAAAATGAATTTGTCACCGACAAAAAGGGCAAACCCATTGTTGGCAAAGATGGCAAAAAAGTCTTAAGCCCTGTCGTTCCAGACCAAACTCAAATGTACAAGCTTTTCGCAATGTCCAAACCAGATTTGTTAGAAGGCAAATACATGATTGGACATGCCGACGGACTGACAAAAAAACAACAGGTTCAGACTGCTGGAACAATTGGCGATTACACAACGGGCGACGGAACAGTTTTGAAAATGGACAAAAAAGGTAAATTTCCTGCGGGCACAGACCTTAGTGATATTTGGGTGATTACCTCACTCAAGGGGCAAAGAGGGAAAAAGGGTAACCAAAGCGCGGTTATACAAAAATCATTTGGAAATCCTGGTAAAAAAGTTTCTGCGATGCTGATAGATGAAGCGCAAGACCTAAACCCAGTAATGCTTCAAGTCCTTGAAGCAAATAAAGATAAAATGCCGATTATATTGGTTGGAGACGCAAGGCAAAAAGTTTATGGATTTAGACGGGCCATAAATGCACTAGCTGCAATAAATCCGGACTACATACTGCCACTTAATGAATCATTCAGATTTGGTTCAAGAATTGCATATCTTGCAAACGTAATTCAATTCCTTGGGAACATTGATGATGAAGAAAAGGGAATCGACAATTTTGAAATGCAATTTGTTTCCGGACATCTGGAAAGTTTGGTCAGGGGGCAGTTTGATGATGCAATTGAGCTACTGAAAAAAACTGATAGAAGCGACGAAGAAAAATCCATACTTAGAAACATTCTCAAAACTCTCGACGAAGATTTTGGTCTTTCTAGCACGCTTGGTCCGAAAAAAGATGGGTTTGACAAAAATGGCGAAATGCTAAAAATTTTTGATGACGGAATTCCAGATGCGCAAAAAATAAAAATTCTTTCTGATAGAAAAGACTCGGCAATCGATGAGGCAATGGGTGAAATCTGGGACTCCGAAATGCCATTACTGGATGAAAAAGGCAAACCCATTTTGGATGACGACGGCGACCCAAGGCCTCAGGGAGAGCTGCTTCCACAAAAGGGAAGAAGTTATGCATATCTAACTCGAGACAATGCCGAAATATTCACAGCAGCAACGAGATTGGCCCAACATCTAAGAACAACGCATTTGGCCGATTCTTTAAGGGAAGGCCAAGAAAATTGGGAAAAACTATCTCCACAAATCGCCACATCAGCGAAAAAACACGAAGAGTTGATTGCTTTCTTTAAACACGCGGCGTGGATTCTTGGTACAGATGAGTACAAATTGACCTACCCAGAAAGACGACCACCAGCTTCACCGTTATTCGGAAACATATGGACAAAAGAGCAGGTGGATAAACGTCTTGGCCAAAAGAGATATCAACAAATGACAGCCATGTGGAAATTGATGTTTACCAGAGGCGAAGACGGAAAAGCAAAATTCATATCTCCAAAAACATATATTCACATGCTCGAAGGACACTCAAAGGCTGGCGCTGGCGGACAGATGGAATGGCGCGAACCAACAATAATCCCAGAGCGACAAGCAATAAAAATGAGCACAAAATGGGGCTACATGAGCGTTGCCCAAATAAGAGAGATAGCAAATAGAAAAAACGCAAAAACAAGCAAGCAAAAAAAACCTCAAATGACTTCACAGCGTCAGGCAATTCCAATTTTGGATTTGAAAGACGTTGGAACAATATATGCCACACTCGACATAGCTGGCGGTGATGGAAACTCTCCAGGAAAATGGACAGGAAAGGTAATAATAAGTGGACATGGACTAAGTACGCCAAGACCAAAAGTGGATGGCAAACAGGGAAGAAAAGGCGGCACATACAGGGAAGACGTAAAACGAATTATGTCAAGAGACCCGAGATTTGCCGGCAAGTTTAAATATGTCGAAAAGGGCGATACGTCGCAGCGCGCAGATGCTGTTCACATAAATGATGCTTACATTTTGGACATCAAGGATGTTGGCGGTAGTGAAGAAAAACTTTCCGAATTAATTCAGGAAGCAGCAAGTGAGATTAGAAAAGCCGCCAACACAAACGGTGCAGATGCCGTTGTAACTACCGCTCAGCTATTTAAGGGAATGGAAGCAGATGATGTCGTTCTTGGGGAATCTTGGCAAGACGCGTTTGGGAGCATTGATGACGAACTTGAAATACAAGGAAAAATTTCGGAAGCATTTAGAGAAGAATTAAATATTGTTTATGTTGCCCTGACGAGAGCAAAGAAGCGAATCGACCCAGGCAGAGTTCTTGCTGAACTTTATCTTGGAACGAGAACGACAGAGGGAGAAGATAGGAGAAATAACGCCGTTGCAAGGCTCAACAGGTATATCGACGAGCTTGCAGATTCAAAAAATCCAGAAGACAGAAAAACCGCAGAAGCACTTCGTGAGCCAAATGGGTTTAGGTTCCCATATCCAGAGCCACTTGACAAAAAAGATGATGATGATGATGACAAGGACATCGAGGGAGACCCAGCTGATGACGAGCTCACAATAGAAGAGATAATTGAAGGCGGCACCGACATTTCAGAAAAAGAGCAAGACGAACTTGATGAACTGAATTCCGACGGAAAAGAAAACGACATTTCGGACGAAGAAGATGGCGAAGACGAAGACGAAGATGGTCCAATAGAAGTTGGCGACGATGACACCTATGATGACGACCAGGGTGACACAAATACGATAGATGACCAAAAGTTTGGCATTGCAGAATTGTCAGGAGAAGAGAGACTCTCATCTGGGAAAGCATCATATTGGAACAATCAATTTGATGACGCTCTAAATTCCTCTCTTGCAGATGAAGACAATAAAGAAGTTTCTGCTTATGTTAATTCATCACTTGCGAAAATGAGAAGTATTTTTGATTCTTTGCCAACAATCAAATATGCAATTCAAAACGAATCAGATGCTGATTTGGATAATGATTATGCTTTTGATGTCAATTACGAAATTAGTGCAGATGTCGCACGAAACATAAGCGAATTGCAAGAAAATATTGGAAAAGCATTTAATGTTTCATGGGCAAAAGAAAGACTAAACAATCAAAATGTTGGACCAAAAGAAAAATCTGCAGCGAAAAAAATAATATCTGACGCACAAAACGGAAGACTTTCTTCTGGCAGCGGCCCAAGAAGAGTCACAACGACACTTGAAGATGTTCAAGAAAATATGAAATACGATTGGAAAACAGCCGGCTTTGACAGAATACCCACAGATGAGCAACAGTTAATCACGGATGCCGTAATGACTGGCGATGATGTTGTTGTTAGAGCCCTTGCTGGAACCGGCAAAACAACCACTCTTGAAATGCTGGCGAAGAGATTAGAAGACCAAGCACCCTCTAAGAAGATTGTTTATCTCACTTTCACAAAGAAAATGACAGAAGAAGCCGTAAAAAAATTCGCTCCATTCAGAAATGTAGAAGTTCGAACCTGGGACTCTGTTGCTTATGCAGCAATAGTGCAACCGAATGAATCACTACGCGCAAAATATGATGCAAAAGGCAGCAAATTGCCAAATGGAAAAGAATTAATTTACTCAAACGCATACAGTGACATTGCTTCTCACTATGGACTAAAAGAATTTACAGCACAATACATTAGTAAACAGGGCAATGTTATAGAAATCAAAGTTGACCCATACGAACAGGGATTAATACTTTCAAAAGCTCTTAATGAATTCTCAAATTCAGCAGAACCAAAGATGAGCACATCCGTCATTAAGAAAATGGCCGGGATATATGACATATCCATGAATGACGATTTGGCGAAGCAATTGGTTGTTGTTGCACAAAAAATGTGGGATGACTCATTCAATCCAGAAAGTCCAATACAACTTGGAAGAAATTACGTAATGAAAAAATTTGCCCTGACGAATCCAGACCTTTCATCGGGTGTTGGCATGAGAAAAAATATAATGGGCAACGATATTATTTTGTTTGATGAGGCACAAGATGCCAACCCAGTTATGACCGCTATCGTCAAAAATCAACAAATTCAAAAAATAGTTGTCGGTGATAGCAATCAAGCCATTTATGAATTTAGAGGCGCAGTAGACGAGCTTGATGAATTTAAAGCGAAATACGATTTAACCCTAACGGAATCATTTAGATTTAATCAAATTATTGCTGGTTTCGCAAACAGATTCCTTGCCGCACACCAGAGGAAAAAAGAAGGAAAAGGCAAAGTTCCCAAATCTGCAAAAATGAGACTTTTGGGTCGTGGCAAGAATGGTTCCGTTCTCAGAGAAGAGTCGGAACTAGATGGATTTGACCCAGAAAAGCCATACGGTCCGCAATCAGTTGCAAGAGCGGTAAATAGACAGATTAAACCAGATGGCAAACGAGAAACTTTTGCTTATCTAACACAAACAAATGCACCGGCTTTCAAGCGAATAATTGCAGCGCAGAGAGCTGGATTGCGAACTGGCTCCGTTTCCACGTTCAAGGAAGACCTAAACAACATGGTTGACCATGCCCAGTGGCTAATGAACGACAAAAAAGGAACTCCGCCAGCAAAGAGATATGCACCATTTAATGAATATAAAACGTGGGAAGAACTTCGACGAGATGTTGACCCCAAAGCACTGAAGAAGAAAAAATCTTCTAACAATGTTCAGGCGAAAACAGCATATCGACTGTTGGCAGATGAGGGTTTTCGATTTGATACATTAAGAAACATTATAGATAAGATAGAAACAATTGACGAAGAAAAAATCAATGAAGACACAGTAACTGTTTCGCAGGTCATAGATAAGGCAGAATTTGAAATTATTGAAGACGGCACAATGGTTGCGTCAATAGATGGAAACAAGATAGCCCTAAACGCCACAAGCAAAGCTTTGCTTCCTCTGTTTATGGCGCGAAAACCAATATTTGCCGGAAAGCATGGATTCAGATACGACAAGCCAAACGAAAGATGGATAAGAGAAACTTCTTCCCCACAGGAAGCAGTAGAAATTATTAACGACATAAAGAAGCTGGTCAGAGATGGGATGCTAAAGGATGACTCCGGACCATACTCTTCTCGCACAAAACTTGTTAGAGCAGTAGAGTCTGGCTCAGCAAAGGGAATTCTGAATGAAGTTGCTATAAACGGTCTTGACTTTTCTTTTGTAAAATCTTCTGATGGAAAAATCCGCGCCAGCCTTAGCGGAAACACGTATTTCCATTTGGGCGGCAAAGCGGACCAGAGAAAGAAAGAAAAAATAAAAGCTGGAGTACTCAGATGGGATAAAAACGCAAATAACGGAAAAGGTGAATGGTATTTTGAAGCTGATTCTGTCGATGATGCTGTTGCAAAAATAGAAAAAATTAGAAGTAATTTTGGTCTTGCAGAAGGCGAATGGGTGGTTGCCCCAGTTCAAAAAGCGGGTTCGGATGGTGGGGTCGATATTGTCGCACAAACTGCCCATAGGTCAAAGGGCCTTGAATACGATTACATTGTTCTTGGTGATGATTTCAAGACCCCAGAAAAAAGGGACGAGGGCGAGGTCGGTGAGGACAGATATTGGGAAAGTGTAGGTGAGAAGGGTGGCGGCACATCACAAGATGGTCCTGGCCCACAAACACCAGAAGAAAAGCTTGATGCGATGTCGGAAGAAGACTTGAGACTTCAGTACGTTGCTGCGACGCGCGCCAAGAAAGTTCTCGTAATGGGAAGTCTTTCCTGGATATTCGACGTAACCGATGACAAAGACGAAGAATACGCAAGACTTAGTTCAGGCAAATCGTCACGTAGAGCGGCCAGAAGAGAAAGGCTTTCTTCTGGTGAAGACGATGGTCGCATCGGTGACATCGAAGACCCAGATGATGAAGAAATAATGAAAGATTTAATAGAAAATGACCTATTGCCGAAAGTCCCAACAGACGAAGAAATGGAAGCAGAATATCAAGACTTAATTAAGAGGGGCGAACTAGACCCAGATGATGAAGAAATAATGAAAGATTTAATAGAAAATGACCTATTGCCGAAAGTCCCAACAGACGAAGAAATGGAAGCAGAATATCAAGACTTAATTAAGAGGGGCAAACTTCCTTCACCCCCAAGCGATGAAAGAATTTCTAGCGGAAGAAAAGAAAGAAGACTACGCAGAGCTGGAGGTGGAGAAAGACTATCAAGCGGTGGCCTTCCGGATTCTGCCACCAAATCAAGACTTGATGGGTTTGGTGGAACAACTGAACAAGTTAATATGGCAAGACAAATTTGGCGAGCTTTCGGTAAAGTTGGCTGGTCGCTTAAAACATCCATAAGCACCAGTGACGAAAATCAAAGAAGTAGCGCGATAAAGAAGGCAATGAGCGAGACTGGCGAAAGAATGAAACAAAGAGGGAAAGTAACAATAGGAAGCATCTCTACGAATAGCACACAAACCGCAAATCCAGAAAATTGGATGCTTCCGATTGCAAAACTTAGGCGGGCAATATCCGTACCCGATAAAAACAATTCAACAAGGGAGTTGAACAATATAGAATTGGCATCACTATTGGGGATAACTGATTTTTCGTCAATAAGAAAAATGGACAGAGAAGATGCAGCAATTAGTTACAACGATGTTATGAATTTAATTGCAGAAATCGGAAACACAAAAGAATTCCCATTGTGGAAACTATTTTCACCAACTACGCCTGATGAAGATGGTTTTGGGGGAGCAGAGAATTCGATGGATAGATTCTTCGAAAACGCAAACCGTTCATTAATGAGACAAAGATTTATGACAGAAGCGTTTGGAAAAGACGCATACCCACGGTGGCGAAAGCCAGATGGGACAGTAATTAGTCAAAACGATTACGAAAAACTAAATGATGATTTGGATAAATTTAAAACATCTGGTCAGTTTCCATTTGATGGTGATTACGAAGCAGATAGGCCATACAAGGACGCAGACGTAGACCTAACCTTTGAGGGCTACGACCCAGAAACAAAGCCAATACCAGACGCAAAAATAAAAATGAAAGATACGGACAATGATTCTGTAGAACAAAAAACAACCAAAGCTGAATTTAAGCTGCAAGAATTATTGGAAGCTCTTGGGATTGACCCAAATGATAAAAAATGGGAAGAAAAGCTACAAAAGAAGATATCCGCCACAAAGAAAGAAACAGAACTTGTTGCCCCAGGAGGTAAAACTGCGCAAAGATACAGGTCAGAGGGTGTGCCCATTGCTGTTATATCGGAACTTATTCGTATTGGTGTTATCAAAGACGCAAAATCGGTATTTAAATCAAATGATGCCGGCAAGCGTCTTGATTATGAGCTTGCAAGAAGAAAAGATGTTGTCTACGAAACAGTTGCAAACTTGATATCTACAAAATTTGATGGTTCAGAATTTGCCTCCTACACCTCAATGGAAACAATTTTTGGAACTCGAGATATCGGAACAACTCTAAACGCTGCAGAACAAGCAAAAGGAAAAAGATTTAGCAAGAATAAGGGCGACGAACCGAGATTCGGAAAATCCGACCTGCAGAATTTTGTCAACAGATTTAACGACATATTTGGAACAAAATACACAATTGATGACATATTTAGCGATGAACAACTTAGAGCAGCAAGAAAGAGAATAGAAGAAGATGGAAAAGTCACAAAGCTCACAAGATTCCCCAAACTTGGCAATCGAACAATTTTGAAAAAAGAAGAGGATTGAAATTAATTAAAATATTGTCAATACGTGACAAAACCCCGTGGTAGGTTATAATTTAGTACAATTTAATTAATGGTTAATGCCAGCAACGGTATTTCCCTGCACATTCAGGAGTTCTATGAGCTACAACGAAAAAGCAACTGTTGGCATCGATGGCGATGGGAATGTATTGAAATGCGCCAAGGGCGCTGGTGTTGGTGAGTGCGGGTTTGTCAAGGGTGCTGCAATTTGTGCCAAATGTGGCGCAACTCCTGTAGAAATGAAAATGGTTCCAGTTTCCCAGATGGACGAAGAAGAAGTAGTTGAAGAAGTGGATGAAGAGATGCCACAAAAAATGAAGAAGAAGAGCAAAAAGAAAAAAGGCTATGGCATGAATAGCCCAGAAGAAGTCGAAGAAGATTTGGAAGACGAAGACATGGATGCCAAAGAAGCAAAAGGCATTATGTGCAAAGCACAAAACAAAATGGTTGGTGAAGCCTGCCCAGAATGCAAGGGCGACTGCGCATCAATGGGATACAAACAAATGGATGTAGACGCAGAAGACGATGAAGAGATGATGGAAGATGATGAGGAGATGATGGAAGACGAAATGCCATCAAAGTCCAAAAAGTCGTGGAAGAAAAATAAAACAAAAGCTTATATGGAAACAGATGGAGAAGAAGAAGAGGAGGAGGAAGAGGAAGAGGAAGACGCCGACGCTGAAGAAGAAATGAAATATGCAAAGAAGAGTCGCCGTACTGCTGGCAGGAAGGCCCTAATGGACGAAGACGACGAAGACGACGAAGACGACGAAGAGATGCAAGCTCCAGACGAAGAAGAAGAAGAAGAAGAGGAAGAAGAGGAACTCGAAGAAGACGAGATGCCAGATGAAGAGGACGAAGATGAGGAAATGGAAGGAAAGTCATTCTCCCCATCTGATACGTATTGGGAAGAGGTTCGTCGCTCAAGAATAAACTCACTGGGAATCAAATCGGCAGACATAGGTGCATTTGGATACTTGTGTGCACTTGAACGCAAGGCGTACCCGGGTTCATCGCCGGTGTGCGATGATTGCCCTGGTGGCTGCGTGTCAGAAAAAGGTTTGCCCGGAATACTTCACGCTGAAGGTGTTGCTGAACAGATGTTCGATGGAATTGTTGTTGATTCTGGATATTCTTCAGATGCCGACATGTTTGTTGTCGATGTTCAGGCAAAAGACGGTTCGGTTAAAGAAGTATTTGTTGACGGAACAAGTGCCGAAATTATGGGCTTTCATAAGCTTGACATATCTGACTTTGAACAAAAATCAGATTACTCAGAGTACAAACTCATTGATTTTACAGAGGCTGCAGAAATAGCGGTAAAGTCAATTGATGGCCAGGTCGTTGCTGTTGAGCCGGACGTATTTGAGGGATTTGATACGTACGCAGTCGAGATTGAGGGATTCGACGGAAAATCATATGACGTATTTGTTTCTCTTGATGGTGAAGTTTTGGGATACGACAGATACGAACAGGATGAGGCTCGTGAAATAGAAGCCGAAGCCGCGGAGATAGCAATTAAGCGTGCTTTTTCGGAGGAGCAAAGAACAGTATTGGCAAAAGAAGGTAAAGCGCTTCCAGACGGTTCATTCCCGATAGTTAATGAATCTGATTTGAAAAATGCAATTCAAGCTTTTGGTAGAGCAAAAGATAAAGATATTGCCAAAAAACACATAATGAAGCGCGCACGAGCACTAAAAGCTGAAAGTCTGATTCCAGCAAACTGGATTGCCGGCTCAAGCGAAAAGAGCGAAACAGAGGTGGGCGATGCTTCATTCATGGCTTCGCTTGTCGAATTCCAGCTTTTGGAAGACCAAATCGACAGCGAAACAAAATAAACACCTACCCGAACATTCGGGTAAAACATGAAAAAAACGAGACATCACACATCGGAGCGTCTTTTTGCGCCCAGGCGACGCGCTGAAGAAAAAAATGCTAGAGCTATTGCTTTTAAACATGCAATTTTGTTGTCTGCGAAAACAGAACGACTAAATCCAGACATAGCCACAAAATCACTGGGTGGAACAATCGGGGAATCAGCATCTGGTCAAAAACAAACATACACGGATACCGATTCACGAAAAAGAGAGTTTGGAGGAGATTTGCCACCAGGACTCGAAGGGGAAGGCGGATTCGTATATGAGCCAAACGCCAATGGGGAAGACCCGGACATGGTGCTTCGTTTGTTTCCATCATATATGTCAGTCAGAACAAATGAGTTAAAACAGAAGCCGAATTTCGGTTGGGTGAAAAAAAACCCAGATGACGCATCGGGTGAGTTGCGAAAAAAACCACAGATAGTACTAAAAAAGTATAAAGTCAATCCAAAAACAGATGACATAATTCAATCTTCGGAAAAAACGATAAATCCATTTAGCATGTTTTCGGGTGAGGAATTCACGGACGACAGCATTCCGCAACCGCTAAATACAAAACGCTTAGATAGATTAATTCAAACAAAAAAATTACCAGGAAGACCACTGTCTGCAAGAATTCCTGGTGGCTCTCTTATTGGAAGAGCTGCTGCGGCAATAGGAATAGTAAGAGATGCAGCAAACAAGTTTAGGTGTCCCCCTGGAACACCAGCGGCTAATCAATTCACGGACATGTACGGAACAACGTGTTTTGGTGCAAGTCCCTCTCGCATAGCAAGATTTATTCATGACAAAGCCGTAGAGGTAACCGACGCCGGAGAAATGGCCGGATTTACAAGATTTGCTAGAAGATTTGTAAATTGGACACAAACTGGCGGATGGGACGACGACCAGGGAATATCCAATCTTCCAATGAATAGAGCTGTCAAATATCTTGTTCCGGGTGCTCGTGCACCAGGTTTTGACCCAGTAACCGGTAGGTCGGTTGCTCCAGATTGGTCTGAGATTGATGTTCCATCAGATTTGAGAACATTTAGGAATGGGTTAATAAATGCTCAAAAAAGACTCGCACAATCAAAAAAGACAGTTTCGAATTTACAAAAAGAACTTGGCGTCGATACATCTGAGTCGGCTCGGGCAACAAATGCTGACCTGCAACAAACTTTTGATGAACTGAAAGACAGAGGATTGTGGACGGTCAACCTAGAAAGAATGTCCCCGGAACAAGTTGAAGAAATGGTTCGCAGACGTATTAATGATGTTGAAGAAACACTGGATTTTGCACTCACCAATGAACAAAGAGAAAGATTAGTAAAAGCCGACATACAGAGGTACTACGCCACAGAAAGAGGAATTCTAGAAGCAAATCTTGAGCAATTTACACGAATGCCAGAACACATGAAATCAGTTAGAAGACTCACCTTACAAGACGGCATGGATGCCGACGACGAGGGCGGCTCGATGATGGATGGCAAAGGGAATTCAAACATTGATTTCAACATGTCAATAATAATGAGCAATCAAGAAGCAAAACTTCCAAAACTTGCTTTCAACGAAAGACTTCTCGTTACCGCAACTGGCGGGGGGAGTGATTCCGAGCGAGCAGCGGCAGTCGCAGATTTTATGGCACGAGCAGACCTGCATGCCAACCACATGGCCGGTCTTGCGGGTGGCGTTGAGGGAATGGGTCGGCATATAGCACTTCACGAAATTGGACATTCCATACAAACAAAACAAATATACGATGCGATAGCTGCCGAAATTGCTGTAAACGGAAGGTTTGTGGTGCAGGCATTCGTACACCCCAATACTGGCAAAAAATTTAATGCAAGAGAAGTGACAGATATTAAAAAACTTACCAGTACGGATTTGATTGGCATAATGGCCAATATTGACAAATATATGTCAGATGAACAAGTAGAAAAACTAAGAAATCTAAAAAATGTTTATGGTGCATACCCAGAAGAATCATATTTCTCAAAGGGAAAAAACGGCATAGGAATTTTGGAGGCACAAACAGAGATATGGGCGTTGCGTGAGGGCGGATTCATAAGTGGAGATGATGTAGATGAAGCTCTTTTTTCCCTAGATGACCATATAGGTAAATTGAGCGACGAAGCAAGGGTCAAAGCTTCAGAAAGATATATTGAATCAATTAAACCTGGAACAGCAAAAAGAGATGACACGTCAGTAGATGTTCCAGAGTCAAAAATGCCAGATTCTGAAGCCGATTTAGAACTTGCAGCAAGACGCAATGCGCTCAAAGAATTGCGTACCGCGCTAAGAGGGGGCAATGATTCAGAGGATGATTTTTTTGATGTTGCTATTGATATTAAATTACAGTCAGAAAATGCCGGCATTAAAATCAAAAACGTCGCCGACGAAATAGAAATGCTAAGAAAAGAGCAGTCAAAATTTAAACCAGATAGCAAAAATTTTAAAGAATTAGACAGCAAAATAGATGAACTCAAAACCCGGCTTGCTAAACACAAAATAGAAAAAGAATTTTACGATGAAGCGTTTAATATCACGAGAAATGAATGGAAGAAAAAATACGGGATTGGTACGCGCGCGGAAACATCTCGATTTAATGAAATGGTTTATGAACGAAGAAGGGCAGCCGGCAAACTGACTGTCGATGAAGCCCAAGAAGCTCTTTCGGAACAAAAACTAGAATTTTTTAAAAAAGAAGCAAAAAAATTAAGTGCAAAAGAACTAATTGATGAATTAGCCGCACTTGATGTTATGAAGTTTGATAGCGAGGAAGAGCTTATAAATGCTGACCTAAAACGAGAGGCGCTGATTGACGAATATGTTGAGAGAGCAATTGATAAGGGAGATAAAAGAAAACGATATCAAATAAAAAGGGAATTGGAAAAAAATATAGAAGAACGCTTTACGCCGAAAGTCAAGCCGAAAAAAACGTTCAAGAGCTCAAAAGACGCAAAAGACCACGCTTCATCCGAAAGAAAAAAACTTCGCAAGCGCATAACAACCGAACAGGCCCAGGCAGTAAAAGAAATGGGCGATTTTGTCTCTAAAGACATAGCGGAGATATTGAAACCAGAAAAAAATGCTTCCGCCGGAAGAGCAATGAATAGAAGAAATCAAAGACTCCAAAGACTTGCCCTTGAAAGTAATCCAAAATCAACATCCGAAGGCTCGATGGAGCAACAGGTAGAAAACATTTTGATTCCTACCCTTGAAGCGATGGATTCTTCATCCGTTTCTGAGCCTTTTGAATTCGAAGCAATTATAGATGTTGAGCCAGGAACTTTTACTGGTCGCTCAGTTGGCAAAGAACATGAGCACAAAAACTTCATCAAGGGCAATGTAATTGGACGAAACCACAAAAAAGCAGAAGTTGGGAAAAAGCAGAGACGAGTAATAGTTAGCGTAAAAGAGGGTGACCGTGGTTTGTTTCCGACAGCAAAAGGCGACGATAAACAAGCATTTGTTATTCCACCAGGAAAATTGACGGTCATCGGAAGAGACCCAGATGGAACAATTCGTGTTGAGATATCTTCCCAAAAGGGAGCAATAGATGTAGTCGATGATTTGGCAAAAGACTTGGCCAACGGTAAGGGAGATGCAATCTGGAGAAAGTAAGCAACTAGAAAAGTAAAAACAATAGCTGATAAAAAAATTATAGAAAAACCAGAACGACTTTCTTCTGGCAGGAGCGGCGATTCGGAAGAGATACGTCTCTCTTCAAAGAATATTGTCAAAAAGGCAAAAGAGTATGGTGGCTCATTTGGTGAGTATTCAAAAGACAGAGATGAAGAAAATGATGTAGTCGGTAAAAATTTTGATATAGCCAAATGGATTAGCGACCCACTAAATGAGTTGAATTTGCTTGAAACTGAATTGAGTATGGCAAAACCAGAAAATACCCCTCTTGCTGAACAAAAAATGAAAAGAATAAAACAACTTAGAAAAACCGTAAGAGAATCAGGTCGCGAATCACTTAGCATGCGAGCCGAAACAATAGGAAAATCGCCAGACAAAATTTTTGAAGAAGATAGAGACATGAGGCGCAGTTTGGAGGAACTGCTGCTTGACCCCAAATCGCTACTTGAAATGCTGGAAAGAGAAGAAAGCGGACCATTTCGGCCTGGCCCAATAACGATGACACGGGAAGAGCGACAACGCAAGATAAGAAAATTGCGACGCGAATTACAGCGAGAGGGGCGAGAGTCGTCAGGGATGCGTCAAGAAAGAATTGGTGAAGAAGCCTCCCAAAAACCACAATCAATAGGAAAATCACCAGATAAAATTTTTGAAGAAGACAAACGCTTGAGGCGCGAACTTGAACAAATTTTGGAAGGCGTTGGCCCACTTCCAGCAGCACCGAGCAAACAATATACAGAGCCAATAACCGGACAGCCAGAACCAATAAGGGCAATAGGAAAATCGCCAGACAAAATTATTGAAGAAGATAAACGCCTACGGCGCGAGCTTGAGCAAATTCTTGAACGCGTCGGCCCACTTCCTGCAGTACCAAGCAAAAAATATACAGAACCAATAACCGGACGGCCAGAACCAATAATGGCAAAACCAAGAAATGTTTTTGAGGCACTCAAAAATCCAATTGATGATGGTTTCGATATAGACAGAGACGATATAGATGAAAAAGTCGTAGAGCTAATAGATTCAAAATCGAGCGAAGAACTTGAAGACATCGTTGAAAGAGTTGCTATAAAATTTCATATTGGATTAGACAAGAAGCCTCGCGTAAGAATGCGGGAATCAGAACTAGACGAATTTTCAGAAACCGGAAAAATTAGAGCAACCAGAACTACTGGTTCTTCCGTTGTCAGGGGGACGTCGCGCAGAGCAGAAAGATTGTCGTCTGGCAGACAGCGACCACTAAACCGAAAAGACAGAGAAGCGGATTTTGTAGTACAAGTAAAAGAAAAAATAAAAGACAAACTTGCCCGTATTCCTGAAGTAGATACCAGTGGCATGAACAAGCAAGACGCTGAAAAAGCTATTCGAGACAATATAGACAATTGGATTAACGGCTTAAATGACATAGAGCTATCGATTCTCGGCATATCTCGAGCAAAAGATAAAAATGGAGAAATAAGACGTTCGAAGCTTACCAAAAAAATAATATATCAAACAGATAATCCCGAAATCGCCGCGTCCTTGTTGTCGCTTGGTCAAACAGTTGAAATGCCAGAACTTAATTCAGAATCAAAAATGGTTCAAGAAGTCGCTAAACAGATACAGAAAGAACTAAAAGACCTCAAAGACAAAGGCGTGGATGTTATAAACATGTGCGCGTTTTATATAGATGGAAAAAACCTGTTTTGTAATTCATCACTCGACATAGAAAGAAAAAATATGCCGCAGGTTGCTGGTAGGGCAATAAACAACGATTCACTTGCCATGAGAATGTGGGCATCACAGTTGGCAGAAGCAGACGTGGCATCAGCTCATATGTTTCATGAAAACTCAGCAAAACTCAAAGAATTAAAAGATAGAGCAAAGAAAATGCCAGCCGGTAAAGAAAAAGAACAACTTGACAAAGACATAAAAATACTAGAAGAAATTGTCGGCGTGGGATTTGAGCCAGCAGGAATTGAGCAAAAAGATTTAGCGAATCCAGAAAAGAAATTCGAAATAAAAAAGGTCGAATATACAGCAAAAGAAATAAAAGAGACAATGGATAGGCATGGGGTAACAATAACGGCAAGAGAACTAAAGAGACTCGGAGAGAAATGGAATCGTATTGTTGTTGCAATGCGGGCTGGACAAGAACCAGACCCAGCTGATGTTTTCACAGACGAAGAAAAAGCCAATTTCTTTTCCCACCTTGACTATTCGCTGGTTGAGGTAGATGGATTGGACCCGTTTACCGATTTTCTAAAAAAGCAAGGTGTCAAATTTAAAGACGACGAATTGGTAAAGCCAGAAAACTTGATGGCATCACAGAATGAGCTTGTTGCCCCCCAAATGGCCGGTATTGCTGGGAATATTACTGGCGCAATCAAAGCGCTCAGAGACATAAAAGACCCAATAGAAAGACAAAAAGAAATTGACAGATTGCGCAGAGAAAGTGGTCTTTTCAAAAAGATATTGATTTCCAACGAGGGTTACATTCTCGATGGACATCACAGAATAATGGGCAAAGTTGTCTCCAATGGGGTCATAGCTGAAGACTTTGGGGATATATCCATAGACGACCTAGAGATGCTTGGTCTGCCAGTGAGAAGGGCAGAGATGGGAATAATTGAGCTTCTCACAATTTCAAAAATATATCAAGACCGGCTTGGAATAAAACCGGCATCGCTCAAGGCTTCCGAAGACGAATCGTATACCCCGGACAAATTCGGAATAGACAAAATACCCAAAATCACAAAAGAGGAAGTCGACGCCATACACAACGAGCTTGGCACCTCCGGTGATGCGGCAGGGGATGGTGGACTAATAGAAAAAATGGACGAAATTTATGAAAAAGGAACATTCTTAAGAGTTGATTCTATTGGATTAAATAACACTAGCGAATCCATACTTTATAAAGAAAGCGAAATAAAAAGACGAAATGAGGCGAGTGCGAGACAAGAAGCAAGAAGGGCAAGACGACCCGAGGGTGTAAAAACACAAACTCAAGAAACGGAAAGACTTTCTTCTGGAAGAAGAGCTGTTCAAGAACAAATTAATGAGACAAGAAAACAATTAAAGAAACTAAATACGCCACAAGATAACGAAACAGAATTTATGAAAGAGAAGAGGCTAGAACAAGTAAACAGACTTAAGC
>Ga0194123_10002317_pt1 | contig 25213 bp, 21 predicted proteins | sample TA2MahsurfametaG_5_FD_155479 | JGI IMG/M metagenome (GOLD analysis project Ga0194123, IMG submission 155479) | Freshwater microbial communities from Lake Tanganyika, Tanzania - TA2015023 Mahale A surface | ecosystem: Environmental > Aquatic > Freshwater > Lake | place: Tanzania: Lake Tanganyika... | reverse complement strand
CAATCACTCCATGAATTACCGCTCGGTCGTGCTGTTCGGGCGCGGGGCGAGCATCGAGGAGCCAACGCAAAAACTCGAAGCCCTGCGATGCCTCACCGAACATGTCTGCCGTGGACGCTGGGCGGATGCCCGTCCGCCGACGGAAAAGGAACTGCAGGCCACGACCATCGTCGCCATCGATATCGAAGATGCCTCGGCCAAGATCCGCAAAGGCCCGCCGGGAGATGCCGGGGATGAGCTGGAATGGCCGACATGGGCTGGCGTGCTGCCCTTGCCGGTGGTGCCTCAGCCGGCGGAGACGGATCCGCGTCAGGCAGACGCCTTCCCGGTACCCGCCTATGTCCGCGACTACCGCCGGTAATCGCGAGCAATCGTCGGGTATACGCTCTCAGCGGATGCGTTTCAGGCTCGCCTGATCGAAATCGCGCCGGGTGAGCCCGGTGCGGAAGCGGTAGTCCCGCCAGGTGAGGGTGGTTTCCTTGCCTGTCTGGTGATTTTCCATGTGCATCTCGTCTGCCCGCCAGTAGCGGTCCAGATGCTGGCGGTAGCCGCGGAAGGTCAAGGTTTTGAGTGGCGCATCCTTGCGGTCATGGAACACGACCTTGATCGGTTGCATCCGTTCCTCGTCGATCCACACCAGGCGCCGCGTGTAGCCGGAGTGTTCGTAGGCCGGATATTTCTCCAGCACATGGGCCTTGCGGCCGTCCAAGTCCTCGTCACGCAGCCAGCGGTAGCGATACTTTGCGACTTCGGTCGAGGAAAGATCCTCATAGGCAAACTCGCTGCCCACGAAAGGGCCCGACTTGTTGGCCGAGGCAATGCGCTTCACCCGCTTGAGCGCGGGCAGGTAAAGCCACTGGTCATCCGGAGTCAAGGCGTGGGTATAGCTCAGGAAAGCGGTGCCCGCGATGTCGCGCGGTGAATCGAACACGATGAGGCTCTGATCTCCGTCACCGCCAATCTCGAGCACCTTCATGCGCAGTGCACGCCGGCTCTCCTGACCATGCCGGTTGCGCAGACGCATCTCGAGCTCCGCCTGCACGTCCTCCCACCCGGCATCGCGGGCCTCCACCGCCTCGGCTATTGCGAGTCCGCGTTGCTCCGGATCAAGTGCTTCCGATGCAGGCTCGGGAATCGACGGAGCTTCGGCCAACGCCGGGCCGGCGCCCAGCACACAGAGCAGCAGCAAGGTCTCAAGAGGCCTTGGCATGGCGACGTGCCTCCAGAGTCAACAGCAGGGGCGAGAGGAACAGGAGATCCACCAGCAGGGCAAGGCCGATCACCAGTGCCGTCAGCATGCCCATGCCGGCGTTCAATTCAAAGGCGGAGAATGCGAGCACCAGAAACCCGAGTACCAGGGTGATGCTGGTCACGAGCATTGCCCGTCCGTTGACGCGAAACGCGTAGCGGATGGCGTCTTCCGGAGCAAGGCCCTTGCGGCGACGCCCACGTTGATATTTCACGAGAAAGTGCACGGTGTCGTCGATGATGATGCCGAGCGACATGCTTGCCACCACCGACAGAGACAAACCGACCTGGCCGACGGCCAGCGCCCACAGACCAAAGCCCGCGCCCAGTGGCAACAGGTTGGGCACCAGACTCAGGAACCCGAGCCCCGGGGCTCGCAACATGAAGATCAGGAGAAACGAGATGAGTGCGAGCGCCAGTGCACTGCCCATCAGCATGGTCTTGATGTTGCGCACTCCGAGGTGGGATAACATCAGTGCAGTTCCCGAGCCGGTGCCGGAGGCAATGGCCGGCGCGTGCTCCCGCAGCCAGTCCTCGGCCCGCGTATTGAAGGCGATGGCTGCCTGACTGGACAGGGTCTCCATGGCTGCGCTGATCTTGAGGGCTGATTTGTCGACGTCGATCTGGCTGTTGAGATCCAGCCCGTAGGGCAGGGACATCTCGTACAGCAGTTGGTATTGCGCCGCCAGTTCGCGCGATCCGGGCAGGCGATAGTGGCCGGGATCCTCCGCATGCAGGTTGCGATTCAGGCGTTTGACGGTATCGGTGTAGCTCGTCACATGCTTCACCTCGGGCTGTTGCCTCAGCCACGCCACGAATGCGTCCGCATCCTTCAGAAAACCCGGTGAGTGGATTCCGCCTTCCTCGCCGGAATCCAGCGTGTAGTAGAAGTGGTAAACCCCGCTCAGGTGTGTGGTCGTGAAATCGGTGGCCTGACGGAAGGATGTGCTCCGGTCGAAGTAATTCACGAAGACATCGTTCAGCTGATTGCGCGGGATACAGGCGATGAGGCCTAGCAGCAGCACCCCGAGACTTGCCACCAACCAGCGCCGCCGGCGGATGGCGAATTCGGCGAGCGCCATGACCCAAGCCAGTGGCAACTCCCGTTTTTCCGAAAAGCGCACCGGCAGCAGCGCGAGCAGCGCGGGGAAAAGGCTGATGGCGAGCATGTAGGAAGCAAAATCCCCGAAAGCCACCAGATTGCCCAACTGGCGAAAGGGGGGAACTTCGGAGAAGTTGAAGGTCAGGAAGCCGATGACGGTGGTGAGGCTCGCGAAGAAGATCGGGCGCAGATTGCCGCCCAAGGCTTCGATGAGAGCGGTTTCCTTGTCCGCCCCGGCCTGCAGCGACTGCCGGAAGGCATCCAGGATATGGACACAGTTGGCGATGGCGACGGTGAGGATGATGACCGGTGCCGCTGAGGTGGCGGAGGACACCGGATAGCCCACATGGCCGGAAACCCCCATCGCAATGACGATGGCGAGCGCTATCACCAGCACACAGCCCAGCGCCCCGGTGGCACCGCCCAGCAGCAGTGCCACCAGCAGGATCATGAGGGCAAAGCTTGCCGGGATGAGGGTGAGCATTTCGCGCCGCGAGGCCTCGGCGAAGGCCTGATCCATCATCACGAGGCCTGTGAGATGGACGCGAGTGCCCGGGTGATTTTTTTCGATGTCCGCCGCGAGTGCCCGGGCCGCATTGACGACCTCCGGCACCTCATGGGCCTCATCCTTGCGCGGCAGCTGCACCACCACATTCACGGCCGTGACATCTGCCGCTTCCCGAATCAAGCCGCCGTTCAAGGTGGGCTCGGCGAGTGCAATTGCGCGCAGCCGGGCGAGATCTGCGGCGTTCAGCGCGGCCGCGTCCGGCACGAGATCGCGCACGACGAGATCGTCCTCGTGGCCTTCCGTGAACTGGAAATTGATCAGCGAATCCACGCGGGAGGAGTAAGGGATTTGCCACGCCTCGCGGGTCAGCTCGGCCAGCATGGTGAGACTCGCCGTGGAGAAAACCTCGCCATCCGCCGGCTGCACCACGAAATTCAGGGTGTCGTTCTTGTTGAACGTGTTCTCCAGCGCGTTGAAGGCCAGCAGCTGGGGGTTGTCCGGGCTGAAAAAGGCGCGGTGGTTGTTGCTGATTTCCAGCAGCCTGAGCCCCGAGCCTGCCGCGAGCGTGACAAGCACCCAGAACAGCAGCACCCAGCCCGGGTGTCGGACGATGAAACGGGCGTAGCGGGTGGAGTCTGGACGCAAGGAGGTTGGGTGACTTCGGAACCGGGGCAAAGTGTGGGCGGGGCGGATCGCCAATGCAACCTTGGCATGACGGTCCGCGCCCGGGGCGATTGGGCAGTGGCGACGGCCTACTGCGCGATATAGCCCCCGTCGACCGGCAGCGCGACGCCGGTCACGAAGGACGACTCCTCGCTCAAGAGCCAGGCCACGGCATCGGCGATCTCGCGTGGTTCGCCCAGACGGTCCATGGGTTCCTGCCCCACGAGATATTCCTCCTTCACGCCACCTTCCTCGATCAGGCGCTGCACCATGGCGGTCCGGATCACGCCGGGGCAAACCGCGTTGACGCGAATCTTCTTGCGCGCGAATTCCAGCGCCACGCTCTTGGTGATGCCGACCACGCCATGTTTGGAGGCGCAGTAGGCACTGGCGCCGCGGGTGCCGATAAGACCCGCAACCGAAGCCGTGCTCACCAGCGAGCCTCCTGTGCCCTGGCTCACCAGTTGCTCGATTTGGTATTTGAGGCAAAGCCACGCGCCGCGAAGATTGACCGCGATGGTGCGATCGAAATCCGCCTCGCTCATTTTCATGATGTTGGTGAACGCCCCTTCGATGCCGGCATTGTTGAAGGCGCCGTCCAGTCTGCCGTAAGCCTCCACGGTGGCGGCCACCATGTCGCGGACTTCATTGCCGTCGGCCACATTGGTCTTGATGAAGCGGGCTGCACCGCCGGCACGCGTGATTTCCTCAACCGTGGCGGGTGCATCCACCGTGTTGACGTCGGCCACCACCACCTTGGCGCCTTCTGCAGCGCAGCGAAGCGCAGCCGCGCGGCCGATGCCGGTACTGCCGCCAGTGACGATGATGACCTTGCCTGCGAGTTTTCCGCTCATCCTGACACTCCCCTTTGTGTTGTCTGTGTGTGGTGGCCGCATCCTAGCAGAAGGCTCGCAGCCCGCTCTCCGGTACCATGTGGACCGGAATAATCCGAGGCGGCTTGCCTGTCCGTGCGAGGGTGCGGTATGTAGCCCGCAACATCCGGGTGGCCAGAGCCGTCCGGCCACGAAAACGAATACGCCATCCGCGAGGGGAGCACGATCATGTCCACCAGTCTGCTGAAGCGCTTTGATACCTACGAAGAAACCTGTCGCAATTTCAAATGGAACATTCCTGAGCACTACAACATTGCAGACGACGTATGCGAGCGCTGGGCCGGCGACGGCGAGCGGCTGGCGCTCATCTACGAAGATCGCGCGAAGCAGGTTCATCGCTATACCTTCCAGCAGATCCGACGCTATGCGAACCAGTGGGCCAACACCTTGCGCGGCCTCGGTCTCGGGCGCGGCGACCGCGTGACCGTACTGCTCGCGCAGGATCCGGAATGCGCGATCACCCATGTGGCCTGCTGGAAGGCGGGCATGGTGTCCTGTCCCACCTCGGTGCTGTTCGGGGCCGATGCGCTCATCTACCGCCTGAACGACAGTGGAGCGCGCGTGCTCATCACGGATTCGGCGAATTATCCCAAGGCCGAGGAAGCACGCCGCCAGGCGTCGGCGCTGACACATATCTTCGTCACCGACGGCGCGCCCGGCGACAGCCGCAACTTCTGGGACACCATTGCGGCGGCCTCCGAAGACTTCACCAATGAGCGCACCTTGGCTGAAGACAAGGCGTGGATTTCCTACACCTCGGGCACGACCGGCATGCCGAAAGGCTCGGTGCAGCCGCATCGCATGATGCTCGGCCACATGCCCGGCCTCGAATTCGCCTATGACTTCTTTCCGCAGGCAGGCGACACCCTCTGGTCACCGGCGGACTGGGCATGGATGGCGGGTCTGATGGATGTGATCTTTCCCGGCTGGTTCCATGGCTGCACGGTGGTGGCGACCGCCATGAAGGGCTTCGAGCCCGAGGAGGCTTACCGCATTCTCGACCAGCACGGCGTCACTCTCTCCTTGCTGACACCCACCATGCTGAAACTCATGCGCGGTGTTCCGGATCCCCGCGCCCGCTATTCACTGAAGCTTCGTGCCGTGGCCTCCGGCGGTGAGGCCGTGGGCAAGGAGCTCATCGAGTGGGGCAGACGCGAGCTTGGCATCAGCATCAACGAAGCCTTCGGTCAGACCGAGTGCAATGTGATTCTTTCCAACAACGGTAATTTGATGCCCATCAAGCCGGGCTCGCTGGGGCGTCCCACGCCCGGCACGACCTGCGCGATCATCGATGACCAGGGCCGCGAGCTGCCGCCGGGACAGGAAGGACATATCGCGTGCAAGCGGCCCCATCCGGTGATGCTGAAGGAATACCTGAACAAACCCGAGGCGACCCGCGACAAATTCATCGGTGACTGGCTCATCACGGGCGACACCGGCCACATGGATGAAGACGGCTATTTCTGGTTCCACGGGCGCGCGGATGATGTGATCACGAGTTCGGGTTACCGCATCGGCCCGAGCGAGATCGAGGATGCACTGCTCAAGCACCCGGCCGTGCGCATGGCGGCCGTGATCGGGGTGCCGGATCCGGTGCGCACCGAAATCATCAAGGCCTTCATCATCCCCGCGGCAGGCGTGACTCCCGGGGATGCACTGGTGGACGAGCTCGAGGAATCCGTGCGCAGCCGTCTCGCGAAGCACGAGGTGCCGCGGCTGATCGAATTTGTCGAGACCCTGCCGATGACCACCACCGGCAAGATCATCCGGCGCGAGCTCAGGGATCGCGAACGCCAGAAATTGAAAGGGGCCTGAGCCCTGTGTGAAAGCATGGCCAAGGCGAGTCATCTACCCGATGTGCTTTGATACAAGATGGCTTTGCCCGCTCCCTGTGTCGGGAACAGCTCAAACGGGACCGTGTCCACGGGATCGTTGCCAGGGCGTGTGACATGAACCACGAGGCGGGTGCGCGAAGGTATCTCGGTGGAACGGACGTCGACATTGAATATCGCGCCAACATTCCTGGGCCCCCCCAATGCACGATTAGCGCCCATCGAGCCCCAGGCAGTGAGGCCTATGCTGTCTGGCCGCATCGTATCCCCGGCCAAGCGTCTCGAACCGCTTGCCCAATCTTGCCAACCACTGTCATGGGTCTGGCGCCACGGCCCGCCATTCACGCTTTCGTGGCGAGTGATGCGGATCTTCGCCCACCAGTCCTCCCATACTCCGAAATGCCTCCATTCCACCGGTTCCGCAACTTCAAGCTGGCATCCACCGTTGGCCGCTGGTCGTAATCGCTCCATGAGGACGTTGTGGACAACGCCCTTGTCGGGTGAGTCTTCCACATCTACGCTCACCAGCAAGGTGCCGTCAGGCTGCACTGCCCCCCAACCTTGATCCTCGTGTGACCGGCCTCATCGTGAAAGGTGGATTTTTCCCGGATGGGGTCCCGGGGGGGGTCGAGCCTGTCACGCCCACCCCGGTTTGATCCGCCCGACACGCCTCCACCGACGAACCCCCCCAGAATTGCCAAGGCGGCTTTCCCGACTTTGGCAGCTGCTTGGTCCCCGCCGTGGCCGAATTGATGCTTCGGTCCAATTATCACAGGCGTCACAGGATCAAACTCGCAATCGCCCGCCCATCCTGTCTGCCGCTGGGCCAGGGCAACGCAGTGTTGCTGGATGCATTCAGCGTAACTGGCGCGACCCTCATCCAGATGGGCCTGAAGTCTTTCCAGTTTGGCGAGCAACTTGTCGACCCGGCCGTTGATGAGACGGGCACGCCGCTGGGTGAGGGCTTGAGGCGAGTCAACCGGCTCTGCGGGTTTGAAAACGTGCCAACCTGCCTCTTCAAGATTTCCGGCCTCCGAGGCGGAATCGGGGACCGCCCTGCAGTAGCCAAGAGGGACTGAATAGTCTGGCGCTACCACGTCTACACCGATGAAATCCGCAACAGCCTGTGCCATCATCTTTCCCTTGTCACCTTGAGCTGCATTGCATTGGTAGATTTGCAGCAATCCATCGGTGCAGACATACCCTCGCAGTTTCATCAACAGGTCCAGCACCAGAGGATCGGCCCTGCCGGTAATTCCGTTCGGTCCTACATCCTGGGGGGCCAGTATAGCGGGGCCTACCCGTAGGCCGAGTGACTCCTGCTCATCGCCATGCGCAGTCAGCCTGAGCACGCTCAAGCAATTTCCGCAGCGGCCGGTAATGTCTATAGGTTTTCCCAATTTGGCTTCGATGATGTTGAAGAGCTCGGAAGGAGTACCGAAGTCCTCCTGATCAATCAGCGTGCCGATGCTGGAGGCGAAACTTTCGCTACCCGAGAATCCCCCTCAAGCGCGCTGCGGTAGATCATTGAAAGCTCGATTCGCCGCGACGCTGGGCATCTTTCTAAACCCGGGGCGCGTAACGTTTCGCCGGGTGAGCATACCAACGCGCGCAATGCACCCCTCTCGCGATTTATGTTCTTTGCTACCTGATTGATTGAATCAATGATTCCAGCAACGAACTCCGTGTGGACGTCGTCACACTCGGCACAATCCAGTCGATCATCGGTGGGGACCGGCGGGATGATTTGCCCAGCACTTCCGCAATCCACGTCAAAAGCAGCTGGCGAAGCACGGGATGAGTGGTATCCGAAGGCGAAAATAGCCAACAGGACGGTGGTGAATCTGGGGTGTCGGTAGCCAGAGCGCGGTCGAGCATGGCGGGAACCGTCAAAGCTGGGGTGGGGTTGATGCCCCGAATTGGATGTCTCGGCCATGATGCCGTCTCCTGTCCTTTGGAGGCGTGGCGGGTCAGGACTCAGGTCTCCGGGTCGGGCACCCTGCAACTGGAAGCGTCAGGGTTATGGCAGGGACATTCAGGCTCGACCGCAAGTGCAGCAGTGCTGCATCCAAGATCAGTGAATCAGATTTTTTCGACGGCGGCAAATGTACGCAGGCTTGGGATGGACCAACGCGCCGAAAGTCGTTTTTTCAAGGAGCACGATCGAAGACCCGCAGAATCTCCGGGTTGACCAGCCAGTCGGGGTTGCGCAACACCGTGCGCACCTCGAGTTGCGCTCCGTCCGGCGTGGTGTTGAAGGTTTCCATCATGGTGCCGCGCGGCGCCAGCAGGGTTTCCACCACCAGTTGCTTGCCGCGCCAGAAGACCATGCTGCGCCCGATGCCGGTTTCCACGAATTCATCTCCCTTGGCACTGTAGCGCGGACCTCCGGGGCGGGGCGTCAGGGTGCGGGTGAAGCCATCCTCATAGGCCAGCGTGACGGTGGTGTCGGTGCTCGTCACGCCAAGCCGGGTGGTGTGGAGTATCCGCGTGAGATCGCCGAGATCCTCCACCTTGCGCATGAGTTGCCGCTCCTTGGAGAGTTGCAATTCGTCATAGACCTGCTTCTGCCGCGTCATGCCGGATTCCTTGCGCTCCCGGTCGGCCTTCACCAGCGATATCGGCTCCGTGCGCAGGATGGTCAGACCCTGCAGGCGCTGATTGATGTCATCGCTGTCGTCCTCGTTGAGCACCCACTGGTTGTCCAGGATGACGGGCGGGGTGGCCCACGCGGGCGCAAAGAGCAGGGGGAGCAGGAGCAGGGCGCTGACAAGACTTGCTGGGCGCATGGAGATCATTCCCCGGGACTGTGGACGCTGGACTCTACAACGCCTCACTGCGCATTCGCTACACTGCCCTGACTGGTCACCAGCTCAGGAAAACCGTGCATGAAGCGAGTCTCGCCCCGTGAAGCCATCGCCGCCCTCCCGACGCGCGGCAACCTCATCATGCCGGGGGGGAGCGCCGAGCCATTGGGCCTGTTCGAGGCCTTCAGCGAGCAGGTGGAGCGCTTCGAGGGCTTGAACGTCTATTCCGGTTTCGGCTTCGGGGCCTACGGCTATCTCAAGCGAGGGCTGGGTGAACACTTCCGGCTCGTCACCTGGCAGGCCTCCGGCGCCTTGCGAACGCTGTTCAAGGAAAACGACCGGCGCAAGGTGGGTTTCGTGCCGATACGCCTCGCTGACCTCAATCGCGTGGTGAGCCGAGAGGGACCTATCGTGCCGGACGCGGTGATCGTGCAGACCACGCCGCCGCTGCCCGATGGCACGGTCAGCTTGGGGGTTTCGGTCGGGGGCAATCTGGATTTCGTGCGCGAGGCACGCCTCGTGATCGCCGAATTCAACCACAACATGCCGGTGACGGCGGGCGAGAGTCGGATTCCGCTTTCACGCATCGATTTCGCCACGGAGGCGGCGACGCCGCTCGCCCACTACGGCACACCGCCGGCCAAGTCGCGGGATCAGACCATCGTCGCGCATGTGATGTCGCTCATCCCTGAGGAGGCCTGGGTGCAGCTCGGCATTGGCGCGGTGCCGGATCGTGTGCTCGCCCAATTGGCGGGGATTCGCGGCGTGAATCTCTTCTCCGGCCTGCTCACGACCGGGTTGCAGCAGTATCTGGCGGAGGTGCGCCACGAGCCCAGCGTCACGGTGGGTGAACTCGCCGGGGATCAGGCCTTCTTCGATTACTGCGGTACCGATGACCGTATCCGCATGGCACCGCTGCGTGTCACCCACAACGTGGCGAGCCTCGCCGCGCTGCCGCGCTTTGTCTCCATCAATTCGGCGATCGAGATCGATCTGCAGGGGCAGAGCAACGGCGAAACCCTAGGCAGTCTTCCGATCAGCGGGGTGGGCGGCAGCATGGATTACGTCGAGGCCGCGGCGCAGAGTGCAGGTGGCATCTCCATCATCGCCATGCCGGCCACCACCGAGGATAGCCGGCATTCCAAGATTGTGGCGCGACTGGCCGAGGGCGCTCCGGTCACCACGCCCCGCTTTGCCGTGGACTGTGTGGTGACCGAGTTCGGTGTCGCGCATCTGAAAGGGCGCGATCTGTGGGCGCGGGCCGAAGCCCTGGTCAACATTGCCCATCCCGATTTCAGGGATGCACTTGCCAACTCACTGTCCTGAGGGAATCCGGATGATCAAACTCGTCACCGTCTTCAAGCGTCACAGCGACCTCGATCTCGACGCTTTCGAGCGTTACTGGGTGGACAGGCATGCGCCATTGGTGGCGCGCCTGCCCGGCCTGCGCCGCTATGTGCAATCACAGACCATTGCCGGTGGTTACCGGCGCGGCGAGCCCGCCATCGATGGTTGCGAGGAGCTCTGGTTTGACGACCGGGAAGCCCTGCGCACCTTGCAGGGCACACCCGAACTTGCAGCGGTCCAGGAAAACGAGACGCGACTCATGCAACCCTCAACGCGCCGTGAAATCGTGACGGAGGATGTGGTGATCAAGGACGGCCCGATACCGGCGGGCGGCGTGAAGAATATCGAACTGGTGCTGCGTCTTCCCGAGATGGCGCCGGAACCCTTCCACCGCTACTGGATTGAACACCACGGGCCGCTGGGTGCCTCCATCCCGCAGGTGCTGCGCTATGTGCAGAGCCATACCCTGTGCGAGGAGTATCAGGAGGGTCGCGTGCCCTCTCTCGATGGCCTCGCGCTCACCTGGTTTGTGGACACACAGGCCATGCGTGCCGCAGCGCTGACGCCGCAGTACGCCGAGACGCGGGAGGATGAGGTCAATTTCGTGACCGAACCGCTGGATTTCGTGATTACGCGCGAGCGTGTGCTGGTAGGCTGAATGGGTAACACCGCCCTGCCGCCGGAGATGCTCCACGCCGTGCTGGACCGCATGCCTGTCGCGCGGCTCGCGCTGCGGGATCTCGAGGGCGCACCAGAGGCCCTGCCCATCGTGTTCGCGCGTGCCGGGGGTGTGTTGTGGTCGCCCGTGGATGGCAAGCCCAAGGGCCGCGCAGCCGATCTCGGACGCCTCGCGCGGCTGCGACGCTCACCCGGAGTGATGCTGCTGCTCGATCACTATGGTGAGGACTGGCGCGATCTCTGGTGGCTGCGGCTGCGCGCCACTGCCGAAGTCATCACCGAGCGGGAGGAAGCTTGGGCTGCGGCGGAACAGGCACTCGCCAGCAAGTACCCTCAATACCTGACAGTGCCCATGTTCAAGGACGAGCCCACGCTGCTCAGGTTTGCCTGGCACAGCGTGGGATGGTGGGGCAGTGACGGGCTCGCCAGTCTGGAACGCTGGCTGTCCCGCGCGACTTGAGCGCGCGCGGAGAGCGTCAGGGCAGGATCAGGGAAGGCTCATTGCGCGCAGGGCACGACCTTGCGCGCGGTGTCCTTGGCATAGAGCTTCTGTCCATCCGGTGTCTTGCCGTCCTCGTGCCATTTTTCGGTGATTTCCAGGCAGAACGAGCCGGCATTCTCCAGGGTGGGGGCCAAATCGACCGGCTTCTGGCCGCCAACCTGAATATTGGGATTCGTGGTGGCGTAACTCGGTGCGATGGTATTGCCGGCACAGCCACTCAACAGGCTGGCTGCGGCGAGCAGCGTGACGGGAAGCACCACGGCAGTTGTAAGTCTTGGCATCGGATCTCCTCGAGTGCGGAATGAGTCCGCGGGACAGGCGGGCGGATTCTAGGCACGCGATCCCAGGTCAGCAATGGGAGATGCCGGCTTCCTCGAGCTTCACGAACTTGGATTGCACACCTCAGGATGCAGCCTCATTGCATCAAGGCCTCCAGGGTCCTGAGGCAGGGACGCGTCGGATCATCCACACGCAGTGCCTGCACACAGACCTGATCAGCGCCCGCCTCCGTGAGTGCACGAAAGCGAGCCCGGAGAGTCTCGGCATCACCCCAGGCCAGCAGGTGATCGATCAACGCATCGCTGCCACCGTAGTCGAAATCCTGGGCGGTGAAACCCTGGCGCAGCCAGTGGCGGCGTCGAGCCGACAGTTCCAGCGCCCCAGCGAATACCTGCCGCCCAAGCTGGCGTGCGCGCCGGGCGTCGGTGGTCAGACACACGCGTTGCACGGTACAGAGCCAGGAGTCCGGGCCCAGCAGATCCTTCTGCCGGCGGATCTCCGCGGGCGGATTATCAAGCGCCAGCACACCCTGTGCGATTTCCCGCGCCAGCGACGTCATCCCGGGCCCGAGCGCGCCGAGCACGACAGCCAGGTCGCCGATGCTGGTGGTGATCGCGCCGTTGGCGCCTTGGCCCACGGTCTTTGGTCCGAAACCCTCGAGCCCGAGACTGCGAGTGGGGGAAATACCCGTGTGGGCCTGCTTGAGGGCCGCCATGAACTCACGCATCGCACGCAACGGCGCATGCCAGCCGTGCCCACGTGACTCGACCTTGCCGCGCTCGGAGACGCCGACACCAAGCAGGAAGCGTCCGGATGACAGCTCACTGAGCGTCTGCTGCGCCATCGCGGTCGCCATGGGGTCACGGCCGTGAAGATTGAGCACGCCCGTTGCCGCGATGAGCGCACTGGTCTGCTCCAGAATCAGGGCCGCAGTCACCAAAGGATCGCGACCGAGGTCATCGGGTAACCACACCGCACCGTAGCCGAGTGCCTCGCTCTCGCGTGCGATGGCCCTCAGTTCAGGGGCGGGGATCCCTTCCGTGGGTAGGTAGACGCCGAGCGCTGAGAGTCTCAAGGGCGGATGCTCCGGTGATGGTGTCGGAAGCCTAGAACACGCTCGCCTTCTCGCGCCAGCAGCGCGCACCATGATCGCCACCGCTCACCTTTCTGGTGCGTGGAGCCACCCACTCACGCCGGCAAAACACTGTCCGGAGCGGTGTTTGGCCAGCTGGCATCCCCCTTGCTTTGAGCCAGTCAACAGACAGAATAAGAGTCGATGCCGGGACCGCGCCGGGTCGACCACGTGACGTGCAGCGTCTGCCGCGTGACGACCCGAACTTCGGTGCAGCCCGGGGTTCGCGTCCGCGGCAGGCGCTGGGCGACCAACAAGATTGATGGGCCAATGTTTTTGCGACTCCTGAAATACGCACTGAACCGCGACCATGCCGAGCCGCGCTGGTTCAACACGCCGGCGGCCCCGCAGGACCGCTATGACGTAGTGATCGTGGGCGCGGGTGGACATGGTCTGGCGGCTGCCTACTACCTCGCACAACGGCACGGTATCCGGCGGGTGGCCGTGTTCGACAAAGGCTATCTCGGTGGTGGCAACACCGGTCGCAATACCACCATCGTTCGGTCCAATTACCTGACGCCGGAAGGCGTGAAGTTCTACGACCGCAGCGTGCGCCTGTTCGAGGGACTCGCCGAAGAACTGGACACCAATCTCTTTTACTCCAACCGCGGCCACTTCACCCTGGCCCATACGGAGGCGACCTTGCGCACGGCGCGCTGGCGCGCCGAAGTCAATCGGCATTACGGCATCGAGAGCACTCTGGTCGGACCCGAAGCGGTGAAGGACGCCTGTCCTTGGATTGATCTCGAATGCGGGGGCAAGCATCCCATTATGGGCGCGCTGTACCACGCTCCCGGTTCCATCGTTCGCCACGATGCCGTGGCTTGGGGGTATGCACGTGGCGCCTCACGCCTGGGGGTCGAGATTTTCCAGAACACGCCCGTGACCGGGATTGAGGTGAAAGCGGGGCGCGTCACGGGGGTACAGACCGCAGCGGGCCTCATTCGCACCGAACGTGTGCTCAGTGCCGTCGCTGGCAGCACGCCCACCCTGCTCAAGATGGTGGGTCTCGACAGCCCGGTCGATATTGTGCCCCTGCAGGCCTGTGTGACCGAACCCATGAAACCTTGGCTGGACACGATCATCGTGTCCGGCAGCCTGCATGTGTATGTCAGCCAGACCGCCCGCGGGGAACTGGTGATGGGCGCGGCGGTGGATCCCGCCGAGTTGCACTCCACCCGCTCTTCGCTCGAATTCGTGACGGGGCTCGCCGATCAGATTCTCGACCTCTTTCCTTTCCTCGCGAAGGTGCGCATCAACCGCCAATGGGCCGGCATGGCGGACATGACGCCCGATTTTGCGCCGGTGATGGGCAAAACCGCCGTCAAGGGGTTTTACCTGGATGCGGGCTGGGGTACGTGGGGTTTCAAGGCCACGCCCGTGTGCGGCGAGACGATGGCGCATACCCTTGCCCATGATGAAAACCATCCGCTGATTTCCGCCTTCGGCATGGAGCGCTTCGAGCGCATGCACATGCTGGGAGAAAAAGGCGCAGCGGCAGTGGGGCACTGAGCATGAAGATTTTCGATTGCCCTGTCCTTGGCCCGCGTCCTGCCAGCGAGTTCCTGTGCGCGGGCAGCGCCATCCCGGGCATGCAGAACGATGACCTGGCGGGTGCGCGCCACGCCGTTTATTTCGGAGATGCCACCGCCAAGGTCAAACGCGAGTGGTGGTTTCACCGTGCCTCGCAGCTCTGGTTCATCGTGTCACGCGACACTGCCACCGACGCCGTGCTCGATATCGGGCCGGCGGCCGGATCCGGAGATCCCCATGTCGCATAGACTGCCGCCCCAGCCCGGAGAGTGGATTGCGCGCGACGCACCACTCGGCTTCACCTTCGAGGGCAAGACCCATACTGGCTGGAGCGGAGACACGGTGAGCAGCGCGCTGCTTGCGGCCGGCGTCACCGTGCTTGGGCGCAGCTTCAAATACCATCGTCGGCGTGGGGTGCTCTCTGCCGCCAATCACGACGCCAACGTGCTGCTGCAGACGGCCACCGACCTCAATCTCCGTGGTGACGTGATGCCCGTGATCGCCGGGGAGTCCTACACGGCGGTGAACACCTTTGGTGGCCTGCTCCGGGACAAGGCCCAGCTCATCGAACTCCTGTCCCGGCTGCTGCCCGTCGGTTTCTATTACAAGACCTTCCACCGGCCGCGGCGGCTGTTTCCCTTCTGGGAGCGTTTGATTCGTCGACTCAGCGGACTCGGTCGCGTCCACCCGGGGTTCCCGGTTGCCCGCTCACCCTCGCGCCGTCTTTACTGCGACTGCCTCGTGATCGGCGCAGGCCCCTCGGGGCTCGCAGCGGCGCTGCGTCTGGCCGCGGCGGGAGTAAAGGTGGTGCTGGTGGACGAGAATGCGAAGCCCGGCGGCAGTGCGGCCTGGACTGCTGGCGCGGAAAGCTGGCTGGCCTCCGCGTCGGCTTCAGTCACCGGGGCTCCCACGCTCATGCTGGTGAGTGAGGCCTTCGCGGCCGGGCTCTACAGCGATCTTGAAGTCCCTCTGGTTGGCCGTGACGGCATGACGCTCGTCACCCCGCGCCGTGTGCTGGTGACTACCGGCGTCATCGAGCAGCCGGCGGTGTTTCGCAACAACGATCTCCCGGGCGTGATGCTCGCGAGCGCGGCGCAGCGTCTGGTGGCCCGGTACGCCGTGGCACCGTTCACGTGCGGGGTGATGCTGGCCGGTAATCAGGACGCCCTCGTCTCAGCGACCTGGCTGCTTTGGCGCGGTCTGGCCTTGGAGGCAGTTCTTCTGCTGCCCGGTTTTGCGCCGGAGGCGGAGCCCCTGGCCGAGCTCAAGGCACGCGGCGTCCGTGTGGTGCGCGATGTCACTTCACTCGAGGCCTTGCCGGAGCAAGGTGTGCTCGTCGGCGTGCGTTGCGAGGCCGGCGGGCACGAGCACCGTATTGCCTGTGATGGTCTCCTGATGAGCGTGGGATGGGCCCCAGCCTCGCAGCTGCTGCATCAGGGGGGAGCGCGCTTCGAGCACGCCGCGGCCCTCGACCAGCGGGTACCTGCCAGTTTGCCAGCAGGCCTCCACGCCGCAGGCCGGGTGAACGGGGTACATGACTTCGAGGCGAGGCTGCAGGATGGCGAGGCCGCCGCGGACGAGATTCTGGCCAGCCTCGGTTGGCCTTCCGCGCGAACTCCACGCCCGGATCGGGCGCAGGTGGCCCACTCTCACCCGCGTCCTTTCTTTGCGCATCCCCGCGGCAAGAACTTTGTTGATTTCGATGAGGATATCCAGCTTCACGATCTGGAAGTGGCGTGCCGGGAAGGCTTCGACAACGTGGAGCTCCTGAAGCGCTACACCACCAATGGCATGGGCCCGAGCCAAGGCAAGCACTCCAATCTGAACGCTGCGCGATGGCTGGCGGATCGCCAAGGCCTTGGCATGGATGCCGTGGGTGCCACGACTGCACGCCCTTTCTATCACCCGGTGCCGATGGGGGCGCTGGCAGGCAGGCGCATCCGTCCGCAGGCGCATGGGGCTCTCGAGGTCCGGCATCGCGAAGCAGGGGTCGTTTGGATGGAGGCCGGCGCGTGGTTGCGTCCGCGGCGTTACGCGGACGGAGGAACGGATGGCTTGGCCGAATACCGCGCCGTGCGCGAGGCCGTGGGGATGATTGATGTCTCCACCCTCGGCAAGCTCGAGATCTTCGGACGTGATGCGGTACGCCTGCTCGAGCTTGGCTTCACTGGCCGGCTGGCGAACCTTAAGCCCGGGCGCTCGCGCTATGTGCTCATGTGCGACCAGCGCGGCACGCTGGTGGATGACGGCCTCGCTGCTCGGCTCGGCGAGCATCATTTCTATCTCACCGGGGGCTCCGGCCATGTGCAGGCAACCTTCCGTCAGCTCACGCAGATCGCCGCACTGTACGACCTTCAGGTCGAAGTGGTGGATCGCACGCGACAGATGAGTGCGCTCAATGTGGCCGGGCCACGGGCAAGAGCTATGCTCCAGCCCCATACGCCCCAGCCTCTGGATGATCAGGCTTTCCCGTTCACCGAGGTGAGAGAAACCACGCTCTTCGGCCTGCCGGCGCGGATGATGCGGGTTGGCTTTGTCGGCGAGACCGGTTTCGAAGTGCATGTGCGTTACAACGACGGCCCCGTCCTGTGGCAGGCGCTGCAGGCAGCGGGTCCCTCGTTAGGCCTGCGGCCGTTTGGCGTGGACACCCAGCGCCTGCTGCGTCTGGAAAAAGGGCATCTCATCGTGGGTCACGATACCGATGGCGTGATGCACCCCTTTGAAACGCCGCTTGCTGCGCTGGTGGCGCTCGACAAGCCGCAGTTTCTCGGCAAGGCGGCGCTCGATCTGCTTCAACATCAAGTGACTCGCAGGCTGATCGGCTTCGAGACCACCGCGGCCGGCGCCGAGGCGCTGGAGGAATGCCACCTCATCCTGCGCCACGGCGAGATCAGCGGGCGCATCACGAGCGTTGCCCGCAGCCCTGTGCTAGGCAAGACCGTCGGGCTGGCGGTGCTGGAGCTGCCGTCCGGGGAATCCCTGCCGGGTCATATCGAAATCCGCAATGCGCACGGGCAGCTCGTGTCCGCGGCGCTGCGCGAAGGCGCCTTCTACGACCCGGGCAATACCCGCCAGCAGGAGGGTGCAGCATGAAACGGAGTCCACTGCTGGACTGCTTTCCCGCGAACGAATTCGAACACGGAGAGGTCGCCGGAATGACGCTCGCCCTGCAGAGCAGGGATGGCCGCACGGCTGATACATGGATGGCCGACCTCAGTCACGGCACGCACTGCCTGTGGGTGGGGGAGGGTGCTGCGCGAGAGCTCGCCAAGGAGGGTCTGGAGAGCTTGGGCCTGTTCCATCGCGTCGTGCATCCGCTGGGAGGCTGGGTCGTGCGCCTCGGTGCCATGCGTTACCTGCGCGCTTTCATGGCGCCTGCGGGCTCGCCCGGTGCGCAGCCCGCCGATTGCCTGAGTCTGCCATTGGACAACGTGGATATCGCACTGGGTGGGCTGCAGGCCTCCACGGTGCTGTCCGAATTCTGCGCGATTCCGCTTGAAAGCGTCACCCCCGAAAGTTGGTGCCCGGTCACGCTCGCCGGCCACGAAGTTGGCATGTGGCGTGAGGGCGAAATCTTCCATGTGATGTGTGCCCCCGCTGATGGCCTCTCCGTCTTCCGCACGCTCGCCGCAGGCTTGCGCGACGTGGACGGTAGCGTCATCGGGCTGCATGACATTCCTGACCGTTTGCAACCCGGAGTCCAGGCATGAACCTGAAACAGGCCCAGAAATTCCTGAAGGACCATGACATACGCTATGTGCTGGCGCAGTTCGTGGATGTCCACGGTGTCGCCAAGACCAAATCCGTGCCGGTCTCGCACTTCGAGGACATCCTGACGAGCGGCGCGGGCTTTGCCGGTTTTGCCATCTGGGGCATGGGCATGGCCCCGCATGATCCGGATTACATCGGCATCGGCGATCTCTCCACCCTGTCGGTCGTGCCCTGGCAGCCCGGCTATGCGCGCATCGTGTGTGATGGGCGGGTGCGCGGCAAACCCTATGCCTTCGATACCCGACATGTACTGAAGCAGGTGCTCGCCGCTACCGATGTGCGCGGCTGGACGGTGAATGTGGGTGTGGAGCCCGAATTCATGGTGCTGCGCAAGCAGGAGGATGGGACACTCGCCCCGGCGGATGACAGCGATACCCTGGAGAAGCCCTGCTATGACTACAAGGGTCTGTCCCGGGGCCGCGCGTTCATCGAACGCCTGGTGGGCGCCCTGCAAACCACGGGTTTTGACGTCTACCAGATCGATCACGAGGATGCGAACGGACAGTTCGAAATCAATTACACCTATGCCGATGCCCTGACCGCCGCGGACCGCTTCGTGTTTTTCCGCATGGCGGCGGGGGAGATCGCGCGCGAGATGGATCTTGTCTGCTCTTTCATGCCCAAGCCCTTCCGGCACCGCACCGGCAGCGGCCTGCACATGCATCTGTCGCTGAGCGGCAACGGCAAACCGAACCTCTTCCATGATGACAAGGACAAGCACGGGATGGGGCTTTCACGCCTCGGCTACCAGTTCCTCGGCGGGCTGCTGAAGCACGCCCGTGGGCTGTGCGCATTGCTTGCCCCTTCCGTGAACTCCTACAAGCGACTGGTGGTAGGGGAATCCCTCTCCGGCGCCACCTGGGCCCCGGCCTACATCACCTTCGGTGACAACAATCGCACTTCAATGATTCGGATTCCCTACGGCCGCCTGGAATGCCGGCTTGCAGATCCGAGCTGCAACCCTTATCTCGCGATGGCTGCGGTGGTGGCGGCCGGCATGGATGGCGTGGAGCACAAGATGGATCCGGGACCACCCCAGAACGAAAACCTCTATGAGCTCTCTCGCGCCGAGCTGCGCCGGCGGGGCATAGGACTCTTGCCGCAGAACCTTGGCGAGGCCCTGGATGCGCTGGAGGCAGACCCTCTCTTCTCGCGGGTACTGGGTGCCGAGCTCATCCAGGAATTCCTCAAGGTCAAGCGCATGGAGTGGGTGGAATACTCGCGGCATGTGTCGGACTGGGAACTCAACCGTTACCTCGAATTTTATTGAGGAGCACCACCTGATGTGTGGAATCGTAGGCCTGTATCTGAAAAATCCCGCGTTGAATGATCAACTGGGCGCATTGTTCGAACCCATGCTGCTGGAAATGACCCAGCGCGGCCCGGACAGCTCCGGCTTTGCGATCTACCGCGATTTGCAGCCGGAAGCGCGCCTGAAGCTCGTCCTGCAGTGCGCCGACAACGACTTCAGCTGGCCTGAACTGGCGGCTGAACTCACCCGAACCTTCGCCACCGATGTGGACTTCAAGGTGGTTCATACGCACTGCCTGATTTCCATGGCGGCCGAAGAGGCAGCGGTCCGCCGTTATTTTGCGCGTGCCAGCTTGCCCTGTGCCGTGGTCAGCATCGGGAGACATATCGAGATCTACAAGGAGGTGGGCCTGCCGCAACAGGTCGCGGGGCTTTTTAACCTGCGCGAGGCGCGCGGCAGCCACGCCATCGGGCACACCCGCATGGCGACCGAGAGTGCAGTGACCACGGCAGGCTCCCATCCGTTTTCCACCGGCAGCGATCTCTGCCTCGTGCACAACGGATCGCTGTCCAATCACAACCGCCTGCGCCGCAAGCTCGAGAAGGCCGGTGCGGTGTTCCGTACCGACAACGACTCCGAGGTGGCCGCCCAGTATCTGGACGTGCAGATGCGCCAGGGGGCCAGTCTGGAGCAGGCCTTGTACGCGGCGCTCGATGATCTGGACGGATTCTTCACCTTCACCGTGGGCACCAGTGATGGCTTCGCGGTGCTGCGCGATCCCATCGCCTGCAAACCTGCCGTGATGGCGGAAACAGCGGACTGGGTCGCGATGGCCTCGGAGTATCGAGCGCTGGCCGGCCTGCCCGGCGTGGAAACGGCCCGGGTGTGGGAGCCCGAGCCGGCAACCGTGTATGTGTGGGAGCAGAGTGGCCGTGGCCGCACCGCCAGCAAGCGCGCGCCGGAGGTCGTGGCCGCATGAGTGCCAGCGAAACCCTGCCGACAACCCGGGTGGTGGACCTTCGCTCCAGCACCGTGCGCGAACTCAATCAAGCCTTGCACGATTTGCCTCCGGATGCGGCGCTTTCGCGCTGGGAGGTGCGCAGTGCGGCTGGCGAACACGCCCTGGCCGTGGGGATCAACGCGCCCTGCACGGTCGAGATCAAGGGCCATGTGGGTTATTACTGCGCCGGCATGAACAAGCATGCGGAGATCACCATCCACGGCAACGCCGGCACGGGACTTGCCGAGAACATGATGTCGGGACGGGTCGTGCTCAGGGGCAATGCCAGCCAGTCGGCGGGTGCCACGGGACGTGGAGGACTGCTGGTCATTGAAGGGGATGCGGCTGCGCGCTGCGGAATCTCCATGAAGGGAATTGATATCGTCGTACGTGGATCAGTGGGGCATCTGTCCGCTTTCATGGCGCAACGGGGACGACTCGTGGTGGGCGGCGATGCCGGTTCGGCGCTGGGCGACTCCCTGTACGAGGCGCAGATCTTCGTGCGCGGCCAGGTCACGGATCTCGGTGCGGATTGCATCGAAAAGGAAATGCGCGCGGAGCATCTGGAGGCCCTGGGCGCGCTGCTCGAGGCGGCTGGCGTCAATCTTCCTGCGCGCGCTTTCCGCCGCTACGGCTCTGCGCGCACGCTGTACCACTTCAATGTCGACCACGCGGATACCTACTGAGGAAACGCCATGTCCAGCCAATATCCCGGGATGATCGAGTCGGCGCTTTTCAGCCGTGACGTGATTGCCGAAATCCAGCGTGCCGCCACCGAAGGCATCTACGACATCCGGGGCTGGGGCGCCAAGCGACCCTTGCCCCACTTCGACGATCTGGTGTTCCTCGGCGCCTCCATGTCGCGCTATCCACTGGAAGGCTATCGCGAGCGCTGCGATACCAGCGTGACCCTGGGCACCCGGTATGCCAAGAAACCGCTGGAGCTCAAGATCCCCATCACCATCGCCGGCATGAGCTTTGGAGCGCTTTCGGCCCAAGCCAAGGAAGCACTGGGGCGCGGTGCTTCGGCGGTGGGCACCAGCACTACCACGGGGGATGGTGGCATGACGGATGAAGAGCGCGCGGCATCATCCCTGCTGGTCTATCAGGTGCTGCCCTCGCGCTATGGCATGAATCCGGACGATCTTCGCCGGGCCGATGCCATCGAAGTGGTGCTGGGCCAAGGCGCCAAACCCGGTGGGGGTGGCATGCTGCTCGGCCAGAAGATCAACGCGCGCGTGGCGGGCATGCGGGATCTGCCCCCGAACATCGATCAGCGCAGCGCCTGTCGTCACCCGGACTGGACGGGGCCCGACGATCTCGAAATCAAGATTCGCGAACTGCGTGAAATCACCGATTGGGAAAAGCCGGTCTATGTGAAAATCGGCGCGAGCCGCAGCTATTACGACACTGCGCTGGCAGTGAAGGCCGGGGCCGACGTCATCGTGCTGGATGGCATGCAGGGTGGCACTGCCGCGACCCAGAATGTGTTCATCGAACATGTCGGCATTCCCACCCTGCCGGCACTGCGCCAGGCGGTGGAGGCGCTCACCGAGCTCGACATGCACCGCAAGGTCCAGCTCATCGTCTCCGGAGGAATCCGTACCGGCGCCGATGTGGCCAAGGCGCTGGCGATGGGAGCGGACGCGGTGTCCATTGGTGTCGCGGCGCTCATTGCGCTCGGCGACAACAGCCCGGCCTTGGACGAGGAGTACCGGAAGATCGGCAGCCGTGCGGGGTGTTATGACGACTGGCAGGCCGGCCGCGACCCTGCGGGGATCACCACCCAGGACGAAGATCTCGCCAGCCGACTCGATCCCTTGTTGGGTGGCCGGCGCCTCGCCAATTACCTGCGAACGCTCAACATGGAAACGCAGATCATCGCGCGCGCCTGCGGCAAGTCCCATGTGCACAATCTGGAGCCCGAGGATCTCGCCGCGCTGACCATCGAGGCCGCAGCCATGGCTGGCGTGCCTCTGGCCGGTACCCAGTGGATACCGGGGCGCGACGGACGATTCTAAGAGCTTCTCCGGGGGCGACTGTCAGTCGCCCCTGATTTGTCCGCAGGCTGCGCGCTCAACCCGCAGCGCGGGCAGCGGCCTTGATCTCGCGCCGACGACGATGCAGCACCGGCTCCGTGTAGCCGTTCGGTTGATGCACGCCACCGAAGACCAGCTCGCACGCCGCCTGGAACGCCACCGACTCATCGAAATTCGCTGACATCGGCTTGTAGCCGGGTTCGTTCTCGTTCTGGCGATCAACCACCACCGCCATGCGCTTGAAGGTCTCGAGCACGTGCCGGCGCTGCACGTAGTCGTGCCTGAGCCAGTTCGCAATGTGCTGGCTGGAGATGCGCAGGGTGGCGCGGTCTTCCATCAGACCCACGTCATTGATGTCCGGCACCTTGGAGCACCCGATGCCGAGGTCGATCCAGCGCACCACATAGCCGAGAATCCCCTGGCAGTTGTTCTCGAGCTCGGCCTGCACCTGTTCGCGCGTCAGCGGTGTATCGCCCAGCAGCGGAATGGTGAGGATGTCGTCCAGACTCGCGCGGGGGCGTTTCTTCAGTTCGTTCTGGACCGCCCAGACATTGGTCTGGTGGTAGTGCATGGCGTGGATGGTGGCTGCGGTAGGTGAGGGAACCCAGGCGGTGCTGGCACCGGCGAGCAGATGCGCCTGCTTGGTCTCCACCATCTCGCGCATCAGATCGGGCTTGGGCCACATGCCCTTGCCGATCTGCGCCTTGCCCTGCAGACCGCAGGCCAGTCCGATGTCCACGTTCCAGTTCTCGTAGGCCTTGATCCACTTTTCCTGCTTCATGGCCTCCTTGCGCACCATCACGCCGGCTTCCATGGAGGTGTGGATTTCGTCGCCCGTCCGGTCGAGAAAGCCCGTGTTGATGAAGATGATGCGTTCGCGTGCAGCGCGTATGCATTCCTTGAGGTTGACGGTCGTGCGCCGCTCTTCGTCCATGATGCCAATCTTGAGGGTGTTGCGCGGCAGCTCCAGCATGTCTTCCACCCGGTCGAAGATGGAGCAGGCAAAAGCGACTTCCTCGGGGCCGTGCATCTTGGGCTTCACGATATAGAGCGAACCCTTGCGCGAATTGCGAACCCGCCCCAGACCACGCAGGTCGTAAAGTGCAATCGTCGCCGTGATGACAGCGTCCAGAATGCCTTCCGGCACTTCCTCGCCATTCAGCAGCACCGCATCGTTGGTCATGAGGTGGCCGACATTGCGCACCAGCAGCAGCGCGCGTCCATGCAGGGTGGCCGGCTTTCCGGCGGGGTCGAGGTAATCGCGGTCCGGCGCCAGGGTGCGCGTCATCGTGCGACCGCCCTTCTCGAAGGTGTCGGTGAGGGTGCCTTTCATCAGGCCCAGCCAGTTGCGGTAGACCTCCGTCTTGTCGGCGGCATCGGCGGCGGCCACGGAGTCTTCGCAGTCCTGGATGGTGGTCACGGCGGATTCGAGCATCAGATCCTTCACATGGGCAGGATCGACCTTGCCCACGGTGTGGGCGGGATCGATCTGGATGATCACATGCAGGCCGTTGTTGCGCAGGAGCACTTCCGTCGGCTCAGCCGGATCACCGTTGTAACCCACGAACCGCGCCGGCTCCTTGAGGCCGCTGACCACGCCGCCTTTGAGCACCACTTCCAGCGCACCCTGGTGCACGCGATAACCGATGGAATCCGCATGGCTGCCCGCAGCGAGGGGGGCGGCCTGGTCGAGAAAATGACGCGCATAGGCGATGACCCGGGCGCCGCGCACCGGATTGTAGGCGCCACTGCGTTCCGCACCATCGGCCTCGGGGATGACGTCCGATCCATACAGTGCGTCGTAGAGTGAACCCCAGCGGGCATTGGTCGCGTTCAGTGCATAGCGCGCATTCTTGACCGGCACCACGAGCTGGGGACCCGCGATGCAGGCGATTTCCTCATCCACCTGGTTGGTGGTGACCTGGAAATCAGGGCCTTCAGGCAGCAGGTATCCGATCTTCTGCAGGAATTTCTTGTACTGCGCGTGATCGTGCGGGGCATCACAGCGTGACTGGTGCCAGGTGTCGATTTCGGCCTGCAGGCGGTAACGCTTCAGCAGCAGGATGTTGTTGCGCGGGGCGAGCTCACCGAACAGGTCCTCCAGCGACGCCCAGTAGCGGACCGGGTCGATGCCCAGATCGGGCAGGATTTCCCCCGTCACCAGTTCATGCAGGGGCTTCGAGACTTCGAGCCGGCCCTGGTTGACGCGGAGATGGGTAGTGGAATTGTCGGTTTGGCCGGCATTCATGGGCGCTGATCTCATCACTGCTGGAGTGCACAAGGATAACTGCTCCGGGCGCGATTTTCCCGACCTCGCTAGACTGCGGGACTCGAATCGGAGAATCGACATGCCCCTCACCTGCCTCCGCGGCCTGGCCTTGTGTGTGCTCTGGTCCGTGCTCACGCCGGCTTCGGCGCTCGACATCCTCCTCACCAACGATGACGGTTTCACGGCACCTGGCTTGCAGGTCATGGCCGAAGCGCTCACGAAGGCGGGGCACACCGTGACGGTGGCGGCTCCCGAGACCGACCAGAGCGGCACCAGTGCCCGCATTTCCACCGGCGAATTCCGCCTGCGGGAAGACAGGCCCGGGGTGCATGCCGTGGCGGGCAGTCCGGCCGATGCC
>Ga0194123_10002316_pt1 | contig 25218 bp, 22 predicted proteins | sample TA2MahsurfametaG_5_FD_155479 | JGI IMG/M metagenome (GOLD analysis project Ga0194123, IMG submission 155479) | Freshwater microbial communities from Lake Tanganyika, Tanzania - TA2015023 Mahale A surface | ecosystem: Environmental > Aquatic > Freshwater > Lake | place: Tanzania: Lake Tanganyika... | reverse complement strand
ATAGGTTATGAGCTCAGTGAGTCGGAAGTGACACCCGGGCCATGACGACCTCACACAGCCCTTTTCAGCAGAACAAGCTGGTTGGACTACATACCTAGTACAAGGCCATCCCCAACTCGCAGAAACGGGCCAGCTAGGCTTCTCGCTACATGGATATATACAACCGAATCAGGAGACACTCGGACTTAGCCAGGCCTATACCGCAGCATCGATAGGCAGGGATGCAGGGTTGACAAACCTATTGAGACCATACAAGTAAAGCGGCTACCAGAAATAAAAACAAACATAGATAAGCTAGAGGAATGGAGCTGCTACAATGGATGAAATTAGCTATTTGCATTAGCCAAATGAAACCAGGATCAATTTTGGTAACAGGCTCTGCTGGATTGATAGGGTCAGAAGTTGCATCTTACTTTGCATCTCAGGGATGGCTTGTGATCGGCATTGACAACAATCAAAGGGCCGTATTCTTTGGCAAAGACGGGGACACCGCCTGGAACGTATCACGGCTAAAAGAGCAACATGGAAATTCGTATCGACATATGTCGTTGGATATTAGAGATAGAAAAGGTATACTTGAGGTCTTCAAAGAAGTTAGGCCCAATGCTATTGTGCATACTGCAGCGCAGCCAAGCCATGACAAAGCTTCTTCTATTCCATTTGACGATTTTGACACCAATGCTGTAGGCACCTTGAACCTGATCGAGGCTACTCGCCTCTACTGTGGAGATAGTCCATTTATTCACCTCTCAACAAATAAGGTTTATGGGGATAGGCCGAATTCATTAGAATTTACTGAGAAGGATCTAAGATGGGACTTTAGTTCAAGCAAATATAAGAACGGCATATCTGAAGATTTTCCTATCGATCAGAGCATGCATTCACTATTTGGTGCATCAAAAACAGCGGCTGACATCGTTGTGCAAGAATATGGTCGGTACTTCAAGATTCCGACATGCTGTTTAAGGGGTGGATGCCTAACAGGCCCTAGTCATTCCGGAGTTCAGCTTCATGGTTTCCTTAGCTATTTAACTAAGTGCAATACATTAAATACTGAGTACACGATATATGGATACAAGGGCAAACAAGTTAGGGATAACATTCACTCATCTGATGTAACCAGATTTATTGAACTATTTATACATAAGCCCAGGATCGCAGAGGTATATAATCTTGGAGGAGGGAGACGGAACTCTTGCTCTATTCTCGAAGCTATTAGGATGATAGAAAGTTGCTCAGGAAGAAAACAATCCTATATATATAATCCAGAGAATCGCATGGGCGATCACATTTGCTACATAAGTGATTTAAGCAAGATCAAATCGCATTATCCTTCGTGGGATATAACTATTTCACTTGAATATGCGGTAGAGGAAATGGTAAAGTCCTGGATAGGCCGAATTTAGTATGTATAGAATTATCGTAACAGGAGCGAGTGGATTCGTAGGCTCTTCAATTTCATGCGCTTTGCATGATAGCATCCCAAATGTGGAAGTAATTGGAATAGATAACTTATCTAGAAAGGGATCATGGCTAAACTTGGAGCGACTAAATAGGAAAGGCATCACTTTCCATCATGGTGATTTAAGATTTTATTCAGACATTGAGAATCTAGGTAGATTTGATTGGTTAATTGACTGCTCAGCAAATCCTAGTGTTTTATCGGGGACAGCTAGTAGCACCACCACAAGCAGGCAACTCGTTGATCACAATCTTATTAGTACGATTAATCTACTAGAGGCCTGCAAAAAATGGAAAGCAGGATTGATACTAGTATCAACGAGTCGGGTCTACTCGATAAAAAATCTTTCAATGATCCCTATGAAAGCAGTAGATTTGGCGTTTGCCCCTGATCTGTGCTCTGGGTCTATAACAACTGGGCTTTCGAGTGCCGGGATTACAGAAGATTTTCCATCAATACCACCTTTGTCCATATACGGCTCAACAAAACTCTGTTCCGAGATTATGGCGCTTGAATATGCTGAAGCATTCGATTTGAATGTGATAATCAATCGATGTGGAGTTCTGGCAGGAGCAGGGCAGTTTGGCAAAGCTGATCAGGGGATCTTTTCCTTCTGGATTCATTCATGGAAGGAACAAAGACCGCTTAAATACATTGGATTTATGGGCTCTGGTTTCCAAGTGAGAGATATTTTGCACCCCCTTGACTTGTCTTCTCTTATAATAAAACAAATAAGTTCTCATAATAATACTCAAAGCCATATATTCAATGTTGGTGGTGGTATTAAATCAGCACTATCACTGAAACAGTTGTCTGAGTTGTGTACCAGACGCTGGGGTAGACGTGAAGTTGGAAAATCATATACACAAAGACAGTATGATATACCATGGCTGGTGTTGGATACTACTAAGACCCGGCAATTTTGGGATTGGGAGCCCTCTCTTTCTAATTTACAAATATTTGAAGAGATCGCAGATTTTGCTGATAGGAATGATAGGTGGATCGAAATAACACGGGATTAGTCATTAATTCGGGGCTTCAACGGCTAGCATATATACGCAGACCGTTACTACTTACGCTACCAGTAATTAGTAAAATTGTAATCGGTCAGGTTATTCTTTTAGTGGCGATGTCAAAAACACTGTCGCCTTCTGAGATAGGGCTAATATCACTCTTATCTTCGGGCCTAAAGTTAATATTTAATATCATTAATCCCGGCAGTATATTCGTTCTAACTTATATTGAAGCATCAGCCAGAAGGAGTTCAAATAATGGCTATATTATAACGATCGCAATGGCAGAAGGTATGCTAAGATTGTTAGTCTGCTCGTTAATAATACTGACTTTAAATAGCGGAAATTTAATATCATTTACTCCTGTCTCGACTATTTCATCCAAGCAAGCAACAATCTATGTATGTGGAGAATTTCTTACTTATCTCTGGCCGCTAATCTCACAGGTACTCATAATTAGAGGGCGGTTGAAGCTTTTTGCTTTATCAGATTTTGTATTATCTTCTTCAAGAGCACTAATAATATCATTTTTCCTTTATTATTTTAAAGGTATTGGATATTCTTCATTGGCAGGATTCTCCTATGGTTATTTGGCTGCTTCTGCTCTTGAATTCATAGTTTCAGTCACATGTATGTACCAAGTCGGGATCAATATGCCTGAACTCGGAGTATTTAATTACTATAGACAGGTCGGTCTTAAATCCTCTTGGGTTAATACAATAGAAACACTTCCATCATATATAGAAACATGGCTTATCGGGCTAACACTAGGCCCCGCTAGTTTGGGTATACTTTACATTGCACGCAAGTTAGCAAACCTGCCGTATAGCCTATCAAAGGCAATGATTCGCGCATCAGTCCAAGACTTAAGGTATGACTATCAAAATTGTGACTCGGGGACGTACAGCATGAAATATAAATATTTTCCTGTATTGCTTTGCGCTTTTCTACTTGCCTACTCAGCCTTATTAGGGCCACTTTGTTCTATCTTTTTTAATAATTCATACTCTTACTCATTATTCCCAGCTGTAGTCCTCAATAGCCTTGCATTGATTGGTTTGGTTGGCTTTCCAAGCCTCAATTATTTGCATTTCACTGGTCTTTACAGTAGCCTACACAAAAAGATTGTAACTGCTACCTTCCTCCAACTGGCACTAATATTTACGTTTTGCAAAGCACTTGGACTAGTTGGTGCGGCGTATGGAATAGTATTTAGTACTTTTTTAATACAATATTTGAATTATCGATTAGCGAAGTCCAACGGCTACCAGGACTATTCCTATACAATAGCGTTTTCCACAAGCGTAATTTTTATTATTCTTTCACCGATTGTCTTATTATTAAAAGCGTGATATAACCTTCTAGACATGCTAGAGTATTAGTAGATTGGAACCGCTGATCTCCAAATTTTTGCCACAATCTTTTTTAAAACCATGAAGTCTAAACAATTTACAATCGATGATAAGATTATTGGTGCATCCAATACTTGCTTTGTAATAGCTGAGGCTTGCGATAATCACTTCGGCTCCATAGAACGAGCTTTTGAAATGTGCAAAAGAGCTAAACTTGCAGGTGCTGACTTTATCAAGTTTCAGCATCATATTCCTGACGAGGAGATGCTGCCATCAGCCCCATTATCTGATAACTTTGACGAACCACTTTATGATTTTCTACTTAAGAACTCCCTTTCGATTGATGATCACTCTAAGATCAAAGATTATTGCTACGAGATTGGTATTTCCTATTTATGCACTCCATTTAGTTTGGCAGCAGCAATTGAGCTTAATTCGATCGGTGTATCTGCATTCAAAATAGGATCTGGGGAAATGACAGACATTCCAACATTAGTCAGAATTTCTTCTTTTGGCAAACCTCTTATAATTTCAACAGGAATGTCCAATTACGAGGAAATTGATAGGACATACAATTCACTCTCCTCAAGGGATGTACCATTATCTTTGCTAAATTGTGTTAGCGAGTATCCACCTGCTTATGAAGATATTAATCTCAATGTTATCTCAATTATGAAGGATAGGTATGAAAAGTCTGTGATCGGACATTCAGATCACTCACCAGATTTATATACTTCATTTGCGGCAGTAGCTCTTGGTGCCTCCTTGATTGAAAAGCATGTAACGATTGACAAAAGACATCCAGGACCAGATCAATCTGTTTCTATAGATTTCAATGATCTATCAAATCTAGTCGATGGTATAAAGAAAATTACAGCAGCCTTGGGTTCTCGAAAAGCGGTGCACAAACGTGAAGAACAAATCAGGCAATGGGCATTTAGATCTATAGTTTCAACTATTTTCATTCCTGTCGGAACTACAATAGCAGATCACATGATCTGGTCAAAAAGACCGGGGACAGGTATTCCATCCTGGCGGATGGATGATTTAATAGGGAAGGTTGCATCGCGTGACATACCGGAAAACACGCTAATGTCTTGGTCTGATCTAATCTTGTAATTTTACATAAATACTTCAATGAAATTACTATTTGTTAATGGCTCTAGAGGCGAATGGGGATACATTAAGCCAATAATTGATGCCTGTATTAGTAGAAAGCATGAATACTCTATTTGTGCAACTAATATGCTTCTTCTAAAGACCCATGGTGCTCTTGTAGATTCAATTATCAATAAAGGTTACAATGTCACATCGGCGATTTATATGGCTCTTGATGGCCATGATGCATTTGCAATGGCTAAATCACTTGGAGTATTCTTGACTTCATTCGTTGATCATATAAAAATAACGAATCCTGATTGGATAATCTTGGCTGGTGATCGTGGAGAGCAGTTGATGGCCGCCGTGGCAGCCGCATACAGTTATATACCAGTTGCGCATATCCAGGCCGGAGAAAAATCAGGAAATATAGATGGTGTAGCAAGACATGCCATCGGTAAACTTGCACATGTTCACTTTGCAGCAAATACTGATGCGTACAATAGATTGGTTAATTTGGGAGAAGAGGATTTTCGCATCTATGAAGTTGGAGCACCCCAACTAGATGATCTTTGGGTTGAGAGTACTCTTACCATCAAAGAACTGTCATCGCATCTACGTTTAGATTTGCAAGATAATTATTTAATGGTTGTTCTACATCCTGTTACTGAACAAGCTACGTCAAGCATGGGCCATTTGGAACAGCTAGTGTCCGCTCTTAAGACCTTCAATATGCAAAAGATATGGATCATGCCAAATAATGATGCTGGAGCAGAAGCAATTATCAGAAATTTGCCAAGGATGCGGACTTCCGATATGCATATTTATTCGAATCTAAGTCGCAATGTCTATTTATCTTTGCTTAGGAACTGTTCTGCTATAATTGGTAATTCAAGTTCTGGCTTGCTTGAAGCCCCTACATTTAAGACCCCCTGTGTGAATATCGGGAGAAGGCAACAAGATAGGGTCCAAGGACCCAATGTCGTAAATGCTGACTTTGACGCTACTTCAATAGGAGCTGCAATTGCTTATGCTATAGATCCCAGTTTTAAGCTTTCTCTAGCGTCATCAGAGAATCCATACGGCAAAGGCGACTCTGCAGGCAAAATACTTGATATTCTTGAAAATCTCCAAAACGACGCTAGGCTACTCGTAAAGAATCTTACTCTTTAATTATGCCTAACTTAGATGCTATATTAGTTTCACCTGACACCAGCATTAATGATTGTATATCTGCCGTGCTTAAGAATGGTCTTCGGACTTTACTTGTGCATGAAGAGCAAAGAATTCTTGGAACGATCTCAGAAGGTGATTTGCTTCGTCTTATGCAGGAAGGTGTCGATGTACATCATGCTATCGACAAGTATATGAGGCTTGATTTTATCTATATTCATTCCATAGATTATTCATTGGCAAGAAATTATTTTTTAGAGTATGGTATTGCTCTTCTTCCAGTCGTTGATTGCAATATGCGACTCATATCTATGTTGTCATTATCAGACATTTTAGCATGAATTCTCCTTCTGAAATGATTATTATTATACCTGCAAGAGCAGGTTCGAGCAGAATCAAGAATAAGAATATGATCGAGGTTGGAGGCAAGCCTTTACTTCAGCATACTCTTGATCTTGTTTTGGAATTGGGCCTTGCTTCTTCGGCATGCGTATCAAGCGACTCCCTTCAAATGCTCGACCTTGCCTCTAGCCATGGATTTATTCCAATTGCACGCCCTCACGAACTGGCATCTGATAGCGCTTCAACAGAATCTGTTATCCTTCACTGCATTAATGAATTGATGCGCAGTGAATATATATTCAAATATATCCTAACTCTTCCTCCTACATCTCCCTTTCGCTCTGCAGCGACGCTGCAGGATGCTGTCAACACCTATCTTTCTAAAAGTTTCTGCAAGGACTCATTATTTTCAGTTACACGTTGCTCTCCAGATCTATGGGAGATTGACAGCCTTGGCAACCCACGACGGGTATTTGCCTGCGAATCGCGTCGACAGCAGGATAGGCCACTAAGATATGAAGAAAATAGTGCTTTTTATATTACCAGTGTTACGTCATTTTTACGCTATCACTTTATATTAGGTGATCATAAGAGATCTATCTTGTATGAAATCTCTCCCATTGAAGGCTTTGATATCAACACTGAGCACGATCTTATGATCGCGGATGCAATTTTTCGCTCCCGAATACCGCGAGTTGCTTAATTTTTTTTCTTTGTAGTATTTAAGCTCTCTACCTAGAGACATATTTAGTAAGCAAAAACTTTTTATTGTTTTTCTTTTTACTAATGCATGTGCTTATTTACATATATTCGGAATATTCCAATCGTTCTTAATTGCCCATGGCATCAGTCGTTACCAATAAACCTTTTCGGTGAAACATTTTTTCTGTACAAATTTCAAATTTACTCATCAATTATTCATTTATATATGGTGTATTCCCGCTTTTCCCCTTTATATTCTTGGCGCTATTAATTCAATTATATGCCAGGTATTGCTTTTCTCTTAGTCAAAGATTTGCCGCAAGTGACTAATCGATTTGCGACTGTTCGTCTACTAAACATTTGCTATTGATGCGCTACATTATTTTCTTTGCACTACCTGCAGATTCGAACAACGTATACGTTAAATTATTAGTGTTTAATAGCCAAAGGCTGGCGTCTTGTATTAACTTGTAAAAATATTTTATCCCTGACAGCTGTTCGCCTCTTCTAGCCTCCAAGCAATATTGCCGGTCTGCTTATTCAAGCTCTTTAATACCTCTATTTGTACTTACCACTAGGAAATCGGGACACAGCTTTGCCTGGTCTATATACTCGCTTTGACTACATGCTGTTTGTAACATCCTGAATGATTTACCACATTTACACATCTTGCACCCTAATTCGATTGCGCATGTATTGGCCCAGATACCTTCTCCACGTTAATTATTATTTTTAAATTGTCAGAAATCACTTATTTACGTTTGCTTATCAAGTGCTTGCCTCTACCATGTGCGAGCCGGTTTCAAAGACCTACTGCTCCTTAGCGGGCTGACTTCTTAGTCATCTTTAGCGCTACAAAAGCTTCAAGGTGAGGCGGTTCAGATGTGTAGTCCAACCAGGTTGTTCTACTGAAAAGGGCTGTGTGAGGTCGTCATGGCCCGGGTGTCACTTCCGACTCACTGAGCTCATAACCTATGAATAACAACCCTAATTTCCGACTCACAGCTGTCAGTCGGGAATGCCGTGCGTCGACACATTCCAGGCTCTTTGCCCTTGCTTGATCTGGCCGCACACGCGGGAATCAGCCTCTCCATCTTCTACAGATGGCCCCCCTATAACGCGCCGGCGGCCGCGTTGACTTGGTGGATCGTCGCAGCAGGTGCCGCACCCAACGGCGGATGCTCGATCCCCAGAAACTGCAATAAGCTATTATGCAGCGCCATCAGCGCTGGACGTTTAAACGCTTCGCCAGGTTGCTTGCGGCGCTGCTCTCCACCGTGGGTCGAACTCTCAAGACCATAGGCCTTGGACGTTTCAAACGCCTGCAGCCACTGTCGCTGGTGCGCCGACACAAATGGGCCTAACCCAGCGACATGATCCATGTCGCCATCAAAGAGCTGGCTCGGTTTTACCGCATCGGTCACCTCATTACGGGAGATCGGCGGCTTGCCCGCTCCAGCGGTGCGTGCTACGACAAAAGCCCACGTCGCCAGCGACGATGCGACATGGCTAGCCTTTGCCGAGGTCTTGTCCGATGAGACACAGGCCAGCACGGTCTGCTTTCTGATCAGGGCCGTTGCCTGTTTTGGCAACCAAGGAGTCACTAGCCGCAGGGTGCTCTTGAATAATGGCAGTGCTTACCGCTCCAGATCGTGGCGTCAGGCCCTACACGCCCCGCACCAACGGCAAAGCCGAGCGGTTCATCAAAATCCTCGTGAGCGAATGGGCCTATGGCATAAGCTTCCAGAGCTGAGCAGAATGCAATAACTGGTTGAGGCGGTTTTAAATTTCTTGATTACTATAATAGCGTCACATAACCCATAATAACCTCATGACTTTATGTATTCAGTCAATTTGGATAGACTTTCAGCGTGACCGCGGGTGGCATTGTGATATCTATTGACCGATGCAACAAGCTTGGCAAATAAACAAATATAGTCTCCGGAACTAATAGACAGGGCATTTCTTAGTGTACAAAGGATAGAGTAGACATTTTGTCTATGGGATAGATAATATTGGTAATCTGCTGGGATAAATGAGGATGACCCATGGTTGCGGAATAGAATTGGTATGCAACCAGCATTAGTGGCTTCTAAAACAGGCAACCCAAAACCTTCATGAAGAGATGGAAAAAACAATAATCTAGAACATCTATAAAGTTCTAACATTGATTTGTGCGGTAAAGTATTAAAAAAGTAGAAGCTTTTGCAAACCCCTTCTGATAAACCAATATCGGATCCTGTGGCATTCACAACTGCAAACGTGATGCCGAATGATGACCAGTACCTAGCATAAGATTGCAGCAGAAGTAATGATAACTCTGAATTCTTCCTCCATGACTTACGTAGTATTATTAATACATCAAAGTCACGCTGTGAAAAATCAGAATAATCATATTTTGGAATCCTTGAATCTTGAGTGTCAATTGGATGGATAAAATACTTAATTGATTTAGGTAATATTCTAGAAAAGTATCGTTGAAGTTGCACTGTCGTACAGACAATACAGCTCGCGCGTGCATAACAATATATTATCATGGACCGTAACACTAGCCGGAACGGTGAGCGTGGGGGCACAAAAAGCCATTCAATATCCTGACAAAATATAATAGACGAGCTAGAAGGCAAAAAGAAGGAAAGAAACAGAGTAGTGTAATGTGTAAGTATAAATGAACTTTTCCTTTTATACCTTAGAGTTAATCCATAGCATTGAAACACTATGAAGGGGATGCTAAAAAAGGCTTGCAAGGGTTTTGACTCTGCCTCAAAAATGTATAACTTCCTGCATATTATATCAGCTTTAGACAAAGTATCTTTAAGATGATTGGCTTCTATCGCACCTCCAGAGATTGTATTTTTGGGCAATATAATAAAGATATCTGGCATAATTTCTGTGGAACAATGTCTTGAGATAGTATAGTATAAAATATCTGAAAGCCGCATGACGTGGTAGACCATAAGTGCATGATATATGAAGCGATGCTAAAAGACTTTTCCTATACCACTTGTCACTCAAACCTCCTAGATAATAGCACCCATAAGACCTCACTGGAAGTGTCTTAAAGGCATCTCTCCCGTATCTGCTTAACAAACGTAAAGTATATTCGTAATCAAATGCAAACTTTATGTCACTAAAGTTCCCATTTTCGGTATACATATATTTGGGTACTGCCATCCAATTGTGTGGAATGTGCATGCCCACCCAACAACGATCAGGCTTCGCAAGAAATAGGCTTAATGGGGCTCCACGAGATGACATTACTGTTGAGTGGCCACAATATATATTAGAGTTATCAATATAAACTGATAATGTATCTAAAAAATCTGGACTGTATGTGTCCCCAGCATTCAAAAAGAGAATGTAACACCCTCGGCATATCTTGATTGACTTATTCCAAGCGTCTGATATAGATCTGTCAAAGCCTCTGACTAGAATGTTAATCGAGTCTATACAACTGTCAACAATAGCTATTGATTCAACATCTTCACTTGCATCAAAAACCACCCATTCGAATGACCTATATGTTTGTTCTGCTAATGATTCATAAGTTCTAAGGAAAGACAGCCCTTCATTTCGCGTTGCGGTAATAATGGAAAATAAGGGCATTCGATCAATCTTAGTACGCATAAATATACCGTGATGACAATATCTTTGGTATGGTAAATAACAATATTGGCAAGGCTAGGATGAACAAAGAAGCCAAATTGCGGATATTAAATCTCAACCAATCACTTATATACATATAGGAAACTACAATTTGAAGTGAAACAACTGTTCTCATGAATAACTTGGAAAAGCCAACGAGAGGCAAGCCAGAAAGTAGTATTAAGAACAGCAACATCGTGGTCAGGTATTTATAGCGATTTATGATCGTGATGTGTGCTGGTCGGCAGAAGAATAGAGTATAAACTGACCATAATAAGGATATTACAGGAAAAATACGTCCATATTCATTGCCTACATCAAATTCATACAAGGACTGATATTTAGAAAAAATATCAATAAATGAAACAATAAAATAAAGTCCAAGGGGTACAAGTAATGGCATCAAGAACTTGTTTAAATATGACTTCCTGAATTCTTTTCCATATAGATATTCTGGGAGCATCAAGAGAACAAAAATGAATGCTGACGACCAATGTGCTATAATAGATGCAAATACAAGTAAAATTGACAATATTCTATCCCTGATCCTAGTTATCTTTTTGTCGTAGAAGTACTCTACGTAAGCTAATAGGAACGACATTGACAGCCCGTTGCGTATTCCACAAAGCCAGTAGTGATGTGATAGTAAGGAAAACATCCAAGGTAATGCCAATAATCCGATCAATTGAAATAGAGATCTATCTCTGTAGCGCATAAGTACAACCAAGAGATATAATGAAGTAGACAATGACTGAATGAACAATATCCACAAATAATTGCTATTGAATAGACCTATAAATATATAGGGTGCACCTGATAGTAATGCTGAAGGGGACATTTCTGACCCTGGATGAGCAAGATAACCGCCTGTATCAGAACACTCTCTTATATACGGAAAAATGTCGAATAGTATTGCGAAAACTACAGCAGGGACAGATATGGCTATTATTAGCTTTTGTTGATTCATTTGACAAAAGTTGACTTGCAGTCTGAGCAAACTATACGACCAGAAAACAATGATAGTGAACCAGACGACAAAAATGAGGGACTGTAAGTTATAATATCATATTTAAATCTTAGCAGTTTAAATATGATATTCAATGACAGCAAAAGAGTATATTGAGTCGACTGATGGATGAGCGCTTTCATATAATAACTGAATTTAGAATATGATATTGCTTTCTTGCTATCATCATGTTTATGATATACTCCAGTCCTGTATACAGTTACCATACTATTTGCAGCACCAAATATTGATCTATACAAAAACAGGATGTGGGGCCTGGCGTATATAACCCATAACAGAAGGCGTGGCCTTGATATCAAAGTAAAAATTGTAATCTTAACTCCTACATATTTACACCTTTTTTTTTGCCCAATATCAATAAACTTAAGATTATTCGAGTTTGACCATTCATTTACCTTTTTAAAGGGAGCATAGTAGTTCATATTAAACAATTGGTCAATAAACGTCTTAAAGGGTATTCCAGCAACACCAAATCCATCATATCTATTATTACGAGCAAAAACTTCTTGGTAAAAGACAATCTCAGGGTGACTATCAAGAAAGCTAGCCAGTGCAGATGAGCCAGATCGTGTATGTGTCAGCAATATTATAGGCTGTATCTTATATTTCATGTAACTTGCAGATAAAAAGAACCAGGGCAACTCTCCTCACTTATATAGGGACATATTAATTTCAAGGACTCGAACTGCTGTCTATACATTTCATGAAGTGGCGCGACAACTTTATACCGTGATGTATTTGATAGAATAGATTGTAATAAGTATTGTTCGTTCCACAACACTCTTCTCTCTACCAGCCATTCAACTGGATATTCATAGGGTAAAAATATATCATGAATGTGAATGATTACCCCTTGCTTTAGTCGCGGTAAGACATAATTGTATAGAAAAACTAAGTCACCACCGGGCTTCATTATATGTGATGTATCTATAAACAGAAGGTCACCATTATCAAGTTTATCATAAATGGATATATCAATATCTTGAACCCGTGAACGATGTAGTACCACAGGCATCCGTTCGAGCCAGGGCATTTCATAAGGTTCAATACATACATGGTTTACATTTCCCTCACTATATTTTTCACTTACATTCCTAGCAAGCGCTTCCGCTATAATTTTAGTGGAATTACCACCCCCAATCTCAATTACGCTCTTAGGCTTTAAAAAACGTATTACTTGATATAAAAATTCTACATCTCCTGTTTCAAATGACCCATTTCCAAATCTGAAACCAAAGAAATAATCATCAGTATTATTTTTGTGCAGATCCGTAGCTAGCAATTCGCTTCTGTATATATTGGGGATTAATCGATCAACCAATGCGTAATCATTGACTGACTTACCATAATTATCTTCATTTTTATATAGCTTCTCTATCTGAGTGCGTTCCATAACAGGTGTGTAGTAATGGTATTTTAACGGTATTGTCTTCAAGGTATCAAACAAACTAGTACACATAGGTATCTTCTTGTAGCCTACTCTCGCTGTAATATAAAGTATAGGCGATAAAACAAACCAGCAGCAATACATTACACAATCTAGGATAACCAAGGCAGGTTTTCGAATCATCCTCATGACAGTTCTTGTGACAGAGTATTGTACAACTGTATATATTCATTTGCAATCCTTTCAATGCTATACTTTTTCAATATTATGCTTCGACACCTTTTTCCTACCTCTAGTTTTCTCTCCGACTTATTATTAATAGATTTCAACAGCATCTGCGCAAACATTTTAGGATTTTCGGCTTCCGCCACATAACCAGACAAATCACATTCTATTATCTCAGTCGTTCCCGTTGACTCAAAACATACAACGGGTGTTCCGCATGCCATCGCTTCCAAAGGCGCCTTTGGAAATGAATCCATTCTTGATGATGCTGCATATACGTCTGAATTGGTATAAAGAAAGGATAGATCATCGAAGTTGTCAATATATCCCAATGAAATATATTTAATGGGTATTTTTGCTAACAGATTCCGACTTGCATTGCCAACGAGAATTATCTTTATATTCAGTCCCTTAAAATAACCCAGAGCTTTCATTAGTAAATCTGCTCCTTTATAATAACTTGAGAAACTATTGGCCGTAGTTATTATCGTTGATTCGGATTGATCATTAAATATATGTCCATACTTGTGATCTTTTTGGTAATGGTAAGGCCTGTATTGAGTGCAATCAATGCCATTTGAGATTATCGTATGTCGATTACCTTTAATTACTGGCGACTCTTTGACTTTATTAGATGCATCTCTACTAACAGAAACAGTCATTATATTTCTGAAGTTCTTTGTTTTTTTCAGATACTCATTATATGATAAATCTGCATAGCTTTTTGATGCGAGCTGTGGGCATGTATTGCATTGACTTAAGTACTTTGTGCATTCAATTGGGTAGTGGCAGCCACCTGTCAAAGGCCACCAATCACGCAAACTCCATATTAATGTTTTATTTATTGACGCTAGTTCCTCCACATTAAGCATACCAGAAGTCCAATGAAGGTGAATAATCGAAGCTCTTCTTGCATAGTAATTATCCTTTAGGTTCATGTTGTTTGACGAAACCGAAAATGGTCGGTTTTGTCTGTAAGGGTACTTTATTGATATTGTCATATTAGTCCATGCATTCTTCACCTTCGATATCAGCAATGATAATGGATTGCTATAAATCGAGAAAACCTCAGGTATCTTTACATGTTTACCAATAAAGGAATTATTTAAGACCACAGATTCGACACCTTGCGCCAACAACTCTTTATGAAGCATTATAACACTCCTGGCTGCTCCACCTGTTAGAGGACCAGCAATAATATGCAATACCTTCATTTATGTCGTTATGAACGATGCAAGTGTAGCAAGTGCCCAGTGCCTCCTTTTGCAACGTGCCTTTTCAAGGCAGTCTATATATTCATTGGCGATTTCAGCGGGGATATCTATTTCTTTCAGCATCTTTGACTCACTGATCAATCTGTCCCTCAATTCATTATTCATCCACTTGGCTATTGGAAGCTCGAAGCCTGTTTTCGCTCTCCCAAAATCGTAAAACGGTAACCTCTGACGAAATAGTTCTTTTAGTATTAGCTTGCCGCCTTCTTTATTTCTCTTTAGCTCTAATGGTAGAGAAAGCGCAAATGTGAAGAGATCATAATCCTGATAAAAAGGCCGCAATTCCATGCTGTTATACATACTTACCGCATCACTATCTCGATTAAGTGTGTTTGACATATACGAATAAACCTCAATCAAACTAAATTGTTGCTCAAGGCTGTAATTTTCTAACATAATACCCTCTGGGAGTGTTTGCCTCATATCTGTATACTCAGCATGCCTAAAACCTATATGCCTTGCTACATACAGACTATCTAAAGGCTCGAGCTTAGTCAGCAATTTCTTCATAATGAACGGGTGCCTAACGTTACGTGTGACTAGTTGCTTAAGCAAACTGCTTAGTCCTCTGTGCACTGAGGGCCTTGCTAGGCTTTCAAAATGGCTGTATCCACAAAAAAGTTCATCAGCACCCTGACCTGTTACAGCTACACGAACATACTTAGAAGAAAAATATGAAATTAAAAATGTATTAAAGCCATCAGCACTTGGTTGATGAAGGCTTTTGATGTATTCACCATATAGATCTGATATATCCGAATCCTTTACTACATGCCCGTAATGCTTCATCCCCATGGCTATAGCAGATTTTTTTGCATCTTTTATTTCGTTTTGTTCGCCTAAATAACTTCCATACTTGCCCTCGAATCCTAAAGTAAAACTGCTGATATTACATGCCTGCTCTTCGCTAAGAAGCTTGCCTACTATAGTAGAGTCCAAACCTGCGCTAAGAAAAAGCCCTACTGGTACATCACTGGCAATAACTCTCTCTGTTGCTTGCTTGAGAAGATAATCAAGTTCTTCCCTAACTGTTGCATGCGAATATTGTCTTATAGTAAATGGAGTTAAATCAACATAAGACTTGATATTGAGTCGTTTGCTTTCGACATCGTAAATACCCCATTCACCAGGCTTTATCGATTCAATACCAGAGAAAATTACTGATGGCTGCTGCACACTACCATATAATAATAAATCATTTAACGCTTTACGTGATAACTCCTTCGATGTCCCTATACAATTAAGTGTACGTGGATCCGATGATAAATACAACTCTGAATCAATTAATGCGATATATAATGGCTTAATTCCAAAATGATCTCGAGCAAAAATAAGGTTTTTTGTAATTCCATTATATATGCAAAACGCAAACATTCCTCTTATCTTCCTAAGTGTTTCCCTTATGCCTTGATGCATGTAAAGATTTAGCAGAACCTCTGTGTCAGAATTACTGCGAAATCTTACACTATTACTGATCTTCAATTCAGCGCGTAGTTCCTTGTAGTTATATATCTCACCATTAAACACTAAATGCACTTTGCCACTGTCGTCACTAAAGGGTTGGTTTCCACCAAAACCTACATCAATAATTGAAAGTCTTCTATGTCCTAAGCATATACCATCAATATGAATTATATCACCAGAGTCTGGCCCTCTTCTTCGTAATAATTGCTGACAGTTTTGTTCAAACTCTTTATTCGTTTTTGTTGATGCAAAGATACCACACATAATTATTATATCTTTTTATGTTGGCAATTATCACTCTCGCCTAAATGCATTTTTTGAGCAATATCTTCGAGTTTTATCAGGGCTTCTGGCAAATTATGTGCTGTTGTTAAAAAGTCACTTTTATTAGTATCGGTAGTGTCGCCTCTATATATATAACCATTACAAAAAGCGCAGTGATTTTGTTCTTTTTCTTCAGACCAATATAAGAACTTCTTTGCCTCTATTTTTTGTTCCGCTGAAATTGTGAAATCATACTTATCAGTTAATAAAAGTTCCTTGTATGCATTATGGCTCCTTGGTAAATATACTGTGTTTGGATTCTGTCTCGAAAAGTGTGTTTCTGATATCAAGATTGGTTTTTTACCTACACAGGCAAATTCGATTGAGGCAGTGCCTCTAAATGTAATTAATCTCTTAGCCTTTTGAAAAATCTCATGATTCGAATATCTCCCATCCAGTATGTCGACATTATCGGGCATGGTCCGTAAACCGATTTTTTTAATTAGCATATCTACAATTCTAACCTGATCTTCACCCCATCTTGTCGCGCTTGGATGTAGTTTGATATACCAATTTTCAGTACTCATAGTAATGAGCTCTAACGTGGTGTATATCCACTCGTAATAGTCAGCATATACTCTATACTCATCAATTGTCAGGAATGGTGAGTCGTGAAAAACATGTAGAAAAATGAGGTTCTGATGCCTATCTTGATCATAAGCTTCTTCCCTACAACGAAGTTGTTCCCTACTATCTACCACCCATGCTAGTCTTGCATCTTCATATGTACCTTTTCCTTCAAGTCTTTTATTAAACCACATTTCAACATCTACATCTTTAATCTGAGACACTTCATCCTTGTACTCTAATTTGTCTAGGTATAATCCTTGCCCTGGGAGCTTATGATTATGCAAATAGAAGCTGTACGAAACATACACATATGCCTTCGTTTGCACCGGAAACCTAGCTAAAGCATATCTCCCCTGGTATACTCCATGACTCATAAAAGCTATTTTAACATGGTTCTTTACTGCAAAGCGCACATTAGCCTCGGTTCTTAATATAATCCAAAGGGTTTTTAGTGCAGCCAATGAGAATATGTTAATACGCTCAACCCATTTGCTTGAATAGATTGAATGCAAATCCCAAATTGTATGATTCAGTGCTGTTTTTCTATAGTCCTTCCTTGATAATAATTCTCTTCGGTTGCTATTTATCATAGTTTTCAGAATCTGTCCTAGCTTTTGGAGCACCATTAGCTCCCCAACTCCCCACCTTACGTCTACTATATTTATTCCTGCTTTTCTAAGCTCAAGATCTACACATTCATTCCTCAATACATATAAAGGGATCGCCTTCTCACTTACTACAGTTCGTATATTATTCTGTTTTGCTACCATTGATATTAGTGGAATAAGCCATAACAGTTGGCTATCAGTCCACCCTCCTGATATATATATACTGGAGATGGACTTATCCTTCTCTCTACATTTAAGCATCGCCTTCTCACTCATAAATCATTTCCATAATCTTTCTACATGCAACTGGTGGGAAATTATAACGTTCGTAGCACATTCGAGCATTATTGCCAAGCCTTATACGTTCTTTCTTATTCTCAATCAAGAATATAATTATTCTTTTTAGTTCCGCCCCATCTCTACCTAACATGCAATTGTGACCGTGTAATAGTTCAGGTATATTCGCCGCCTCTGAGCTATGTGCCACAATACACTTAGAATGCATCATACCTGTAATCAATCGTACACGATTTCCCAATACGAATGGTGTCATCGATATTTGTATATCCGCGTTTTTAAACTCTTGGTCTGGTGGATCTACCCTCCCTATCTGTTTTATCCATCCACTTTGCAAAAAATAATGTAATTGAACAGGTAACTTTCCCTCGCCAACGATTCGAATATCCATTTTATTGGGGCCAAAATATGCTAGCAGACCTCCTAATACATTGTCTGCAAAATAAGCGAGTCCGGCTGAGGTCACAGTTGAATTCAAGTTGCTTGGCCCCAGTAACAATGTAACCTTTTCTGTGTCTAGAAGAGTCTCTGATGATCCCCAATAGTCTCTATCGCTTGAATCATTAACTGGAGTTGGCGAATAATGTATCTTACCTGAGTATTTTTTTTCATATAATCTCAATTCTTGGTACTGAAAACTAATCACTTTCCCACAGTCTCTTAGCAAGCTTCCCATCACCCTCCCAGCTCTATAATTTTTTATCCAATATACAAAGTATTTGCTTAAAGCTTTTGGCTGGCACAACTTATTTGACTCTTGTATCTGATATTTAGCTTGTCTGAAACTTGGCGCATTAAGAGGGTCCCCAAGTAAGGCAACCTTAAAGTATTTCTTTACTAACCTACATGAGGCAATTGAATCCCAATGATACATGATAACAACTTCCGGCCCATATTCTTGTATTTCTTTTAGTACCAGTTTATCACATCGGAGTACAGAATCATAGTCCCTCAATCCAACAAGATTCCCCAATATGCCATATTGCTTACACCCACTCGATCGAACTGGCACATCAATTACAGACAACCGACAAACTTTTTCGCGAATCTCTTTTATATTTACCTCTTCAAATGCAATGTCATCCACATACCTCAACACTACTATATGCACAAAATAATTATTCTTCCTACAATGCTCTATCAAGGCAGATACCGTCATCGGCCCACCATTTGCATTCTCCAATGGAAGACTATGAGTGACAATTGTAATCTTTTCCCTCAATTTTTGACCACATTCACTCATTTTTTTGTTTGATAGGCTCCATGCCCCTATTTAACCACATCCTCCTGTTAAGCCATACATATTGTTCTCATTTCGTTAAATAGACTTAATAATGCCAACTTCTATTTCCCTCATACCTTCTTTGAGCGGATATAGTCTATCCTTGCGTCTACCTCCTCTAATGTAGCATATGCTTATTTTAAGCTCCTGATCCCAATTGCATTGCCCCAATGCGATACGTTTTTTCTCTCGTTCTTTTCAAACATTCTCTTTCCGACCTACGCAATTTTCTCACATCATTTCTTCGCCTTTCTTCTTTTGTTAGCCCTAGTATATGTGAACTTTTTATCTACAATGCTTCTCCTGGTGCTCTTTATTCTTTCTCACCCGAAGAGCTATCCTTGAATGGGGCTCTTCAGCGGCTTCACTACTATGAAGGCCCTAACCTCGGTTATGGCTCAGCCAATAACTTTAATTTTGTTAGAGCTCAAATTTCTGACGATGACCTCTTTATTGTATCCAATCCTGATATCTCCTTCTGTCCTTCCGCTCTTTATCCACTTTTAGCCTGGGTTACAATTAACCCAAGCGTCGCATGCGCTGCACCTCTCGTTGTCAATCTTGTAGGTAATGTACAGTATTCAGCTAAGCTCAACCCTACTCTCTTATCGCTCTTATTGGGTCGTTTTCCCCTTCTCACCAAGATCGGTTTCTTTGGCACATATGATTACCTTCATAAACATAAACAATATAATTACCATACAGAGTGCATTTATTCACCTTTTCTGTCTGGTTGTTTCCTAGTCATACCCGCTTTCTTTTATCGAAAAGTCAATGGGTTTGATTCTAGATACTTTCTACATCTCGAAGACGCAGATCTTGTTCGACGCCTTTCCGCAGTTGGTGCAACTGTCCATAATCCAATCGGGAAAGTCAACCATGCCTGGGCCAGAGGCTCCCATCATTCCCTTACTCAGATGATTTACCTTTTACGCTCTATATGCACTTACTCTTATATATGGGGAATTCGTTTTTTCTAATTAATATCCATTTATCCTTATTACCTACCCATTCAATTCCACATTCTACCCTAACTTAATCTGCTATCTACTTTAGCTTACCCAGATCAAAAATCTCCTTTTTACATTCTCTAGTATTACCCAATCTGTAAAAGCTAATCCTATTATCTAGCCTTTCTCCGACTTCAACACTACATCACCTCCTGCCCGTCCCCACTCCTTTTCAGCCATTTTTTGCTTATTTAACTTTCAACTGACTTCTTATTATGACAATTATCCCCCATGTTTCTCTTATCCTTATTTTTGCAATCATAAGTCATCATCTTTTGCAATTATTTATAGTACGATCTTCGTCTTTGTTCTTAGTTTATCCAAACTTTCGCAGTTCTCACAATCAGCCTAAGCCAACTGCAGGAGGTATTGTTTTTGTCCTTCTGGCTGTTTCTTCTATCGCTCTGCTCTCACCCTTTTTGCACCCATCTGCTCTTTTGTGCGTTCAGCTACTTGCATTTCCACTTTCCATTGTCGGGCTTGTTGATGACTGCTTTGGTTTGTCTGTATATATACGGCTCATTTTTCAAGCAATTACATCATTCTTATTCCTTCTTATAAGCCCTTTGGCTTCTTCCTTGTTCTCTTTTGACCCATTTAATATGCTCTGCTTATTCTTCCTCTTCTTCTCAATTGTGGCTTTCATCAATTTTGTCAATTTTATGGACGGCATGGATGGTTTGCTTGCGGGTTGCATTTCCATAGCTTTAGTATTTTTATACTTTTCTTTCCTCTCGCCTTTGCCAGTGTTTATACTTATTGGTTCCCTTCTAGGTTTTTTGTCCCTTAACTGGAGTCCCTCTAAGGTCTTTATGGGAGATGTTGGAAGCACTTATCTTGGTGCAGTCTTTGCTGGTTCTGTGCTTCAAGCTCAAACCTGGCATTTAGCAACCGATATGCTTTTCCTCGTTACTCCCCTTATTGCTGATTCGTCCTCAACATTATTCCGTCGATTCATTGCCCGACAGCCCCTGCATTCTCCTCACCGGCAGCATTTGTACCAACGTCTCCACCAAGCTGGTATTTCTCACGCCTGTGTATCCAGCCTTTATATCCTTTCCACAGCGTTCATTGCTTTCTTTTTATTAGTTGGGGGATCGTCTTTTGCATTACTTGCTTCTCTGTGTGTAATTTTTCTTGGCCTCTGCCTTGATCTATCTATAGCAGTTCCGTTTGAATCCAATTAGTATAATATATTGCTTCCTCGTATTTCTGCCACCTTTTATATTATACAATGTTATTGGCGTGGACCCCGGAGATTAGTCCAGGGTGAATAAGTGCTCCCACCCGGTCAGATTGTTCCTGTATCTTCATCACGAAACTAACCTTGCACACAGAATGGATCAACCGTGAGCACAATACCGCTAAGCATTTAATCTCCCAGTACAAGACCGTCGTCGTGGTTTGCCGTGTTTCGTCTCCGTGAGATCGTCGTTCAGCACACCCTCTGGGGTCGGCGTTTGGTCTGTTTCTGTTGTCGCGATAATTCTGGAGCGTGAACCACAAATGGATGCAACGATTCTGTCAAGAGGTGCGCCTGCAACAGCCTATCTCCAGGAAGAGTAATTCCCCCTCCAGCCAATGGTTATGAGAGGCGACACCTAGCTTTTATCTTCACCATGTTTGGTCCATGGGTTTTCCAGATCGTAGCCACGGCTGACGGTTGCAGACTCAATTTTCCGCACTTGATCGATGAGCCCAGTTGTCTCTGTCTGGTCTTCCGAGTCGGCAGGCGCTGCATGGCCAAAGCCGTAGTGGGCGTTCTGGAAGACCTGTCCACCGTCTACCCTGCGCCTGCGTTCATCCTGTAAGACAACATTCCAGGACTCATCGCTCAGTCTCTACTGGTCTGGTGGGAGGCCATCGACATCATCAGAACCGTCTACATCGAGCCGTGAAACCCATTGCAGATCGGTTTTGCGGAGTCTCTCAACGGACGGTCACGGTATTAGTTCTTCACACCGTGCTGTTCACCACAGCTCCCGAGGACCAACTTTTGGCTGACCGCCAATCCACTGAGTACATCGCACTCACGATACATCGGCCCTCCAGTGGCGTACGCCCCTGGAGGCAGCGCAACCAGGAACTGCATCATGATCACGACCAGCCAGTCTCATGAGCACTGAATCGATATAGCCGGGCACGCCATTACGTATTATTATTCAACTTGACTTTGCCTGCATTTTTGCCCTTGCTCTATCCTTCCTCCTTTCCAATTCCATGGATACACCTTTCTCGTTATCTATAGCCTTTGTCTCTCCTCGCATATGCATATTCAAGTTTTGCTGTCTTTGTTTTTTAGTCAATACTAGACTTTCAGTAAACATCCCTCGTTGATCTTAATTGCTAGTCCTAATATCATGAGGCCATCTGCTACTCGCGCTAAGAGCCCCCTTTAGTTCTCACGACATCTTCTTCCTTTTTCTATCTATTCCGAGCAGAAAGCTATCTTTTTGGGTTCTTCGGGATCATACCTTGGACTGATGCCTGAAAACTCTCAACATACTTGAATTCGTATTTTTTCATTTTTGCTTTCCTTCTTAAACAGGCTTCGTAATTTTGCTTTCCCTTCAGCAGCGGAATTTTAGGGAAATACTGCACATAGGCGTTTTCCCGGATCTGCTCGACAGTCTCCCCGTCGCTCACGTTGAGTCGCTTCCTGATCAACAATACTCCAAGCGAAAGCCGCACTGCTTTGGCATGGCACCCAGTCGCTGGCTTGAGCTAATGAGCATAGGTGTCTTTCAAACCCCCCCTTAGCATGAGAGACGTGAACCACCCAGCTTTTCTCCGGATCCTACGTACTGCTTAAACGCACATGGATATCCGCGAACGAGAGCTTGCTGTTATGGCTATTCCGGTTTATCTGCAGGTTATAGTTATTGTCGCAAACGTCGATTGCCCTGGATTAGACAGCTTTATTTGGTTACGTTCGCTGAAACAAGCTGCTCCGGAGTCTATCTGGATTTTCAGGAGTCTCTAATTGCGGTCCATTTTAAAACACGCAACTGTACACTTATATTGCCCCAAGACTAGCTTGGTTCTATTAAAAGAACCTGTTTAAAGTAAAAAGTAAATCAGCTCTTCAGCAAATGGCCTGTGTGGATCTCATATCCACTTGAAGCTTGTAAAACTTAACTAACAGTGTAGTCCCATCATGTTTAGCTGAAAAAGGAGTGAAAGGTCTTCATGGTCAAGGTGGCACCGCCGAACCAGAAGTCCCACAGCGCATTGTCACTTGCTTAATAATGTTGTGGGAGTTGACATTAAGGCTCATCTTTGGCGTCTGCTTTCAGCACATTTGCTACTACACCATTGCTTCCATAGAAAACACTAACTTCTTTGTTTTCAGGACTATCAACCATTTCCGTTACCTCCTTTAATGTTTTTGGCGTATCATACTTCGCACCTAAGGCATCAAAAGTGTCCATTATTGCCCACTCTAAACGCTGCTTTTCTTCAAGGCCAATGTCTATGTAATTCCAACATGGAATTGGGATTAAGGCGATTATTTTTGAGCCTATTCTTGGAATTCTTCGAATCGCTGTATCTAATGGCAAATAAAGCGGCATATACGTTTCAATGATTTTTAGTAGTGTATCAGGTTTCATTCGAGATGTAATTGGCCGCCAAATATACTTTGGTGTCGACCAAGGCGATGGAATTCTCATTTTCTTATAGTAGTCAATAGAAATCTTCCCCCCGTGCCTAAGCTTTAAATAAATAGCTCTGTATGCTCTTAAGGGGTCGGGCGTATGTTGCAAAACCCCATAACAAAATACGTAATCAAAACTTTCATCTTGAAGTGGTATATCATAAAGATCGCCCTGAAAAACAAATAGATCACCTTTGTCTTTATTATTGTCATAGTTAGCGGTCACAGCATTGCTATAGTCAAAGCTGACGACCACTGCTCCAGCTTGCAATAAGATTTCAGTAAACCTTCCTGCTCCCGACCCAACCTCCAACACTGTCTTGCCAGAAAGCTCTTCTGACGACCATTGTGTGTTGGACCAAAACCGTTTGGCTGTAAGAGGAATATTTGATGCACTATCTAGTTGTGTGGATTTAAACTTGTTCCACTGCAAACTGAAATTATCGGCATAGTTGTTGGTGGAAACAAATCGAGGAATACCCCCAATAATATTAACAATACGTTTGCATCTTTTAGAAAGCAGCTGACCGCTAAATATAGTGTCTCCATGCGTTTCCGTAGCTCTCAGCTCATATTCTTGCGACAAGTATTTGTCAAAGTGTGCTTTTTCCATGGGAATACTCTTTTGATGGCCTAATCTAAATTTGGTCGAACTTGTCCAATAAGCAATGATACTTGACCGCGCTCCTAGGATTCATCAACTACACAGTTTTTAAGCGCAAGAAGACCTGAGATGAGATACCATTCATGTCTACGGGATCAAATACATATTGCAAGCGCATAAGCCTATGATGTGACAAAGTGTTACCAAGGAGACCCTTCTTGCACAAGGCCATCTGCGGGAAATTTGCCCTGTGATCGCAGGCCAGTAATGGGGTGATGGGAGCCCAGTAGCTCGGTTTGTCTGATTATGAGATCACCACCCCCAACAAGTAGAGATCACGGGAGAAGTCCCTCTCTGTGACGCAGGTCGTGCTCCCCTGGTAGGCGCTGATCAACTTGATCAAGCTCTACCCCCTAATCCTAGTGCGAAAGTAGGTATACCTGCCTATCCGTTCTCCACCATGCTGCGAATCCACCTGTTGCAGCAGTGGTATTCGCTCAGCGAACCGGCCATGGATGAGGCCCAGATCGAGGTGTCGATCATGCGCCGCTATGCCGGCAGCGAACTGATCAACGACCGGATCCCGGATGAGACCACTATCCTACTTTTCCGCCACCTGCTAGAGAAGCACGATTTGGGCGACCAGATCTTTGAGGCCGTCAACGCTCACCTCGGCGCATGGGGCATGACGATGCGGCAGGCAC
>Ga0194123_10002315_pt1 | contig 25228 bp, 3 predicted proteins | sample TA2MahsurfametaG_5_FD_155479 | JGI IMG/M metagenome (GOLD analysis project Ga0194123, IMG submission 155479) | Freshwater microbial communities from Lake Tanganyika, Tanzania - TA2015023 Mahale A surface | ecosystem: Environmental > Aquatic > Freshwater > Lake | place: Tanzania: Lake Tanganyika... | reverse complement strand
GGTCTTGAACGGGAGGCGACAATGGATCGACTTCGTCGTCGTCGTCGCTGCCACTGTCGTCGCATCTGGGCGTACGTCCCCAGTTGAGGTCTTCTTGTTCTTCATTGTACCTGTTGGCGATCAGTGTAATCATTTGAAGTGTTCGGTTCAGAAACGCAAGTTCTTTAGCCATAATGAAGGCCAGTGCAGCGTTGTCGATGCGAAGATCGTTGTCGGTGAATAGTGACGAACGCATCGCCGCAGCTGCAGCCACATTTGCCGCCATCGAAGGCAAGTGCCCGCTCGTAATACTGTTGATGTCGCGTCGCTCAAGTTCCGCCTCCAATTGCCGGATATTCGTGAAGATAGGAGCGCCTTCGCCGAGATTTTTGCGCATCGCCGTTGAATGATTGAGAAGTGCGTATTTGATTTTGTCGCCGTCCGAAGTGAAGAGTCCAGGGAGATTGGTAATGCCTCTGATGGTATTGTGGATATCGCCGGTTTTGAGAAAGGAGAACATTGTCGTCTTTGTAGTCGTTGTACTTGTTGCTTGAAGCTGTCACCCATGGTGTAGGTGAAAAAACATTTCAATTTTTTTTTGCCTCCTCCAAAAACCGGTACCCTGACGGGTACCTCAATTTTTCCGGAGACAAAAAAAGTCGTTTTCCGTACAATCCAAGTATTACATGATACACGATAGAGACCTTATTGAAAACGATTTTTTTGTGAACATAGAAATTGAGTTTCCCGCCAGGGAAACGGGTTTCGGAGTGCACAAAAAAAATCACAAAAAAAAACAGTCCATCATATAAGGAGGAGGAGGAATGCCGAAAAATATACTCTTAATCGACAAAAGAGTCCAAGACTACGAAACCATCCTCGCCGCAGTAGACACCAATATATGTATTCCAGTATTATTTGACTACTATACAGACACCGTAGAGGATATTAAGGGGCGGATCTCGGATAGTGTTGTTAGCGAGACAGTTGTAGAGGAGGATGCCGAAGCCCCGAGATGTGTCGGTCTACTTCAGCACAATTACAACCGGCCGTTTTATAATTTAGTTGCCACGGACATCGAAAGCAGTATCATTTTCGGCGTAGTTGACCATGATCCCGAGATCGCAACATGGGCGCCCCTGCGGGACCTGATCGTGTGGTGTAAAACTACCCCCGAAATAAACGCTGCGTACTTCGATATGATGGCATGTGCGCTTTACGCAAACCATGATTGGAAATATATCATTGACAAGCTCGAAACGCAGATTGGTATCATCATTCGCGCATCTACAGATGACACAGGTTCTGCTGCAATGGGCGGAGACTGGTTCCTGGAATCGCATACAGGCGTCAACCTGAAAACAGTATACTTCACGGAGTCGATTGAAGAGTATAAAGGTATTGCTGGTGGTTTTCCATATAGAGACCGTTATCTATCGAATACCAAAACAAAATCAATCTCAGCGGGAGAAGTATATAGTTGGGGAAGTAATCTCACTAATACAACTCCAGCAGGAGGTGTAACTAATGTTGTTGCGGTTTATTCTACATTAAGAGCATACGCTGCATTAAGAACAGATGGAAGTGTAGTATGTTGGGGTAATGCAGCAAGTGGTGGAACTACTCCAACCGGCGTATCATCAAACGTAATAAGTATTGAATCAACACTATCAGCGTTTGCTGCACTAAAGGCAGATGGAACTGTAGTTTTTTGGGGAGATTCGACAGAGATTCGTTCATCTACCCAAAGTGACCTTATAAATATTACTAAATTGTATTCATCAAATAGTGGGTTTGCTTGTTTAAACTCAAGTGGTCGAGTTATAATGGTAGGTACGTATACTACTATTACTGCTTATCCAATTCCAGTAGGTTTTAACTCTAATGTGGTAGAAGTATATACAAATGATATTGGATTTGCGGCATTAAGAAATGATGGAAGTGTTGCAACCTGGATCGTATCGAATAATACAAATGCTGATTTGTCATCAAATATAGTATGTGTATTCCCGAATCAATACTCATTCGCAGCATTAAAAAATGATGGAAGTGTCGTATGGTGGGGGGGAACTGCAAATATAGCGACTCCACCAGGTACATCATCCGGTGTTATCAGTATATATTCTACATATAGCTCTTTTGCCGCATTAAAAACAAATGGTAGTCTTGCTATCTGGGGAGAGAATAACACTGGAGGTCAGAATAACACAAATGTAGATTTATCTTCCAATATTGTAAATGTTGTTGGAGGTGAACGTTCATTCGCTGCATTAAAAAGAAATGGTGCAATTGTTACTTGGGGTAGTCTTGAATATGGTGGTTCGTTGACAAGTGGAAGCACAATATTTAGTCAGTGGCTTGGATCTGAGGGCATAACTAATGTTGTATCTATGTATAGTAACCCTAGTTCATTTACATACATATATAACAATGGAAATATTCGATGTACTGGAAATTATGAATCCGGTGCTGCGCCGGATAATGGTCAACGTTCCAGTGGAACCTTACCGTATACCGGGTGGAATCATAGCAGTCTTACCAATATAGTATCAGTATTTGCCGGACTTTCTGGATATGCCACAATATCACAGACTGGCCGTGTTGGATCTTATGGTTTGAATGAGTACGGTGGTGGCCAACTTTTCTTTGGAGGTATAGCACAAGCAGGGACTGTGCAAAATGCGGTTTATTTAACTGGAAGTAGGGATGGGTATGCTGTGATAAGATCTTCCATTACGACAATTGATCTCTCAATGTCTTATTATAGTACAATCGACCGTTATAATATACTTCGTAAAAAAGAAAATAGAAGGCGATCAAACTTAACTACTCTAAACAATAATGTATTTACCATATCTCAACCTCAGCATATTCAAATGTTTAATCCAAGAATGCCAACGGATAAACCACTTCGAATTCTTGTTCCAAATTATCAAACATTTCCATTATCAATAACTTCAACTATTACAATTCCATCGGGAACTTCATTGAATTATATTATAGCATGTGATGAAAGCGAACCAGTTGTAATAGCAGGGACAACATATGTAAATTATGGCACCTACGTATATCGCATAGAGACGAATAACACATATACAAAATTAACAAGTGATACGATTGGGGGAACAACTTACGCTTTGTATGGTGGAGACGGCATAAATTCAAGTGGTATTGCTCTTGTTATTCTCTACCCACCCCCTACCATCTCCAACTTCCCCAATATCACCAAAGTAACAACTGCTGCCCCATTTCAACTTACTCCACCAACTAGTAATAGCGTCGGCGCATTTTCATATACGAGCAGTAATACGAGTGTCGCCACAATTGCAGGATCTACAGTGACCATCACCGGGTTTGGTACAACTACCATAACTGCAAATCAAGCCAGCGATGATGCAAATTATGGTAGTGCGAGTATCACCGCCACACTCACAACCACTTCTGTCAACTATTTCGGCGCAGATCTTTCCGGCAGCGATTTCACTAATGTCTCACTCTACGGCGCCGTCCTGAACCTCGCAAACCTAACCAATGCGATCTTCGTATCCACCGATCTCTCGGGCGCGACCCTCACCGGCGCGACGCTCACGAACATTCTCTCGCGTAGTGTCATCGGGCTTGCCACCGCCACCCTTCCCACTGGATACGTTGGGCGCGGAGGCGCGATCTTCGGAAACAATGTCCGCATCACCAGCGCCAACCTCGCCAATGCCGATCTCTCGGGTATCCTGTTGACAAACTCCGATGTATCAGGCGCGATCTTCACAGGGACAACATTAACCAACATGCGCACCGCCGGTCTCACTGGTACCGCCACCGCGACCCTCCCCGCCGGGTATGTCTTCCGAAATGGTGTCATTGTAGGCCCCAGTGTATCACTTATCGGATCAGCACTTTCCTCGGTTGATCTCTCGGGTATATCCATTGCAGGGACAGATCTGTCGGGTACTGACCTTAGTGGTGCTAACCTAACAAATCTTGTCTCAGGTAACCTTCGCAATGCATCCGTCACAGCTACACCACCGACCGTACTGCCAACAGGTTACATTTTTTACAATAATTTCATCGTGGGTCCAGCGGTCAATCTCTCGAACACGGTACTTTCAAACCTGGATATATCCGGTGCAGGCGTCGCGAATCTCACGCGAACCCGTCTCACCTCCGCCAACTTAACAAATGCATCACTTTTCAATATGGACATTAGTGGCGCAGATCTATCGGGCGCGACCGTCACTGGTATCCGCTCCTTCGGTCTCACGGGAGGAACCGCCACGGCCACCCGACTTCCTACCGGGTATTTCGCGCGCACGAGTACCGCCAATGCTGGTACTATCGTAGGCCCCGCCGTCAATCTCTCGTCACTCACACTTCAAAACATCGATCTTACCGGCGGAATCACACTGACAGGATCCAATTTCACGAATACAGATATTAGTGGTGCGTCCACGAATCTCTCGGGAATCATAACAGGAAGCCTTACTGGGTTAGATACAGCGACCCTTCCATCTGGTTACTTCGCACGGAATGGATTCATTGTCGGACCGCGGGTCATTCTTCGCAGTGCAAATCTCTCGAATCAAAACTTGACAGGCATCGATCTCTCAGGTGTCGACCTATCGGGCGCGAATTTGACAAATGCGGTCCTGACAAATACGAATGTCACCAGCACCAACTTCACGAATACGACACTAACAGGTGTCCTCAGTGGCGGCATCACAAATGGCGCAACCGTGACTACACTCCCAACCGGTTATTTCATTCGCAATGGGTTCATCGTTGGCCCTAGCGTGAATCTAACAAGCGCAGCCGCGACAGGAATCGATTTATCCGGAGTGACAATTACAGGCTCCACAATGACAAATGCGGTCCTCACTGGCGGAACCATGACAAGACTCACTACCGGTAGTCTCGTGAATCTAACAACCGCCACACTTCCGACAGGATATGTCGCCAGAAATGGATTCATTGTGGGACCGTCCGTGATACTACGTAATGCGAATCTCTCGAATACAGATCTCACGGGGATTTCGATCGCAGGTGTCGACATTTCTGGCGCGAATCTCTCGGGCGCAACCATCACCAATCTCGTATCTGGAAACCTGCTCAATGCATCATTCGCAACGCTTCCGTCAAGTTCCTATGTCATTCGTAATAATTTCATTATAGGCCCCAACGTTGACCTCTCCGGTGGAGCATTGTCATCGCAATTGTTCACCGGCCTTACTATCGCCGGTGCGAACCTAACAAACGCAAACCTAACCGGTGCAACAATGACAAATACAACCGTAACCAATACCAACTTCACCAGCGCAACTGTTACAAATCTTATATGTGGAGGCGGTCTCACCGGCATCGAGACAGCAACACTTCCTTCCGCCGCGTACGTCGCCCGCCCAACCTACGGCTACTTTTTCGGTCCACGACTCGTGACGCAAAACGCGAACTTCACAAGCATTGATCTTTCAGGTGTTTCACTCGTAGGCGCCAATTTCACAAGTTCAAATCTGACAACTGCGACTCTGACAAACGCGGATATATCTGGCGCCATTTTTACCACCGCAACATTCACTGGCATTATCACAGGTGGTTTAAGCTCAGGTGTAGGCGGCGTTACAGCACCTACATTACCAACGGGTTACGTTGTCCGCGCTGGATTCATTGTAGGTCCAAATGTGAATCTCGTAAACGCGAATCTCTCATCGACGGATCTTAGTGGACAGTCACTCGCCGGTACAAATATTACAGGCGCAAATCTCCTCAGTGCCACATTTACGCGATTATCATCCGGCGCGATTACCGGTGCAGATACAGCGTCGTTACCGAATGGATATGTTGCACGCAATGGATATATTATTGGCCCATATGTCTTCGTTCGCGGTGTACTCACCGATCTTTCGGGAATTGACATTACTGGTCTTCAACTCACCGGTGCGGATCTTTCTGGTTGTGTATTTGCAAATTCTGTATTTACAAACGTTGACATTTCCGCCACCAATCTCTCGCGCGTTACATTTACAGGTCTCGTGAGTGGTGGAGTTACCGGTGGAACGTCGACCGCCCTTGTCATGCCAACCGGTTATGTCGTACGCGGCGGGTTCATTCTTGGAAACGGTGTATCCATTCCAGGTGCCAATCTCTCAACATTGAATCTAACGGATGTTATACTGACGAATGCAAATATTGCAACTGTTAATTTCACCGGCGCAACACTTACAAGGCTTGTTACAGGCGGTCTCTTGAACGCGACAACAGCAACTTTACCTGCAGGTTACGTCATTCGAAGCGGTTTTATTGTCGGACCGGGCGTATCGCTTGCAAGTGCAGCCTTGACCAACGTGGATCTCTCTGGAATATCAATCGCGAATACTGTAATGACAAGTGCGAATATAAGTGGCGCTTCCACAATTCTCACGCGTGTAGTATCTGGAGGTATTACCGGGTTAGATACGGCAACATTACCGACGGGTTACGTTGCACGTAACGGGTTTATTATTGGTGCGGGTGTAAACGCATCAAGCGCCGCGCTATCCTCACAAACTCTTAGTAGCGTAAATATGACAGGAATCGATTTATCGGGTGCTACACTTTCTAGTTCAACAATGACGTCTGCAAATTTAACAAATGCGAACCTAACGAATGTCGTCGCAACAAATGTTGTAATGACATCCGCTAACTATACTGGAGCAACACTTTCGAATGCAAATTTATCGAATTCTTACTTAGCGTCTGCAAATCTGACAAATGCGAACTTGACGAGTGCAACCATGAATAGTGTAACACTTACATCCGCAAATATGACAAGCGCGAATCTCACTAGTGCGAATTTGACATCCGCCACGTTAACGTCGACCACGCTGACAAACACGAATCTCACTGGCGCAACATTGACAAATGCAGTAGTTCAAGGCAATATTGTAGGCGTGACATCCGCAACTCTTCCAACCGGATACGTACCGCGCACAATCACCACTGCAACGAACGGGTTTATTTTTGGACCACGTCTAATCATTCAAAGTTCTACGCTCACTGGCGTCGATTTATCAGGCGTCGCGCTTACAAGCGCAAATTTCACGAGCAGTAACTTCACAAATGCCAATATAACGAACGCCGATATTTCAGGTACGATTTTCACAAGTACTACGCTTACTGGTCTGCGTAGTGGAGGTCTCACAGGTGCAGCTAGAGCCACATTACCAACCGGTTATATTGTTCGAAATACTGGTGGTGCGAGCGGTAGTGGATTCATGATCGGTGCAGGGGTCAACCTTGCCGGAACCGACTTATCCGCGATAGACCTCACTGGAATCAATCTTACAAGTACGAATTTCTTCAGCGCAAACATGACAAATATGACACTGAGGAATGCCACACTTACAACAGCAAATCTCTCAAATGCAAACATTACGAGTATTCTAACCGGAGGAATTACCGGTCTTACAACCGCCACATTACCATCACCATCGTATGTCGCAAGAGGCGGTGGAGGGTCGGTAGGTCATATTGTCGGGCCGAATGTACGTCTCGTAAGCGCAAACTTGTCAAGCACGGATCTAACCGGTCTCAACATCAGTGGTTGTGATATTTCGGGTGCGAACTTCTCGGGTGCAACGGTAACGAGAATACAAACCGGCGGATTATTGAATGCAACAGCGGGAGCTGGCGCGACCATGCCAAGTAGTGCGTATGCGGTTCGTGGTGGATTTATGGTCGGCCCCCTTGTATCTCTCGTCAACGCGAACTTCACCGGAATCGATCTATCCGGAACGAACATGTATGGCGCGGATGTGAGTGGGGTTATCATTACAAGTACGACGAACATAACAAATTTGATAACTGGGGAGTTGTATAATTCCGGGTTTGTAGTACTCCCAGCGAACTACCGAATGTACAATATGCGTATTGTAGCCCCAACGGTGAACTTGGTTTCTGCGAACCTTGCAGGTATTTCACTGAATGGTGTTTCCGTGGCAAGAGCAAATCTCTCGAACGCCAACTTGACAAACGCCACATTTACTAGCGCAGATATATCGGGTACGAACTTGTCAGGTGCAAATCTGACTGGAGTAATATCAACCGGCGGTGGAATCACTGGAGGTGCAACCGCCATATTTCCGACAATTGGATCAAGTGATGGAGGCGGTGTTTGGGCGGTTCGTAATGGATACCTCCTCGGTCCTACCGCAATCGTTCAGTCCGCAGATTTCAGCGGTTCGATCGATCTTTCCGGTATTAATTTGCGAAGCAGTGACCTCTCTGGATCGAATTTTACAGGCGACACATTCGGAAACAATAGTGTCAACGGCACGAATTTCACAAATGCAATATTCACCAACGTTACGAGTATTGGTCTCGTAGGCACGGCAATATTCGCAGGATCATCGGCCAGTTATACGATTCGTGGCGGATTCATTGTCGGTCCAAGTGTAAATCTCTCGAGTAAGACACTCACTGGCATAAATCTCTCGAACACAACGCTTACAAGCGCTAATTTTACCAGCGCAAACCTCACAAACGTAACGCTCACTGCCGCTGATATCTCCGGCGCCAATTTTACTAGCGCAACCCTCGCGGGAGTGTTCTCCGGACAAATAGTTTCTCCGACCGCAGCTGATGCGACGACCCGAGTCACATTTCCGGCGAATTTTCAGCTACGAAGTGGATTTATCATGGGACCAGCGTGCAATCTCTCGGGAGTGAATTTGACAAACGTAGATTTATCGGGAGTGAATCTGGCAAACGCCGTGATCACAAGCGGCACAAATATGTCGAATACATTGATCACTGGGGCAACGATTACCGGTATCACCTTTACAACCGTGCAAAAGTCACAAATGCGGCGAAATGTGGACAACTTTAATGCCAATATTGCGGCACTTACCATAACCACGGTAACCCCGAGTGACTTATTGCAGATGAATACCGAAATACGGTCAACTGATGTATCACGCCTCACTGGCGGTGTTGATGTATATAAACCGACGATTGGCGGCGGAAGTGGAGGGACAACAGTGGTTTCCAATTTTACATCGGATAGCAATGAAACAAAGGGGTTTTATATTGACCTTCCAAACAACACGGCATTTCAAATTACGGGAAATCGTGCAGGAGACGGTAAACAATACATTAGCACTGGCGCAACAGGCAGCGGCGTTATCACAGAAGCGGATGGCTCACAGAATACCGTAACGATCATACGCATACGCAATACGGCATACCGTATATTTAGTGGGTCGTTGATTGGGATACCACTATCTGTAAATGAATACAAAATGGGAGGGGTTGGTATGTTCGATATCCTTATGGAAGGTGAATATGGGAATGCACCACACGGAAGCAGTGGCCCACGAGGATTCCCAGGAACGAATGCCGTCAATGGAAGCACGGGTCCAACCGGACCGGCCGCGGCATTCGATGGTGCTACTGGCGCGACAGGAATGCAAGGCGCAACGGGAGCGAATGGATATACGGGACCCACGGGCGAAAACGGGCGTACTGGACCAGATGGTGTAACGGGTCACACAGGAATCCAGGGTCCGAAGGGTCCGCCGGGTACAGCAACGGAAGCGGGCGCAACAGGGCCAACAGGACTAAATGGGGACACTGGACCAACCGGGCCACGTGGTATTACGGGTGTCGCTGAATTCATGGGTCCAACTGGTCCAGAGTCATCAACCATGGCAGCGACTGGACCTCATGGATTGTACACGACGCAAGGTGCAACAGGAGCGACTGGATCAACCGGACCGACTGGTGAGTACGGTGTATGGAAGTATTACACCTACCCCTCCGAACTGGGAGGAAACCTGGGAAACACAGGAAGTACCGGTAGTATTTACTACGAAGGTCGGGTGGCGATTGGAAAACCTGCACCAGATGGAGCATTTGCACTGGATGTAAGCGGCAGTATCAGGTGCATTGGTATAAACAATGTGAGTGACCATCGAATTAAGGCGAATGTGCGCGACATTCAAAATATAGTTCCAATCCCGTCATTAACGCAATTACGCGGTGCTTATTATTTGAATACACTCACAAACAAACACGAATACGGGTTCGTTGCACATGAAGTCGAAGAAAAATACCCGGAGCTTATTTATGGGGCAAAAGATCACGAAACAGAATTGCAATCGGTGGACTATCGATCCATGTTTGCCATCCTTGCGAGAGATATTCAAGAATTGAAAGAACGATTGAAGCGAGTCAGAATGGATGAATGAGACCGAGTGAGGAACACCGAAGAATATTCTTATGTTAGTATAGTAGCGTATAATAACATAACTAACACGCGAAAATAACCGACAATGTCACTTTCTCCGTGTTACAAGTTACTTCTTATTGATAGTCGAATCACTGACATCAGCGGAATTGTAAATGCAACGAACGAGAGAACATGTTGTCTTGTATTCAATTACTTTTACGATACCTACGACACAATAAGAAGTAAGATCCGGTTTTTAAACGACAAAAACCGAGTGATCTATGACAACTTTTACTACGAAGAACCGCCGATTCCAACACAAATGGACGCATCCAATAATCACTGCACTCCATGTGATGGATTCAGTATGTCGGATATTGTTCTATTGCCAGATACCATTCGCGTAGATGCAATGATGTCGGACCTACTACTGTCCACCGATATATCGGGCACTCCACAAGTATTTTTTCAGCGTCCACGTCGTAACACCAATCAACCGGATAAAATGCCACTCAAGGTATACATGAATGACCTTGATGCATTTCATGAACTCGGAATAGAAATCGGCGAAACCACGACATCTCAGTTAGTATTTGAAAATATCGGTATTATCCAACACGCCGGATTTATTCAACAAGGATACAAACTTATCGACTCGGAAAACAACTACGCATGTATTGAAAATGTACAACAAACAGACCCACAGTTATCATCGTGGGCTGGATTCATTGCATTCATAAAAACGCTATTTCCAATATCATCGACTCCCGCACCAACAAACGAACACACATTAGATCTCATGGCGTGTGCGCTCTACAGTGACAGTAACTGGAAATATATCATAGATCGACTAGCCGACGAAAATCAAATAACAATACGCGCATCATTGGATAACACGGGTGCACAGTCAATCGGTGGAAACTGGATATTGGAAGCGAGTTCGGGGTCGCCCACATCTTCATCCACCGATCTTACTGCCGTTTATTTTACGCAAGATATCGCGAAATGGAAGTATGTCTTAGGAACCTATGTAGACAACCGATATACCACACTCCGGTTCAATAATAGTATGTATGCGAATCGATCACATAATAACTTATTGAATATAACAGGCGGAACCAAGTCATTCACGATCGAAACATGGTATTATGAAACAACCAAATCGTATAACTGTACAATTGTCGACAAGGGAAACTACAACATGTTATTTTTGATTCGTAACCAAAACCTTAGCAACCCCCAAGGGTTGAGTTTTTACAATGCAAATATGGGCTGGCTTTACGCAGAATCCGCGGTTGTTCCGGTTCAACAATGGTGTCACCTTGCATTAACACGTTCTGGGTCTACATTCAAATTCTTTGTGAACGGTGTTCTTATGCAAACAATGACAAATTCGACATCACTCTATGAAAACAATAGTACATTCGCAATTAGTCTACAAAGCCCAGATAGTTGTAGTTGTAACTTAATGAAATCCGGATGCTCCATGTACAACTTGCGTATATGGAATGTGGCGCGCACAGACTCGCAAATCCAGATGTTTCGTAACGTAATCCTACCCAATAATACGTCGAACTTGGTCGCAAATTATTTACTTTCAGATGGTACACAGACACTTACTGATCGCACTACAAACGCATTGAATACGACGATCCAGAATTATAATTCTGCACAATGGATCACAAACACAATTGAGATACCGAATATCGGGTTCCTCATTAGTAACGGTTATAGTCTCCGAACATACAACTCAACACCACTAAATGCAGTATCCCATTTCGGAGATATTACCTATACCGATTTTTCGGGTGTGGATTTGTCCGGCGTGAATTTCTCAAATGCCAATATGACCGGTTGCAACCTAACAAACGCGAATCTTACGAACGCGAACTTTACAAATACTACTCTACTGAACGCTACGACCACTGGCGCGATTACGACTGGATCGACTATTTCTCAGGCAGTTACAACACCATCCACAGTACTTCAGTTCGACGGAACGAATGATTATGTGATTCTAGGTGTCCCTGCGTGGTCTTATACCACACAATTTCGAACAACAATGACGGTAGAATGCTGGTTCAGGACAACAGATACGAGTAATCAGAAAACATATGCCGCTTTGGTGGGAAGAAATCGAACTGCGAACACTTCCAGCGACTCGCAATTTGTATTATACATGCAACCTACCGGAGAAATTACCTTCGGAATAACAAATACATCGAACACTGGCTCATATCATACAACTACTGCTTCCTATAAAGATACATTATGGCATCACGTCGCGGTGACTTTTAATTCATCAACTAGTACAAAAAATATCTACATTGACGGTTCCGTCGTAAGATCGGATACAGTTGCTGCCGGTTTCGGTCTACTATCAAATAATTCTGTAACACAACTCCTGTTTGGTGCTGATGATTGGAGTATTGTTGGTGGAACCGACCGCCAATTCCGCGGTTCATTGTCCGATGTGCGTATCTGGAACGTGGTACGATCTGCCGCGGATATCTCAAATAACTACCGCCAGCGCCTTACCGGCAATGAAACCGGCCTCGTTGGATACTGGAAACTGAACCAAGGACACGGAACAGGATGGGGGTCATATACTGTAGCATTGGACAATACAAGTAACCGCGCACATGGTACACTCACGAACTTTGCATCACCATCGAGCAACTGGGTAACGTCTTATTTATATTTCAATCCTACAGTTTCATCGCTGGTATTAGGAGCAAATAATGGTAATTATTCAACCGGTGATGGATCATTTACATTCAGTGATCCAAGTTCAAACAGCCTCGGGACATTTACATATTCAGTCAACGTGCCAGGTATCACCATCAGTAATGGTGCAGCAACTACCAAAACAGTATACGCAACAAGTGGTGCAATTACGATCCCGACGTTGACGACCTACTCTTTTCCTGAAATTGCCTCGCTCACTGAATGGCAAATCGATATTAGTTTTACCGTAACTGGTGGTACGAATACATGGCGTGCTCTGGTTGGTGATATGTATAATGAGATAAATTCGCGTGGGTGGGGTATTTGGGTTTCATCCAGCAATCGTATTCATTGGAGTTGGTTGGTCAATACAAGTGAACCTGCTACTACAACTGTTGCGTTAAACACACCATACGTTCTAACAGCTCTACAAAGCGCCGGAACAATATCATTAACATTAGCCAACGTATCTGGAACATATAATAGTAGTCTTTCAATAAGCAATCTAGTTGCATTTTACCCATTTGATTCAAGCGGGAATGATACTTCTACAAACAACAATCATCTTACCAATTATAATACAGTAACTTATAATACAAGCGATTATAAGCGTGGAACCGGTGCTGCATCATTTAGTGGTAGTAATTATTTTCAAATACCTAATAATGGAAAATTTTCACCAGATAATGTTACAATTACATGTTGGGTAAAACCAGTTGATAGTGCTGGTAATGTTCAATCAATCGCAACATGTCGTGATGGATATTCTTTCAGAGGATGGATGATTTATATAGGTACATCTAATAGTTTAGAATTTTTGACTGGGGGGGGCTCATGGAGTGGCCCCTCAGCTTATGGCGCCGATGGATTACATACGTTTGAAGCTAATAAATGGGTTCATATAGCAATAACTTTATCAAAATCTACAAATACAGCTGTAGTATATGTAAATGGTAGTTTACAAAAATCATTAACAAGAAGTTACATTAGTAATACAACTTATCCATTACGTATTGGTGCTGGTGGAGAGGCAGCTAATGGAGAATTCTTTTTAAGAAATGGGTCTTTCGTTGATGAATTCAGAATTTATAACAAGGTGCTGACTGATTCAGAAATAAGGAGTATTGTTGCAGATTCAACATATAGTTCATCGTTCAGTGTTGGAAGCAATGTAATCGGAAAAGGTCCGGTGACAATAGGTGGGTGGCGTAGTTCTGGTGGCGAAATCTTCCCCGGAACGATTTCATACGTGAATGTGAGAGTGCCGTCGAACTTACGTCTAGTTACGCTAGGTGCTGGAACAGGCGCAACACCCGCCACAGTAACAGCAACACAAGGTAACTTTTTAGACATTACTTCCGCGACACGAACCGCGAGTTTAACTGTTACAAAAAGCGCATCCACATTTTCAACAGCCTTTGCCAACATGACAAAAACATTCAACCATGCATTCTCGTTCGATGTTCCAATATCAAATAGTAATGCTCAGTTTTCATTTACAAGTAGCAATACGAATGTCGCTACAATCAATCCCGCGATCACAGTCAACGCATTACAGTTCAACGGAACATCGAATTTCGTCGATTTCGGTTCCAATATAACAGAGTTAGGAAAGGCGAGTTTTACGATAGAATGCTGGGTGAAAACAACTGGGACTGCTATGGGTCTTTTGAACTGTCAAAATAGTAATACATCATGGGAAAGTGGTGAGAAGTCATTGTATATTGATGAATATGGCAAGCCTGCTTTTGTTGGATATGGTAATGAATGGATTCTGTCATCTCTTGCTGTAAATGATAATAATTGGCATCATATTGCGGTAACATGGGCGTACACATCAGGAATAAGTGGAACTGGCACTTTTTATATTGATGGTGTGAATAAAACAGGAATATATTCTTCACCTTATACCCCATATGAAGCAGAATTTAATAACACGGGAACATTCGTAGTTGGAAAACCAAATTACACAACATGGCCTTTCCCGATAACAAATTTCTTCAATGGCGCAGTGTGTGAGTTACGTATTTGGAACGTAGCGCGCACGGCAACACAGATTTATCAGAATTTCCAGAAAGTGTTGATCGGAAATGAAACCGGACTCGTCGCATATAACCGGTTCAATCAAGGGGTCGCAAGCGGGTCAAACACGGAGATCATTCAAGCAGAAAACAATGACATAAGTGGAGGATATACCGGTATTTTGAGTGGTGGTTTTACACTGACAGGTTCATCGTCAAATTGGGTATCCGCATTTTCGATACGTCCGACCTACGATGTCAACGTGATCGGGAATGGTGTTACAACAATCACAGCAACTATGGCAGAAACAGCTTTATATTCAGCGACATCAACTACCGCGACATTGACGGTGAATAAATTATCAGCAACGATTGGAGCACTTACATTACCGTCATTGAAAGGATCTCAAGACCCGCCTTTCACTCTCACACCACCTACATCAAATATTACGAGTACATCAACCATTACATCCACCGCGAGTGTGATTGTTCCTCCATCAGATAGTAACGAATTGCTCCATGGATCTGCATGGACAAAACTAGGTGGCGATATTGATGGTGAAGCATATGGTGACCAGAGCGGTTTTAGTGTTGCGTCTTCTGCAGATGGAACGATTATCGCAGTTGGCGCACCGTTAAATGATGGCTCTGGAAACCAACTTCCCAATGCGTTTTATCTAAGAACCGGTGGAAGTAACTGGCGCAATTATGTCCCATTACTCATTGCGGATACGACAACGAATCGTCAGAATTGGAATCCTGACTCACAATTTAACGATGTGAATACTGCGCCTCATAATGAAATCGCCAAACAATTCGCTTATTTTGCGGGGTACTGGTTGAATCGAACAAGAGCATCAAGTGGCCAAAGTTACAGTATTCCGACGTTTGCCGGCCAAGGATCAGTTGGCACATTTACATTCACTGCCACATCGAATTATCCAGTGAGTTCCTACACGGGTAACTTGACTGGTTACAATACGACGACATACACACTTACCGCACAATCTGACGGAAATACTGCTGGTCAAAATGTGGCATTTACTGGCGATATCGGTCATGTTCGCGTGTATCGATATAATCCGAGTAAAACAACCGCGCAGTTCAATCCAAGTTTGTCTGGATTTGGGCCGGTAGGATGGGACAGGATCGGCGACGACATAGATGGCGAAGCAGCCGGAGATAATTCCGGCAAAAGTGTCAGTCTGTCAGCAAACGGAAGGATACTTGCCATCGGCGCAAATGGCAATGATGCAACTGGTAGTAACGCGGGACATGTCCGTATATACAGCTACAATGCGAGCAAAACGACAGCCAATGCTCTAGGTCCGGCTGGTTGGGATCAACTCGGAGGGGACATTGATGGAGAAGCTGCCGGAGATAGTAGTGGAGGAAATGACTGGAATCATGATAGCGTCAAACTATCCGCAGATGGAACGATTGTGGCAATTACTGCAGTAACGAATGCTGGAAACGGTTCAGGCTCTGGTCAAGTTCGCGTATACAGATACAACCCGAGTAAGACTACCGCTCAAACAAATCAAAGTCTGTCAGGGTTTGGTCCGATAGGTTGGGATCGGCTTGGTGCGGATATTGATGGTGAAGCAGTTAATGATTATTCGGGATACTCTGTAGGTCTTTCTGCAGACGGAACAATCGTGGCGATTGGTGCATGGGCCAATGACGGCACTGGTCAGGATGCGGGACACGTTCGTGTTTATCGATACACGCCAAACAAAACCGTCGCAGTAACAAATCAATCCGACGCTACATTTGGTCCGATTGGATGGACGCGAATGGGAGCAGATATTGATGGTGAGGCGGTCCAGGATCGTAGTGGAACAGGTATTTCTCTTTCAGCAGACGGAACAACTGTTGCAATTGGAGCACATTTTAATAATAGTCTAACAGGTCATGTTCGCGTATACCGATACAATGCAAGTAAAACATCTTCAAATGCGATTGGTCCTGCAGGGTGGGACCGTCTGGGAGGTGATATTGATGGTGAAGCAACGAATGACCAATCAGGAGATACAGTTGCAATTTCTGCGGATGGAAACATTGTTGCGATTGGTGCACCAGGGAACGCAGGGAGTGGATCAACTGCTGGACATGTTCGCGTATATCGATACACGCCAACAAAGTTAGTCGCAGTAGCAAACCAACTTGATCCCGGTTTTGGTCCGATTGGCTGGACACGGCTTGGTATCGATTTTGATGCAGAAGCTGCGAGCAACTCACTTGGTCGTGTTGCTCTTTCATCCGATGGAACAACTCTCGTCGTTGGCGCTCGTTACAATGATGGAACCAGTACGAATACCAGCGACAATCGTGGTCATGTTCGCGTATACCGCATTCAAACTACAAACCAATTCACATATACAAGCAGTAATTCAGCGGTTGCCGATGTATGCGGAAACCTGCTTCTGATCAAAGGCGTAAATGGAACTAGTACAATCACAGCAACACAAACAGCAAACACAATCTACGGGCGATTGGATGTGTCCGGTACTACATATACACTTCAGTATAATCCATTTACGTTTGAAAGTAGTAATACAAGTGTGGCAACGGTTTCTACCTATGGAACTGTAACCATTGTAGGACCGGGTATCTCTACAATTACGGCAACCCAAGCTGCTACAAGAAGTTATGTAAGCGGAAGTACGGCAGGGTCACTTATGATTTTTAACTTGAATCAAATTGGCGCAGATTTATCTGGAAATAATTATACCGGTTTCAATTTCACGAATGTAAACTTTACAAACGCCAATCTTACAAACGCCAACTTGACAAATGTGATTTTCACAAATGCTACTCTGTCAAACACACGAATCGTAGGTGCAACGTTGACAGGAGTAACATTTACAGATGCACAGAAAATCCAGTTGCGTCAGAATACGGACAATGTTGCCGCAAATATTGCAGAGATAGCACTTTCGTCCACAGTGACGGTAACAACGATTGCAACCCTAATTCCGTCATTAAGGCAAGCAGATATCCTCAATGTTCAAACGATCAACGTGCTTACTGTCGATCCCAGTACGAACAGCGTTACAGTTACGCCGAGTACAACGCAAGGGTTTTACATTGGTGTAAATGCGAATACGCCAGTAAGTATAAACGGTGTTACATATCAGAATGCGGTAGTAGGTGGAGTAAACCAAGTCGTGGATACAAATGGAACACCGGTCAACTTCATAAAAATCGGCAGTGTGTTATATCGTGTGTACGCTGGCTCGATTATTGGCATTCCAGTTGATCCGGATTACTATAAAGTGAAATCATATGGATTAGGCACCGTTCTGAATGTTGCAGCAATTGGCAGTAGTAGCGGAAATGTGGGGCCAACCGGTCCAACCGGACCCGTGGGAATATCTGGTGTAAATGGAGTAACAGGTGCGACGGGTGTCTTTGGCTATCAAGGACGGACAGGTGCAACTGGTCCACATGGTGCGACGGGGGCAAAAGGACCTACTGGTGTAACGGGTGCATGGGGTGTAACCGGATCAATCGGTCTCTTTGGTGCAACAGGACCTACTGGGCTAATCGGTCCAACGGGTTCAAACTCTGGAAAAGGGAATACGGGCCCCACCGGACCGAAAGGAACAACCGGTCATACAGGAGTTATGGGTCCACAAGGTTTTTATGGAATAACTGGAAATACCGGCGCAACGGGCGCGATTGGTGCAACGGGTCCCCACGGTGAGAGTGTTGCCGTGGGAAACACCGGTGCGACAGGTATATATGGAGTGACCGGTGCGAACATATGGGGACGCACGAGTGGTAATGTATTCTATACAAATGGTCGTGTGGGAATTCAAACCGCCCCTGCAATCGCGGCAAACACGCAATACCTTCTGGATGTCAGCGGAAATATAAAAACAACGGGAGTTATGAATATAAGTGATTATCGAATTAAGCATGACATCGTTTATTTGAATACAGATGCGACATCGCGAGAGATTTTATCGAATCAAATACGGCAGTTACGTCCGGTGATGTTCCAGAACATGCTACGGAATAGTGCGTGGGAATACGGGTTTATCGCGCATGAAGTTCAGGCAATATTTCCGGAATTAGTGAATGGCGTAAAAGATACGGTTGGCGACTACCAGGCGATCAGTTATCACCAGCTGTTCGCGCTTTGTTGCGAAGAAATCAAGACATTAAAAGCGCGACTAGAAAACCTGGAATCACGGCGTTTACGATTACGGTAAACATCGAATATTATATTATTCACATAGATCAGTAGAATAACATAATATATCGCATCACTGCACCATCAAATGACAGTTAAAAATATTCTTCTCATCGACAAACGAGTACAAGATTATGAAACAATTGTACGCGCGACCGACCCCGAATTATGTATTCCAGTATTGTTTGATTATTATACAGATACGATCAACGATATCAAGGATAGAATCTCTACTGCATGCGAGTCGGATCCAACCCCGACCGATGACGGAGCGCACCGATGTATTGGTCTGATTCAACATAATTACAATCATCCATTTTACAATTTGGTTGCTGGAGACTCTGGTAGTATTGTTCTGGGTGTAGAAGAACGCGACCACGATCTTACAACATGGTCACTTCTTCGTGAATTAATTGTGTGGTGTAAAAATAACGCGAATGTTAGTGCGAGGTATTTTGATATGATGGCGTGTGCTCTTTATGCGAACAAAGACTGGAAGTACATCATTGACACACTCGAAATACAGACAGGCGTAACGATCCGCGCTTCAACGGATGACACGGGTGCGGCCTCCCTGGGCGGAGACTGGTTCCTCGAGTCACATGCAGGCGTGAACCTGAAAACGGTGTATTTCACGGAGGCGATTGAAGAGTATCGGGGGTTATTATTGATGATAATTCCCCATACCAGTAGAATTTACTCAACAAGAAGTTTTGCACCAGGAAATATAGTTGCATGGGGATCGAGTCTTGAAGGAGGTGTCATATCAAATGATTTGTCCAATATGACCAACATAATTGATGTTTATTCTACAACTTTGGCTTTCGCAGCTTTGACCAATCAGGGCCAAGTAATCACTTGGGGAAATACCAATTATGGCGGGAATTCAACTTCTGTGGCGTCAGGGTTAACTTCTGGCGTCGTTGCAGTTTATTCAAATCCAAGTGTTTTTGCAGCGTTGAAAACGAATGGTAGTGTCATTACATGGGGAACCAATAATGAGGGTGGTAATTCAACTTCTGTGGCGGCAGGGTTAACTTCTGGTGTTGTAGACATTTATTCTAATGAGGTTTCTTTCGCAGCGTTAAAAACAGATGGTAGTGTCATAAGTTGGGGAAATAATATTAGTAATATAAGTTCAGTAGCTTCCAGTTTAACTTCTGGAGTTGTAAGAATATATTCAACTGCATATGCCTATGCAGCCCTAAAAAGTGATGGAAGTGTTGTCACGTGGGGAGCTATTAATTATGGTGGGAATTCAAATATATACAATAGTAGCACAGGTAGTTCTACTTCGGTATCTTCCAGTTTACAATCAGGAGTTGTTGTTGTTTATTCTAACTACTATGCATTTGCTGCATTAAAAAACGATGGTAGTGTTATAACATGGGGAGATAATAAATATGGCGGGAATTCAAGTACATACAATAGTAGCAATGGTATTTATACTTCAGTTGCTTCACAATTATCTTCTGGAGTCATTTCGATATATCCAAACAGGTCTGCTTTTGCAGCTTTGAAAAGCAATGGTAGTGTCGTTACGTGGGGATGGGCTGACCGTGGTGGCGATTCTACCGCGGCTGCTTCAAATTTATCTTCTGGAGTCGTTTATATCTCTTCTAGTTTTTCTGCATTTGCAGCTTTAAAAACCAATGGAAGTGTTATACCTTGGGGGTATTCTTTTTACGGTGGTAATCCAGATTATCCGACATCAAATAGCTCGAACTTAACTTCCAATGTTGTTAGTCTATATTCCGCGCGTGAAGTATTTATAGCTTTAAAAAATAATGGTTCTCTAATAACTTGGGGTAATCCAAGTCATGGTGGTGATTCAAGTTCAGTCGCGTCAAGTATAACTTCTAATGTGATTGATGTTCATTTTAGTATAAGTGGGACAGGTGTATCAGCTTTAAAAAAAGATGGTAGTGTCCTGAGATGGGGAGGCGTAGGAAGTAACCCAGTTGCTCCTTTGGAAGGAACTCTGACTTCTGGAGTTGTCACATTAAAAAGTAGTAATAATGCATTCGTTGCGATGAAGACAACGGCCACTACATTTGACCTCTCTTTTGCGTATTATTCAGATATGAATCGATACAACATTCTTAGAAAAAAAGAAAATCGTCGCCGTGTTAACTTTACTACATTAAATAATAACGTTTTTACATTGTCTAGTTCACGGGACCTCCAGAACATCAATCCAAATATTCCATTGGATAAACCACTGCGAATTATTATTCCAACTTATGTAGACTTGTCTTATTCAATCACATCAAATCTCACATTGCCATCAAGTTTGAATAGTTTTATTATTGCATGTGATGAAGGTGAACCAGTCACCATATCTGGAACAACCTACGTGAATTATGGAAGTTACATCTATCGCCGAGAGACGAACAATACGTATACAAAATTAACCACAACAACAATCAATGGAGTTCCATATAATTTGTATGGTGGCGACGGTTTATATTCCAGTGGTATTGCTTTATATTTGATGTTAATACCCGTTGTCATTACCAACTTCCCGACATCCATCACAAAAACAAGTGTAATCGACGCGTCATTTGCATTAGTAGATCCGAGTTCAAATAGTCCAGTCGCATTTACATATTCATCATCCAACACAAGTGTTGCAACGGTTGCAGGTAATGTGGTTACCATACTTACTCCTGGAACAACAATAATAACTGTTTCACAAGCACAAAATGATATATATGCTTCCGGTTCTGCAACCATGACTCTTACGGTCGTTCCCCCGAATTATAACGGCCTCTCGATTCCAAACTCGAATTTCACTGGTAAAAATCTGATATCCGCGACCTTTGTCGGTACAAACCTCACGAATTCGATCTTCACGAATGCGAATCTGACCAATGTTAATTTCACCAATGCGACAATTCGCGGTGTCACAACTGGTGGCCTAACCGGGACTTCTACATGTACATTACCGTCGAGTGATTACTACTTCAAAGCATCCGGGTCTGTAGCGGGGCTGGCCGGCAACGACGCCTACATTATTGGTCCCTACATTCGAATAACCGGTATGGATCTCTCGAATGTCGATATATCCAATATACCCACCGCGTCATTCACCGGTCTAATAACAGGTGGATTATTGAACACAGGTTCCGCGGTATTACCCTCCGGTTATGTTTTTCGGAATGGGTACATTGTCGGAAACGGTGTTTCGCTTGTAAGCGCCGCACTTACCGGACAAACCTTCGCGAATCTCTCGATGCGCAGCGTCGACCTCTCTGGTGCGACATTAACAAGTACGACATTTACAAACACGGATCTATCCGGCGCCACGATTCGCAATACAAGTTTATCCGGGCTAAACTTCGCCACCGCGTCCTTAATCAACCTCGCATCATCCGGTTTGACAGGCGGAAGCGGTGGTAGCGCGGTTGTTTTACCGAGTGGATACTCGATTCTATCGGGTTCCATATTGGGTCCAAGTGTGAACATGTCATCAGTAGACCTTTCTGGGATAACGGTTCTGTCATCTCAATCATGTAGTTCCGTGAATTTTTCATCCGCAAATCTGACAAATGCGAATCTGTCTGGGGTAAATCTCTCGAACGCAAGGTTTACAAATGCAAACTTGACGAACGCAAACGTATCCGGCGCAACACTTACCGGAGTTTCATTCACAGCGTTACAGGGAATACAACTTTCGCGTAATCCAGCAAATGCCTCGGTAGCGGCAGTTCAAACTGCATTGAATCTATTACAGAAATCAGATTTACGAGCGAATTTTTCGACCATCCTCGCGGATGACCTTCTTGACCTGAGTTCAAACGTGTCAGTACTTACACCAACTGTCATTTCTGGAACAAACCAGGTGACATTGACCGCAAATCCTACTGTTGCATTTTACATGAATCTACCTACGATCAATGTTGGAGAAAGTTATACGTTTACAATGAACCAGCAGAGGATCGGCGTCATCAATAACCCGAGTCTCGTAACGAGTTACTCCTCTACAACTTTTACGGTTGCTAGGAGTTTGGTAGCTGGTGTCGATACAACTACAGTAACGGATGTAACCCGCAATACAGTTGTTACAAATACGTTAATACGACTTGGAAACGTTGTATACAAAATACATGCGAACCAAGGAACCGTGATCGGGATTCCCTATGACATTAATGTATTTAAGATTGTCAATGTTGGACTCACCGACATCTTATCAAACAATGATTATTTAGACGGACGAACTGGTGTTACTGGTCCAAGGGGGATAACTGGCACAAGTGGTAATGTGGGAACAACTGGCCCCACCGGCGCAGCTACGTTGGATGGTGCAACAGGACCACGTGGATTTACTGGAGTGACCGGACAAGTAGGAGAAACTGGACCACAGGGTCGCGATGGTCCTACTGGTGTGGACGGAAATACAGGAATCACTGGACCAGTCGGCCCGGCGGGTGATCCAGGCACAGAAAGCGGAATTGGAACACATGGACCAACCGGGTTGGATGGTGAGACTGGCCCAACTGGAGAACGCGGCATACCCGGTGTCGTCGCCAATGCAGGACCTACCGGACTCGCAGGAACAACTGGTGCAACAGGTTTAAGCGGTGCAATTGCCGGTATTGGAGCAACGGGGCCTACTGGGGCAACTGGACCGTTGAATATTGGCGTGTGGACTGTGATAAATCCAGATGCGAGCGAACCGACAACTGGTTTTACAAACATACAGTATTCTGTCGCACCACTTGCAGAGGGAGCGGGGGATACACGTACAACTACACGAACCACAGTTGGAATCAACGCGAGTGGTGTTCTCGCTGGAACAACCGCATTAGATATTCGTTACACGATGGATATAAGTGGTACAATTAAAACGGTTGGTATGAATAGTGTTAGTGATTATCGTATCAAGTACAATGTGGTTGATCTTCCTCCAAACAAAACGGTTGATGGTCTGAGACCTGTAAAATACTTGAACACACTGTCTGGGCGTGAAGAATATGGATTTCTAGCCCATGAACTACAATCGACGTATCCTGAAATGGTGATCGGAAACAAAGATGATACGATTGGATATCAGACGATTCATTATGACCAGTTGTTCGCAATATTTATTGCAGAAATAAAGAAGCTGAGAGACGATATCGCGAAAGCGGCCGTTGAGGCGGAAATGGCCACATAATGAAGATTACGAGTGACGAGTTCGAGAGATCATATAATTTGATACACAATGATATAAAATTATATTCGGCAATACATATAAGAATGCCGGTGGATTATTCCAATCAAGATATAACCAACACCGATCTTAGTGGTGTAGATTTAAGCGGCGGAAATTTTACAAATACAAACGCAACTGGTGTCAACTTCACCAATGCGAATATCACAAACACGATATTTAAAAACACTCTTATTGTTGGCGCAACTATAAATACACTCACCTTTAGTGCTTTACAAAAAGGATATCTTTTATTGCGCGCGGCAAATCAGACGATCGCCGCAATAAACAATCTGACATCACTTACGCTCGCTCAGTTTCGGACAATACAGCCGGCAGTTTCGTTGGACAGTATCACTACCATACAAACTGTTACGGTGAAAATACCGAATAGCCAAGGTGAAGGGTATAATGTTGCAGTGACCCCCATCATCAATCAGATTGTGTGTATTTTTGTTGCAAACAATCAGAATATCGTCATTACAAGCTCGGGAACCACAATTCGAACCATCCGAAATAATGGGTCAGTGATCCAAGACATCAACGATGCGAATGCAACGTTGACGTATTTGAAGGTGGGTACGGTTCCGTATCGTATTAGTGCTGGAAACGGTGATGGTGTAATTGCGATGATTCCTTTAGATCTTAATGTGTATCAGGTGAACGAGTCGGGGATTGGGGATATTCTGTCGTTGAATACATTTGTAGGTGCAACTGGTCCAACCGGACCTACCGGTTCAACAGGACCTACTGGACCAACTGGACCGACTGGACCAACCGGTCGTATTGGTGAAATAGGTCCAACTGGCCCTGTTGGTATAAGAGGGGCAAGAACAATTAATGTATCAAACGATGGATATGGTGCTTATCTAATTGATAGTGCAAATAATCCGACAATTCATTTACTT
>Ga0194123_10002314_pt1 | contig 25228 bp, 19 predicted proteins | sample TA2MahsurfametaG_5_FD_155479 | JGI IMG/M metagenome (GOLD analysis project Ga0194123, IMG submission 155479) | Freshwater microbial communities from Lake Tanganyika, Tanzania - TA2015023 Mahale A surface | ecosystem: Environmental > Aquatic > Freshwater > Lake | place: Tanzania: Lake Tanganyika... | reverse complement strand
TAAGAAGCATGCGCTTGCTTCTAAGAAGCTTCAAGAAGCATGCGCTTGCTTCTAAGAAGCTTCAAGAAGCTATTTTAGTGAATTTCACAATGCTCAAAACGCGGCGCGTTTCACTTTGCAGTACACATATTTTAATAGATTTCTACGCTTGAAAACGCCGCGCGTTTCACTTTTTAGTATTAGTGAATTTTACAATGCTCAAAACGCAACGCGTTTCACTTTGCAGTACACTTTGCAGTACATATTAGGTCTATATTTTCAGAGCTAATCTCAAGAGCATGTTGCCGCCCGGGAGTATCCCCTTGTCCGTGTCCTACCATGGGAACTATCCAAAACGGTAATTTGTAAAATGATTTAGTTTTGGGGGTTCAAAATATTTTTTATAGCATGTTTCTTAGATTAATAAAATATGTTTTTCAGGGTTCGTCAGTTTTTGGCTCAAAACGTTCGTCAAGTCCGTCAAGTCAGGATTTTCCAAGCCTACGTTCTTCGACACTTGGTCAGTCTGCGTCGAGGTCGTTTCCGGCTCACCGTGTCAGTCCGTGCCCGCATTCGTGTTCGTTTGAACAACAACAAAATGGTAATTTTTTAGAATAAATAGAAAAAAATAATGTAGTTTGAGCCCGTTTTAGCTGTAAAGAAAGTATACCTGTCTCTGCACGGCGACGATCCCTGTTTCGACGGGGAGGAGCTCTGGGATTGGCCGTTACTCTTGCTGTAGCAGGTGTAGAAGGGCGGGGCCGATTCCAATTGACGCCTGATGTCAGGTGGCGTCCTTCAGCAACCAATCGTTGCGACTCCTCGTAGCTAGGAAGTGGCGATTCGTGATTAGTAGGTACAGATGTTGTTGCTAGGTCTCGTGAAAGAAGCTGAGGGAAGCTAGCTCCCCACACTTCAATCCTTGTTATCCTAGCTTCTAGCTCGGAAGTTTGCCTTCGAAGTGCACTAAGAGCACTACGAATAGCTTCGATGTTGTTCTCAGACATGACGAAATTGAACTGAGCGAATTTGGCCCCCTTCTAGATAACTCAAAATTGAAGTACGGTCAAATGCCGCTTCCGAATAAATATCATCAGATAACAAATATCATATTTCACGAGCTCATATTTGGTGTCGAACATTTAAATTTTTATTTTGTTCATGCTTGACGTAAAACATCCTGTAGATCAATATTCTTTACGCACAGGTATTAAAAGAAAGCAATGGTTAGTTTGGTTGGTTGCTCAATTTGACTAGTTGAATTCGAGTCGTCAAAGCAAATACACGTTTACAATGGCTGCTACTATAATCTCCATTTTGTCTGAAGCTGCCATAATCGCTAAATCTTTTCCGGCAGAAAAAGTTCATTTCAATATTGAACTAACAAACGAAGTTGAACCAAAATTAAAGAAACTCACCTTCAAATACGATTATCTAAGGACTGCAGAGGAAGCAGTACTACGCTATAGAATTTTGTCTTTTTACGACTCTCGTTTCAACGGAAAATCTTTGACTTATGAAGAAAAGAAGATAATTTGCGAATTTAACTAATTCGCTCGAAGAAATCTAAACAAAGTTAAACATTTTAAGGCACGCATGTGGGATTAGTATTCGCATTTTATAATGCATTATTAAACTAATCTCTATGGGGTTGCCTTAATAAGTTTGACTTAAGGTCTTCTTGTCATTGTAAATATGTTTTTTTTTAAAATCAGGTAAGAAAGAATGTAGTAAAGGATGTTTTACGTCAATTTATTATTTTGGAATTTTTTACTTACAAATGTCTTTTTAGTTTTCGTTCCGAGTTTTGCTCGTTGTCGTCGTCTCGGTTGGGGCCCTCCACGAATGGGCTGTTGCAAACGGCCAACTTTTCCGCAAGTCGACCTGCACGCTTCCTCTCGACGAGCGCGACCTCGGCCCACAGATGTCGACGGCCTATACGAGGCTCACCGGGCGTCAGGGTCCTGTAAGTTTAAAAACATATAACAATGAGATATGTAAAAATTGAACTATGTTTTTGTAAAAACTTATTTTGTCGAAAGAAGTAGGGACGCTATTTTTAGCGTCATAAATCGACGCAAGTAAATGCACTAGATAAAAACATTGCAAAAATATGTTTTTTTATATTATCAGGTCGTTGTCAAGGAGAACGACTTCTCCGGCTTCCCGGCCGTTGTCGGCACGTCAGGTCGTTCCGACAGTTTCGACGTTTCGGACATCATGGCCGAGATGTTTCGGTCGGCTTGCGAGTACGGGAGAGCTTCAAAGACCTGCGAGTGGCAGGCGGACAGACCGGTCGAGACTACTCCCGGCTGTTCATGCGATGTAAAAGAAACTAGATACTTGAAGCAGTATTTAGCTAGATAAGTTAAAATTTGAATGTAAAGATTTTGCAAGTATAAATGAAACCTGACCTAATTAATAGGTTTAAAAATTTTTTAAAACTAAGGATAAATTAGTATGAAACATAACGTTATTTTTTAAAAAAATACTTAAAAAAGCTTCTTTACTTCCGAAATATGATTATTGTTTTTTAAAAAATAGTCAACCTCGACCTCCGCTGCTGGCGGCGTCGCCGGCGTTCTCGGCGTCTGGGCAGCGGCCGTGACCGCTTGGGCAGTCAAGCTTTACAAAAAGCTTAGCGAGTTGACGTCGTCCCCGAGAGATCCCGAGGCTCACCCCGGACGTGTTGCTGCCGCTGCTGCTCTGCGTCGCCTTGCTGACGGCGTCGCTCCTCCGCCACCTGCTCGACCGGACGGTGATGGGGCTGCTCCCCCTCCGATGCGCTAAAAAGTAATTACATAATTAATTGTAAAAAATACTTCTTTCTAAATTGAACTAAATGTAGCTATACATAATTTTCTTATAAAATTAATTTCATAATTAGTAATATAGTTTGTCTTTTGATTCAACCTCCTACCCTCTTACCCTCCTACTAAATTTAACTAAAATTTAGCAACATTTTTATAGTTAAAAATACTAAGAATACCCTAACAAAACTCAATCAACTAACGCTACAACTAAACATTCAAAATTTTTATAAAAGCTTGCTTTGTAATAATTTTGAATGTTTATTGATTTTTTCTCTTAATTTTTTAAGGTTTCAACAAGTCCTACGCTACCTGAATTCTACCGAGACCTACGCTACCTGAAATCTACCGAGACCTACGCTACCTGAAATCTACCGAGACCTACGCTACCTGAAATCTACAGAGACCTACGCTACCTGAAACGACACGCCTACTAAATATTTAATACATAATATCCTGTCAACAATATTTCAGTGTTTTTTGTATTCATAATTGAGTAAAAAGTAAAACTAAAAGTGTAACAAAAGCATTTTGACTTACCTTTTATTTAGAGATCCAAAAACCGCTCGATTAGATATCCGAGTGCAAAGCCGCAGACGTTGTTCAGTATAGACATGAGAAAGTTTGTCTCGTAAAACTGGTGAAGTATGGGGTGCTTATAAGTATGAAGCGTATGATTAGACGTTCTTGTTTGGTAAAAAGGTAATCGAGTAAGTAATATAGTGTTCAGAATTATGTGGTTGAAATATAGGCTGCAGATTAAACAGTCTTTCCAGAGTTCTGTAGCACCTTCTTCATCTTGTATAAAAATATAGAAAGGATAAAATAGAATAAAAGCACAAGCTTTAAGAATGCGTAACACTTTTTGCACAATAGACGTCATATAAAGCCTATAAACACAAGTTTTTAGAATGTGTAACACTTTTTTCACAATTGACGCCATATAAAGCCTATAAGTATTCCGTAAAAAAACTGTGCGAGCCAAATAGCTTGAAGATTTTGAGCTAAGTCGCCGATGAAAAAGTTTGCTCTAAAATTATTGTAACTTTGAAGAATGTATGTTACAATCACAAAAATGAGAGTCAGGAAGCAACTGCGCAAGATAAGCATTGTAAGGCAACTAAAAAGAAGCGCGAACAAAAAATGCGAAGGAGAGCGATACAATAAATTCAAGCGAGTTCAAAAATGTTTTGAACTTGTTTGAACACGATTGAAAAAATAGCGATAAGAAATGGATAGCATTATTTTGCGTTGCATGTACGCTGTTTTCTACGCATTTGAAAATTACTTCTCACTTCCTATTATTACTGTCAAATATCAGACAGGTGTTGTTTGAATAATTATACGACACGTGCTACATCTACATAATTATATGACGCATATATTTACCTTGACTAACATGAAAGGTGAAGCGTACAGCGTACGGCGTTTGGCATGCAACAGAAGGAAAGCGTTTCGATAAGATCTCAATTCAGTTTGACTTTTACCTTTTTTTGTAGGCATAGACAATTTATCAAAAAAATATCGATAATATCGATATTGTTAATAAAAATATTAATCAGATTTTATGATTTGATTAATGTTTTTATAAATTTTTCTAAATTTTTTTTATATTCATATACTAACGATATGCGATATATATTATCGCATATCACTAAGCGATACAAACAAAAAAGTTGCAGCAGACTTTTTTGTTGTCAACCAGATGGTATCGTTTTTCTATTTTGACAATTTTCTCTTCTCCCCTCTTAAACTTAATTGCTTTACACCCTCGCTTTTATTCTCACCCTCACCCTCGTAAAAAAACATGACTCATGACAATTATTATCAGATTTAGAACATGCTTTTATTGGACGATTTAATTTGTAAATACAAAAAATCCATCATCATTTTGTCAGCTCCATCTATTTTAAAGATAATAAGAATGATAAAAACAACAAATATTAATATTATTCCAAAAAAAGAATAGTTAGCTGTAGGAGCTAAAGGAGAACTAATTTTTTCTAAAAATGATTGAGACATATTTGGAGTTGTAGCTGAACTGGGTTGTTCGTTTTGTTCGCAATCGTCCTCATTAATTCTGGTCATTTTTATGGTAGAATGATCGCCACCTAAAAATAAAATTGTAATACTGTTAAGCATTTTGCGAAAAACTCCATTGCCATAGGTCTGTTCCAGGTCTTTGTACACAAGTTGCTTCGCCGTTAGGGTGTACAGATATAACAACAACTTGCTGATATTGAGGCGAATTTTGACCTCCGCCAAAAGTACATTCGATTTGAAGTAATTCCGACTTTGCAGATACTTGGTTAGAGATTTCAAAGGTTAAAACTTGAATTAAGCTTTCATTAGCATACCCAACACCACCAGCACCAGCTGGTGCGTCGTAATGTCTTGGATAAAAGTCGTCAAAAGCTGCAGTGGTAATACCCAATTTTCTTTTGTATTGATATTCAATTTTCTTTGTTATTTCATCTTGGGTATATCGATTACCTAAATTTTGAAATTCTTGAACCAAAAGAGGTTCTGAAGCAAAAGTAACAGTCATTTTTGAGCAATTTTCAGGAAATTTGCTGAATCCTGAGAGAGGTCTTTTTGTATTTTCCATACAAAAAGTTGCCCAATCTGGTAAAAATGCTACGTAAATAAATTTACAAAAAGGTAAGATTTGAAATGTGTTTTGTGTAAAAGACATATTAGGTGGTAGGGCTTGATGTTGTCCTCTTGGAATATCATATTTATAAAAACCTTTTCTTCCCTGTGAAAACTCTTTTAAGCAAGCAACATGATCCTCCTGATTAAGTTCAACAACTTCGTATTCTAATGCAGCTGATGAAATTGAAATTTTTGGTTTCTCAGTAGCATCTTCAACATTAGCCGCTCTATTAAAATAGTCAGCCATTGACTTGATTCCAGAATGAAAAATTGCTTCAGATTTAGTTCTATGCATATGAACTTTAATATCAACCGAAGTGTTAGGAGGAAACCATAAATGCTCTGCTTTTTTGTTTTCAATTGCTTCCAAAGTTTTATTTTTTAAACTAAATGGAAAAACACCATCCAAATAAAGCGATGATCTTACTCCGGTTCCTTTGTTGGACCAAGTCTTATAATCAAAAGGATCAGTTGCCTGAATCATAGGCGGCTTCATAGCATCGCCTACTTTTGTGAAATCAATTTGTCTTGTACGTGCAAAGAAAGGTGCTGGTTTTTTACAAAAAATTCTTGAAAAACGAACATATTGTAAAAACAAATTACCAATAGTCGTATTGGTAGGAACAACATTATTATCAATTGAAACGTCAACATTTTTTATAAATCCAGTTAATCCTATTGTAGGATCAATAAAAATTTTTGGAGTTGCTTCTCTAGCTGTCATTGCATGAAATTGAGTTTTAATTTTGTCATCAGCATCTCCTGCATTATAAGTAGGATTAGTAAATGTTCCGTAAATGACAACTGATAAGCCGTCAGGCTTAAACCTTATCCATTCATTTTTGTTTGAAGAAACTGTAAATTGGAGAAAACTTTCAGTCGTGAGATTTGCGCTAGGTTGATAAGGGTAAACATATTTTGTAAGTTGTTTACGAACTTTGTATTCAGAATAGATAAAAGTTTCTGGTTTACCAGCTAAATTACTAGAGCTAGGTAAAGGTGCACTCGAATAAACAGATCTTGATTTGATGTCTTTTAAAACATCAGCAGCACGACGTATTTCACTGTCTTTTTTAGAACTTTTAGCATGTTTAGAAGAACTTTTCGATTCGTGCTTACGTTTTTTTCCTTTTTTGGTAGATCTATTTTTTTCTTCACTTTCTCGTCCAGGTAATAAGTCGTCCATGACAACTTCGTCATCATCGCCTCCATTCATTTTCAATGTTAGGTTAATTTAACTCTTTTAAAAAATTATCAATTTTTTCGTTATAACTTTTGCCAAGACGGGCTAATGTCGCAGCACGACGACGCAACTTTGCAATTTTTTTTGAATCGTTTTTTTTCTTTTCAAACAGCACTTTTTTATTGTCTTTTTTAGATTTTTTTTTATCTTCGCCGCTTTCAGCTTCTAAAGTTTTAGAATTAGACTGGGCTATACTACTTAAATAAGTAGTAATATTTTTAGTCAAAGTTTCTAAAAGCTGATTGGCGTCGGAACTTGAGCTGGTAGAAGCAGTAGGAAGTTCAGAACCAACTGTAGGGTTCTGAGTCACAGGAACTTCGTCAGGCATGTAATCTTCGTATACTGCTATTTCCTCAGATTCGTTAGAGAACTTTTTCGAGTTCTCAGTTGAAGTAGAATCAGTTTCCGAATCGCTAGATGAACTAGAATCTGAAGAATCAGATTCTTTTGGCAGCTTTTGCGTTCCTCCGTCTGGCGGTAATCGAAACCCGAACATTTATGAAACTGTAAAATAATAAAAAAATTTATTTTTTTGAAAAATATTTTACAACAATTTTTTTACAGATATCATCATGGTCATTAAGCCATCTTGTTGAACAGTTCCATCTGGTTTAATGCCCGAATGAGTATAAAAATTAAAATTAGATGTTACAAATTGCAAAGTTAAATGTGAAATAAAATTATAATTTTTTAAAATCATTACATTTGTTTTTGACATAGATCTATTTCGAGAATTTTCTTCGCCAGTCATTAATCCTGCAAGTGCTATATAACCTTTATCAAACATCCAATCTCTTGGTTCAGCTTCTTTTAAAATTACATAAGCTTTTGCAGGAAAAGCAGTCGGAGCATCTCCGCATTCTATTACACTGGCTGAAGATAAATAACTAAAATGAGCTGTAGGACGTGGAAATGGATTAGGTATTTTGATAGTCATGAAAGCATCAGGTCCTCCTTGTTCAATTTCTTCTGCAGCTTGAATATCAGGATTATCATCATCACCACCACCACCACCACCACCACCACCACCACCACCACCACCATCGCCAACTTGTTCAGGAGGTGGAGGTGGAGATGGAGGTGGAGGTGGAGGTGGAGGTACAGGTACAGGTTGTACAGGTTCATGTTGTGCTGGTTGTACAGGAAGTTGAGGTACAGTTCCAGGTTGAGGTACTGTAGGTTGTTGACCACCACCACCACCACCACCACCACCACCACTACCACCACCACCACCACCACCACCACTACTACCACCACCACCACCAGCACCACCATCACTTGCACCACCATCACCACGAATTCTAGTAGGAGTACCATCAGGAGCATATACCCATTCAGGAGCTTTAGCTGGTTTTTTTGGAGTTGTAGGAGGGATTTTATTTTTATTATACCAAGTATAATAATCAGCTTGCTTTTGTTTTAATAATGCTTTGTTGTCTTTAAATTTAGAATAGAAAACAGGATGTGAACACATTAATATAGTTCCGTTCGATATTTTATCAAAAAACTCTTTTGTTAATTGTGTTTCATATTTTGTGTAGTCTATTTTTTTTAATTCTATTTCATCATTAGGAGTTATATTATCTATATTAATAGGATATTCTAAAACTTTTTCTTGAAAAGCAAATTTCATATTGCTAGTACGAAATCCAAAAAATTCTTGTAACTTATTTCCTAGGTCTATTGAAACATTTAAAACTTTTTTCTTTTCAAATGTCGCGTTATTTAACTTTATGTGAACACCATTTGCTTTAGGAATAATTCTAAATTTTGAATTAGTAAGATTTGTCAGACTAAACAACATACAAAAAGATGCTTCAGCTAAAATAGTTTTTAAAAAATTTTTTGTAATATCAACACTAATGAAAAGAGGTACATCGTAGTTTTTTAGAAAAAAATCATCGGAACTACGAAAGCGAAACACAACACCGTTAGTAGGTTGATATATGATAAGTTGAATATTATCCGTATTTGCCATTTCAGATTGTAAGCCAGAAAGTACTTTACGCTCGTCAACAGTCATATCATCCCTTGGTTTTCCTTTTGCTATATGCTCTGTTAAAATTGTTTGCATTTTAGTACTTGCCTTAAAGGGACCTGATGTAAAAAATTTTGAATCGTAGCCGCCATCATTTTTAAACACTTTATAAAAAGGACCTCCTTGCTCAATTTGAATTCGTTCATATTCTGTCATTTTTAATAAATCTAATAAATATATATCGTTAAACGCAATATATGTGTATGGAGGTACTTTAAATGTTAACATATCGACTGATATTGGTTTTCCATTCACTTCTTCTTCGGTTCTATGTATCTCAAAAACAGCACGTAAGTCATTGTCGATTAATCCGCCATGCAATTTATATGCTTTCACAAGTGCAAGATTTAATTTGTCTTTTAAATTTGTTAAAGTTGATTCACGTAATGCGATTGGTTCTGTAGACATACTTGTAGTATAGTTATACCAGCACTTCACATCAAAGTCAAAATCACCAAGTTCTTCTTCTAACGCTCTTTTTTGTCTTTTATTTGAAATGTCTGTTGATGTTATTGATCTTTTAATTCGATTGTTGTCATTTACTTCATCAGAACTGTAGGCATTAGCTTGATCCGGTGGTACGTATGGTACTGCATATACAGTACGTCGACGATGAACAAGAGGCATTGGTCGTGGAACTCGAATTTCAATTTCGTCTTGATATCCATCGTTTCCAGTAGGGTATTGAGCAGTAGGAGGAGCAGCAAAATGCTTTGTATGATCGTCGTTGGAGCAAAATGTCAAAAAATCAATTTTAATTTGATAAACACCAGCAGAAATGCAACCCTGATCAATTTCAAATTTTGCAAAGTTTTCTCCAACTTTAAGTCTTCCTTTTAAACAATATAGAACTGGTTGTCTGTCCATGACAGCTTGAATACTGCCATATTGCTGTCGAGTCACTTCGCCCATTAGAACCATCTAAAAAAGAAAAAACACTTATTCTATTTTAACAAGTTCGTTTTCATAAAAATTGAAATAAGGTCCTAAACCTTCTAAACTATATACAGCGACTAATCGTTTACGCATTTTATCATGTCTTAATTGTCTACCAATTACTTTAAATGCCGAATTGCTAAAAGCACCTTTTATACTAGGCTTTTCAAATACATTTTTAACTTTATCATCAGAAAACTCTTTATTCCATATAGCTTTTCGTAACACACGAACCTTATCGCCTAATTGAAATTTAAATACTTTAGCATTCCAAGTTTTATTAGCAAATTCTGATACTTTAAATTCATTAAATTTTAGTTCAATATTTTTTTCCCCGTAACCTAATAACTGTCCAAGAAAATGTAAAAAATTATCTTTATGAACTGATTTTCTCGTGTAACTAGTATTTAATATTTTTTGACTGTTATATTTTTCACATAAAATTGGAACTAAATCTATCCAACGTTTTTGAATTTCTCCAGATTTTTCTGATTGTAACTTGAGCAGTGCTTGCGATAATAAAGTTTTAACTGTTCTTATTCCCCTTTCTGCTAAATAAGATTTATTTCCTTTTCGTAAAAAATGCCATTCAATGTTATATTTTTCACGTATTATATCTCTGAAAGATTTGGAAGTAGCTACTGAGTCTCTATCTGATAATATGACTCTTACATCTCTGGTCAATTCTACAAATTTTTCTATAGAGTCTAACCATTGTTTAGTTGCTTTTCCTTGAGTAGGTAAAACAAATAATCTGTTTGTACAATTTTCAATCGCAATTAAAAATCCTGTACATCCGCTATTATGCCAACTCCACTGACTATGGAATTCCCCATAATCGATAAAATATACACCAGGTCTAGGAACTCCAATAGTTTGAAAATATTTTACTTTTTTAGGTTGTGCAAAACTACCAACTAATGATGCTCGTTCTCTTTTAAATTTATATATATCCTTATTTTTAACAGCTAGTTTTTTTGAATGTGCTTTTGCTAGCAGTTGCGTTCCGGAAGGTGGAATTTTACTTTTAGAATACTCCGATTCAAAAAACTGCTCTATTTCCTCCATCATCAAGGCCTATTAAATAAAAACAAAAAAATTAGACGAAATAGTACATATATTTTACTGTTTTTTGCACAAAGAAAAAGGTAAAGTATGATACCCGTCATTACACACATATCTTTTTAAATTAAAAGGACAAGTTACAGACCGAGCTTCATGAATCATATGAATTTCACCAGTTTGTGTAGGTCTAAGAGCGCTTCTATGTACAATTAAAGATTGAGGATGAATAGAATCAAAACTTTCATTAGGTAATCGCGTTGCTATATATCTGTTAACTCCTTTACAACGAGTGTATGCAGGAATCATTTTTTTACCCTCTAATTCCTCATTTTCTTTATATAACCTATAAATTTTTATTGTTCGAAATTGACCTGCAGCAAACATTCCTTCTAGTTTTAATTTTCCATGACAACTTAAGGTACCTTTTTCATCTGCAATTATATTTGCGCTTATCCATTCATCACGTTTGGTCTTTAATATACAGTCTTCTAATTTTTTCTTGGATAAGCTCCAAACACAACTATCTGTGTCAACATATGTTAATTCAGCTAAGCATGGATCAAGACATTTAAGCATTACAGATATATGATTTAAAAAAAGTCTTTTTGAATTACTTAAAACTCCAACAGCTTTTGGTAAATTATTAAAAATAGTTTTTTCTGAGCCAGAAATTGATACCATGTAGAGAAAATGGTAAGAAAAACTGTTTTGCGTATTTTGAATTTTTTTTTCTTTTGTAAAAGGCAACGCATATGTATGATCGCTCAACAATGACAAATTGTTACTTAGAAAAACTGGAGTCTTTGAAATTTGATCTGGGTTTTTTAAAGGAGCATTCATACTACGTTGAGAAAGTAAAGAAGCTCTCATGTTATTTCGCCAAAGTTTGTAATGCTTAAAATTAATGACAGGAATGTTACAGTTTAATTTGTCATCGTTTTTGTCGTCTGCAATTGAGTTTTCATTGTTTATGTCTTTTTCATCATTACAGGCATCATCATTGCTATCGTTAGCTACGTTGTCATCGTTGTCATCGTACTCGTCCTCGTCGTCAGTTTGTTCGTTCTCGCTATCTTCATTAGAACTTATTTCATCCAATAACAAATCTCTTTTTTTAGTTTTTTTGTCTTTTGATCTTCGAATATATCTATTATCTGGAACTTGAATAACTCCTAGCTGAACTACGGACTTTAGCTTTTTATGAGCAAGAGATTTTCCGGGCGCCATTTTTTTTCCTAACTGTTTTTCAGTTAATAAGTAAACTGTATCATAATTTGTTGATTCAAGGCCGTTATAGCCATAACTTCCATTACCAATTAGTTTTAAACATTCTGCAGCTACATTATCGCCTCGCAATTTACATTCATGTCTTCTTTGAAGTACAGGTTCTAAAAAATCCTTACTCCAATTACGGAACTCATAAACAAGTAAATGTGAAATTTCAAAATCTTCAAAGCGACGTTCTTTCATTAACCATCGTAAATATGTAGTAGAAATTGTTTCAGTATTATGAAATGTACCTGAATTTATAGTTTTTAATGCTTGATCTTGAATGTACTTATCTACTAATTGTTTACATTTTTCTGATTCAAAATAACTATCACCCCAATTTTGAAACTTTGCAATTTGATTTTTTGTAAACAAAGAAATTTCGTCTATAGAAGCAGCATACGCTTGCACACAAAATCCGAAACGTGTACCAGCTGGATCTAGATACTTCATTTCACTAGATTCTTTTCCTCCTTTAATACAAACAAAGCCTGTTATCTTTCCATCATAAATTAATTTTTTTAAATTTTCATGCTCAAAAAAACGTTCTGCTGGCGGAAACCATGATTCATGAGTATGCTCAGTTCTCAAACATTCTTTGACATTAAAAAAATATTTTGATTCGTCAAAAATAGACGAAACGTGGCATCCATGAAACATTTGACATGCATAACTAACCGAATAATCAAAAATAACATTATTAGGACGAACAAGAGACCATGCTTTTGACAATTCTGATTTAAATTCATCCATTCGCATACTAATTTCTTTTTCAATCACTATATCTTTTTTACTTGCTTGTAACGGACACTTTTCAAAATGTCCTATATAATGCCACATATGTCCGTGATAATTATGAAAGCAAATCATAGATTTACCAGTTGTTTTACATTTTATAACTAACATTAAATCTGCTTTTTGTCCTGGAGAATATCCAAAGGTCTGTTGACCTCCTCCGCTATGAACTCCGCTTCCTATATACATAGGTTTATCAAAACTAGTTGATTTTAATAGACTTGAAAAATATTTTAATCCGCCTAATGCTAAGTATTGAACAACGTATGATTCTTCTCTTTCACTTGCGTTAATTTTTCTATGTTCCGCTACTAAATATTTTGGAGTATCTGTACACGTCTTACGCTTTTTAAACGGAATAAAAGCATCCAATTCATCTAAATTGTCCATACGAGGTTTTTTCTTGTTCTCATTTCTTCGATCGGCTTCATTAGTTGAAGATAGCACATATAATGTTCCAGTTCCAATTGGAATATCAGACAATTCTATAAAAATAAATGTATTATTACATTTGCTAGTTATATAATTAAAGTAATCGATTAAAAAATAAATAGTACCTGAAGAAGGATACAACGAAGCCGCGTCATAATAGCCAACATAATTAGACGGACCTGGTACATCGACTAAGCAATCATGAAGATGTCTGTGCTCCTCATTGTTTGAATCAGAAGAGTAAAAAAATCGTCCTGTTGTAATGTGCTTCTTATATTGCAACGAATCATCCATGTCAACAGAACCAGCAGGAATAATCCAATGACTATTATTTCGATATGGAATTTCAGTGTCATTAAAATTTGCTTTATCTATCCATGCTCCATTGCCAGCTTTTTTTGCTCCGCCTGCTTCGCTGCGATATACTGCCGTCAATCCTCTACAAAAATAATTAAAATTAATTTTTATTAAATATAAATAAATTTTTAAAAAATATAAAAAACCAAAAATCTAATATAATACATACCCTCGCATTCCACGACGTAAAATAGAATAATGTTGCACATTATTTGGAAAAAATGATCCAATTCTTCCATTTGCTTCCATGTTTTTTAAGCCTGCTGTATAGCTTAAACTGGATATGGTAAATTTCCTTGATTCCACAAAATCCAATCCAATGACACGTTTTAATTCCAGTCTCCATTTTTGAGTAGCAGCAAATAAGATTTCGACATCCAAAAGCAAATAAGTTTTTAAATAATCGCCAAGGTTTTTGCAAGACGCTTTACGAAATAAATCCTGTGCTTCTCGAAGTTTAATCGCAAATTCTTCTGAAGATTCTATATCACCAGCCAAGTCGCTTTTCCAGCTAGCTTGATCAGTTGGTAACTCAGAAAGTTCCAAAACTGATATCGAATTTAAAATTCCAAACGGAAAATGAGCTTTTGCTTGCTCCAAGTTAAACAATTGTCCAAATTTTCGTAAGTTTGTAGATGGTGCTAGTAACTTTATTACATCTCGAAAAGAAATTCCATTTCGAGTGTGAATTTGCGAAATTTTATTTCCACGCTTTTCAATTTTTGGAGAAAATCCGTTTTCGAATAAATAAGGTACTAGATAAGTCATTAGCAAAACATGATCATATCCAGACCTAAAATAAATTAATAATTAATTAAAATCAGAATTAACATATACCTTATAAAAATGTTTTTTAAAAAATAATACATACCCATAAAAACTGAAAATGTCATATTGCTCAATTAATTTATCCAGTGCTGTTTCCAATTGGCCAGGAATAGTTGCTCTCCATCCTGCTTCCAATTTCTGAGGTATATATTCAAATTTTTCAGCCAAATTTTTAAGTTCTTGAATTTTAAAATCCTTTCGAGCATCTCCGTCTGATTCGTTTGTAGATTCTTGTGCATCAAATAGCTGCTTATTATAGTAATCTTTGATACGTTGAAACCAAGAATTTGCAGTATCAAAATAAGCTTTTCGATATTTATTCACAATATCGTAATATCGTTGCGCAATTTGTTGTTTTTCTTCCTGTAGATCTCGATGACAGTCTAGCACATAATTCCAATATTCTTGCATCATATCAAAACAAGCTTGAGGTAAGTCATTTTTCACTGTAAACACTTTTCGATCCGAATTTAAGTTTATTGCGTCTATATGAGCAATCATTATAGGATGTTGCACTTTTTTCGAATAGCCTTCTAATTTTGCTGTATCAATTTCATTGTAGACTATTCGAGATCCAGGACACGGAGTTCCAACACTCATTTCCACTGTTTTAGATTCAATATCCATTGCACCAATCGATAATTCACACATTTTATCAATGTCATGCTTTGCTTGATCGTCAAAGCTGCCCAGCATTTGTAATAAGTCTGATACACTATATTGCGTACTACACAATTTTTCAGGACCAGTAAAGTTCATGTTGTCTCCATATTGATCACAACTTGCTTTACAAATCTCGCAACTGCACTTTTGAGTGTTATGAAAAAAAGTTTTATCTTTATCATTTAATTTTTGTTTTTTAGTTTTATTGCGTGCTTCGTCCCACTGTTTTTTAGCATTTAATCGTTCTTCTTCAGAATAAAACTTGACGCCAGAAATACACAACTTAGATGATCGAGTTTCTTTCCAACCAGTTGAATCAAAATGTCTTTGAATCATTTGTTTAGCAAAGTCATTAGAAAGAAAACAAATTTTGTTGACATCCCATAAACACATCACTTGAGGTTCACTCTCACTTATACTTGCAGCAGAAGTCAAGTCAGATGAATCACTGATGATTGCCGATAAAGTCATAAAATAAAAGTCTTTAAAAGCGCATTTGTTTTTCCATCGTCCTTGCTTCATCCATCGACAAAAAGTAACAATTAACACACTTTTTGTTGCCTTCCATCTTTTATATAGATGAGAAGAGTAAAGATCTAAATCAGCTGCAGAAGTTATGATAGGTAATTCATAAGAAGGATCAATATTTGCCGTGTCAGCTTCAAAAAATAACAATGATTCTATTAAAGAAGCATAGTTGATTTGCTCATCTTCTTTGTTTTTTATAGAACGTCCTTGATTAGAATGACGAAGCCCAAATTTTGGTAAACTAATCAATTCTGGCGGCTCTGCCAACGTAAAAAGTTCCTTTTGTTTTAAGGAATAAAAATAAAAATAAGTAGGCTGTGAGGTGTAATTACCAACCAAACGAAAATCGTGAAAAACTTGAATGTCAGAAATGTCAGATTTCAATGTCTCAGCAGCATAAATCACGATTATGACAGATTTCAACTTTGCCAGTCGTTCAATATCATGATGATTAAAAAAATCTAAAAATGCTGGATTTTCTTGAGGTAGCTTTAGTTTATACTGAGAGTCAAACATTTTTCTCTCTGTGATGGCATTACGACGAATGCCTGTTAAATTCACTTTATCTTCTGATAAATAAAACGATTTAAAATATTCACAATACACTTCAAATCCAGAGTTGCCGTCATCACTTAGCGAATTCAGTAATGCTTTAGTCACTGAAAGATTTTTGTCCTTCGAAAGCTTGTGGGGGCGGCACTTCACTTTCCAACTCATTTTCCAAATTAATATTTTCCACTTGAATCGGATTAGAAATCTTCGAAGTCCTTGTTTTAGGAGTTAAAACAATTAATCGCCGAATCAAATAAACAACATTGATAATTTTTTCAATTACAACATTTGATTTATCAAATGCAAATCGTCCTTCTTGAATTAAAGTGTCAAAATTAAATGTTGTTGGGATGTTTTTAACATCAAGATGCGTTCTCACTGTCACTGGTAAACTTGAATATTTCAGTTGACTAGCAGCACCTGAATTATTGTCGTATGAATAATCTTGTCCATAAAACACAGAAAAGCTTTTTCGTTCCGGATCTGTTAAGATAGCATTAAAAACTGTAGTCACTTCGAAACCATCTGTTTCATTTTCAGTATGTTCTCTCAAAAGTTCCCAAAAAATATTACGAAGCACTGTAGATATGTTGGTCGCGTCAGCACGAAATCGTATTGTTGTTTGAATAAGATTCCCTTGACGTCCATCTCCAATTCGTAACACTTCAGACGCCAAAAGCGGTTGAGAAGCAAACAAACTAGAGTGATGTGAATAAAGTTCTTTCAATGACAAATAATAAGGCTTATTTCTAGCAGCAAATCTTTTACCAGATCTTGTTGTTCCTCGCTCAATATTCAAACTCGTCATTTTTGCTTTTGTAAAAAAATGAAAAAAATTTACCTTGCATGATATGTTGTCCAGTCAGGTAGAAAATTCTTTGTGATTTACTTTCACAAAAAAACCTCTTGCTTTCTAATGCGCATTCCCTTCTCTCTACTTTCACAACGCTATTTATTTTTGCTCTGTAATAGACTACAACAAAATTATTTCACCATATCGAAACATGTCAAAACACGACGAACCATTTTGTTTCATATCTACTCTAACGCTTTATGACGCGACTAAAAACTTTCGCTTCCTTACTTTCTCAACGCTCGCTATGTTTACTTTGTACCCGACTACAATAAACTTGAGTCATAATGCGGTAACTTTCAGTCCTCGCTCGATTTTTTGTTACTACGACAACATATGTACTCAAAATGCGCGCTGGCTCAACTTAAGCTTTCTCAACGCCATTTAAGTTTACTTTGTAATAGGCAACAAGAAATTTTTTCGATTCATCGAAAAACGTCGACAGAGTTACCATGTCAGCAAAAAAAGACTCCTACCTTATCACATATTTTTTATTTTTGCTTTCCATCTGCTTTCTCATCGCAATTCAAATATACTTTGTTATAAACTGCAACACAAATTTATTTTTATTTTCGAATCAAACGTTTTTTTCGACAATGAAATATTTCATTCTAAATAAAAACGTAAATAAAAAACTACCAACACTGCTTTTTATCAAAAACTAATTTTTTGGATACTATTTTTTACTCTCTTTGCTTTTGCTTGCTCTTTTTCAGTTTGTGACGAACAACGTACCTGGATTATTTTTGGAGAGGTATAAATAGAAGTGAAAAGCTTTTTTTCTTCACTTGCTTTTTTCAAGTTACTCAAACGACATTTTTTTGCTAACATGGCTAAACGTGAACAACCAGCAAAGCTTCTCATTGATGAAGAATGCTCCTCTTCATCTAACATTGTTATTGACCGATCATGGGTCAACAATTACAACGAACGCCATTGTTTAGTTGACTTTGAAATAATTGCCGGAAGTCGCGACTCAGCGTTGTGTAATAAATACGACGAAAAGGCAAAAAAACCTTCAGTGCAATGGATCAAAAAGAAAACCAGGTAAAAATTTCTTCAATCCGTGATATTAAAATTTTTATTTTTATTCTTATTTTATATCTCATGCATGTTTTTTCTTTTTTATTTCAGTGAGATCTTTCCTATCAAACACCATTTTTTCCACATCACTGGATACGACTGCAACAAATCATATCGTCCAAAAAGCGAAGTGACGATCGACATCTCTACGGCAAATGGTCTCTTTGCCAAATCGCGCAATGCGACAAAACGAACCATCTCGGGAAAAGCTATTGCGCTTTGTCAAAAATGGAACGAACATTTCTTGCAAACGGTAATACAAATTAATATTTCATTAAAATTATTTATCTCGATTTAGCTCTTTAGCATTAAGCTCTTACGCAAACTACCAACTGGACGCATTCAGCTGCAACTTTTGCAATGTATTACAAAAAAATATATATCTGTTGCAACCAACTGGAATTCACAGGGCATTACGACCAACGCAAACACAGCTTTATACTCTTCAATTATTATTTCAGAAAGATGCGAAAGAAATCAACGACTATTGGATTGTCTCTACTCACGAATTTGAGCTCCCAATAAAAAAAAGTGGAATATGGACAAAGGCTGCAGACTTGATTGAAAAACAAACTACCAATTGCGTACTCTCCTTATCGAGTTTCACTTTTGTTCAAGAAAACAAAGAGCTTTTTGCAAGCGGAAAGCAAGTCGTCATAAAGCCAAAAGATCTTTACATCAACCTCAAACTTTCTTCAACTACATACAAAAACGAAAAAAGTAAAGCTATTATTCTAGCTGATGGAACAGAGCTTTACTTTGACAAGACTGGTCTAAGCGTACCGCTTGCAGCATTCCAATGTCTTCTTGACGACTTAGATTTTGTCGAATACGTCTCGCTCATCAACAGTCGCTACATCGAAGATACCACAGGTAATATATGTGAATGGTGTTTTGAAAAAAATCGACAACAAGATATGAAATATTGTATGAGTTGTTATTTGGATCTTTATCAATCTCAGTGGAAAATGTATTCTTATTCTCCTTTTTTAGAGACTGAAACTCAATCATCGCGTCAGGAAATTGTTTTCTCTACGAGCAATGAAAAAAAAGCTTACGATCTAAAGCGTTTTGCTGAAAGAAAAACTGACGAATTGCTGACAGGCATTTTTAACGATGATACTGAACCAGGCGATGACGTGCTCAACATTGTACTTGAGAAACTAAAGAAAAAAATAAAAACTCGTCAAACAGAAGAATGGGTCGAAAACATAACCCTGACAAAAGGACCGGCAACCCCGCCATCTCCGAATCAAGAAGTCGAGTCGGAGTAATCGATCCTCTTTTAAAATTACGAAAATATGGCTGCTGTTTAATTTTGGGTCGTTCTGGTTCTGGTAAATCAACCTTGTTACAGACCATAGCAAAACAAATGAGCAAAAGAGAACCTTTACTTTTAATTAACACAAGATCAGATGAAATTTTACAATATTTTAAAATTCATAAGAAAGTAATTCCCCTTCCTTTTATAAAACTTGCCAAACCTATTCCTAATTCCACTATTTTCATCGAAGATATTGTATATATGACAGGAACTGAAGAAAAACTTTTTCGCCATTGTCTCAATTACGATGCTCATCATAAATCATTAAAATTATTTGCAGTAACACATACTATACATAAAACAAAAATTTTTTCCACATTACCTCTTTTCCATTATTTAATTTTTACTTGTACAATATCTAACCTTCCCGTTTTCAGATATGTATTAGAGTTTTTTAAAATAGATAAACCAATAATGTCTAAATGGATTTTACATTTTAAAGACAATACTAAAACATCTACTTTAGGACATTATTTTGTAATTGATTGCTCTTCAGTAAAATTATATTTTTCATCAAATTTTTTAACATCATCAAAATTTTTAATTGACTCTGAAGGTCAAGAAAATTCTGATTTCACATTAAAAATCGCAAATGAAGAATTGCTTAAAAGCTTTGAAAAATTTATTGAAGGACATTTTTTGAAAGCTTCTGCTCGAAGCATATTTTCTATTATCTCACAAACAAATATACCAATAAACTCAACTGATTTTACAATAAAATTTATTACAAAAGCAAAAAAAATTATAAAAGTAAGTTTAATCGATTACATATTTACCCTACTTGATGACGGACACTCAATTCCATCACTTGATTTAAAAGTTTTACATAATTATCTCATAAAAAATAAAATGTGCATGTTTCCAAAAATTTTTGTAAAAAATAAAAATTTTTCGTAATAAATTTTTTATTTTAAAAATATTATTTTGTCAGATGTGGGATTCGAACCCACGGAATAAACTTGAGCTTAAATCAAGCGCCTTAGACCGCTCGGCCAATCTGACTAAGGGAGGAGTAAGTTAAGCAAAAGAGGAAAGGAGGAGGAGTTTTCGTAAAATCCAGGTACGATTTATATTCTAGTATATATTCTAGAACATCTACTATTTTCCGTCAGTTCAAAACTATCAGTCCTCCAGTTACCAGCATAAAAATGGCAAATTTTTTGGACGACAATTCTATGTCCTCGTCGTACTCTTCAATTTTTGAGGATGAAGATAGCGATAATTCTGATATTACAAAAAGCGAAACAACTACAAACGCTAAAGACGATCAAACAACATATTCTTCAAAAGACGAAATAGAGCTTAAAAAATTATCCAACAATATGAAAGCAAGATTCAACAAAAAAATTTCAGAAAAAAAAGCGAGCTATCTTCACGATCCAGATTTTGCAGAAAGAATTGAAGCAATGGACATGCTCGGATGGGACAAAGAATTTATCATACTCCCAAAAAAAGTCTTCAAAAAAACAGGGTATGTATAAACTTGAAAATATATAATCGTTATTTCTTAATCTATTTAAATCATTTTTACATATCAAAAAAAATTATTTTTTTAGAAACCTCTTGGTCGGCAAGTGGATATTACTGCAATTATCAGCTGCTGGAATATTTCATGACATCGGTACCATCATTCTATCATATTTAAATTTTCTTGAACTCTGTAATCTTTTAACTATATGCGTCAATACTAACATTACATTTTGCTCTGTTCCTCCAAAAATTTTAAAAATAATTATTTATCGTAATTCACTTCATTATCTCGAAAAATTTTGCTTACCTCTAAAACAATATTATTTGCAACTACAACAAGTAACAAATCCTTTTTCTATAACAGATATATCAGGTAGCACTAACTTTCCTGAGATCGAACCTAATCAAACTTTCTTATTACCTAATATTTACTCAACTAAGCCTACTCAATTATTAGAAAGTTTTCTTACAAGTATCGACTTATCAACAATACTATCTACCAAATGGAAATTTGACGAATTAAGATCAACAGATGTTATCCCTCCTTCAAGAATAATCTATAATCCTATATACCCTTTGTTTATACTTATAAATAATCTTTTTGAATTTTGCGACTTATATACAGCAGAATTTGTTGTATACGCGTTACCAGGCTCAACAAGAGAAAAAAGAGGACAAATTATTTATAAAAGAGAAAAAAATGAATTAAAATCGCAAAAAAAAATAGGAAAAACAAATCCGGTTTGGTCACCCGATGGAATTCATTTAGCTGTCATAGATGTAATAGAAAACGAGCCAACATCTATTACATTTTACAGATATTATGTAAATTCAGCCCTTTTCAGAAAAATTAGACATCTTTGTATATCAGTAGCTGACATTTCTTTTTTTGGGTGGGATATTTGGTTTACCAACAACTCGGTCCTCATCCCATGGAATTCAAGTTCTAAAATTCTACCAAACGCAAAATTTAGTTTTGAAAGCATTCAAAAAATTACATTTCATGTAAACAATACTTACGAAGGCGAAATTATTCCCCCTGAAAATTGTTTTAAATTATTTAAAAAAGGATTTTTTGGTACTTGTGGAAATAATAAACATTGTTTTGTAGTTAAGCCATGTTATAACAAACTACATACACACGATATTTTAGAAATTTATGAATTCGCAAAGAAAAAATTTTCTACAATTGCTATATTACACATAGAAGGTATAGTTCATGCTTATTCGTTATACCGTAATGATAATGAACTAATTCTAATGATAAGAAGTAACCGACATTTTATAAGAAAAATTGAACAACTTGATGCTTATGAAAAAAATCAATGTCCTCTAAAAGAAATATTTGATGTTAACCTTCCAATAACAAGTACTTGCTGTAAATATGAAAAAAAGCAATTTTTAAATTATTCATTTATTAAAGTGAATCTGTCCACTTTTGAATGTCATAAAATACCTTCTAATATATCATTACCAGCTTTATCATATAGTCTTCGTTGTGACGCCACTCTTTTTCGTTATAAATTTGCAGCAGCTATGAATATTTTCGATGTTTCAAAATACTTCATTTCCCTTTCTATAAAGCAGCAAAATTTTCACATTAACAAATATTACGCAAGTATTTTATCTGGTAAAACTGGAAGCTTAAAATTTCTCCATCCTACACTACCATTATTTGCCCTGCGTACTACAAGATCATTTTTTATAAATAAACAATGTTTTCATTTTTATTTACTGACCTGCGCTAAAGCGTCTCATCGTATTCAGTTTCCAAAAATTACAAATGCTACGTATTGTAAATATGCAATCTATAGAAATGTATCAAAGACGTTTTGAAAATAAATGATAAAAAATACTCAAACTACAAGTGTAGTTTTTTTAATGAATCGCTTTTCACTTTTTTGAAACATTAGATCCTAGCTAATGCATTTCTTTTGCTCTCTAGCACTCTCCTTATCTCAACCTCATTTTTTGACGATCAGTCAGTTCGATTTCTAGTTTCAAACTTCAAACTTTGATTTCGTTTTTTCAAAATGTCGAACAAAGAAAAGTGTATTTGGGAGTCCGTTGGACTTGAGTTTAATGAAACCAACTGGCAAATTTGTCCCAATTCTACAATTGACGAAGGTTGCTTCTGCTCTAACGAAGCCAAAGTTTGCGGTGAAAAAAGTTATATAAACTTATTCTGCATCTCATTAACCTCCATCAATCCAGCCCGCATTATTCAAGAAGTAAGCAATAAAGTTTTTTTATTTTTATTCAAAAAACAATATCAAAATGTGTACATAGTGTAATTTTTTTTATTTTAGTTTTTATATTTTTAATAGTGCATAGTGCTATTTTTAATTTGTTGTATCGCTCATAACATAAATGATATTAAAAAATGAAACTAACGGACATACATTAAATATTCAGAATGTTTAATATATGTCCATTAGACGATACAAGCAAAAGTAGGATTGTTTATAATTAAGATTCTTTGTCGTCTTCTAAATAGATTGGTCGAGCCTTCTCAGCCCTGTTCGTTCAACGCCACTTCGAGGTGATCATCGGCCTGCTCGTTGCTCTCCTTCTGATCTTGCTCGTCCAGTTCGCCTTCATCCTGATCAAAAAATGGATGAAGCTAAAAAAGGTACTATAAAGTAAAAAAATATAACAAACCTAACTATGGGATCGCGGTGATAACAAATCCTGTAATAAAACATCTAGTACCTAACTATGGGATTATAGTGATAACAAAAGTCTAGTATTGTAATCTATAACATAGAAATTATAGTTATTTTCATAATTGTTACCATCCATAACCATCAAACTAATAATAACAAATAACATTTTTTAGCAACTAACATTCGTCGAAATCGCGCTCCGTCCGAAAACGTTGAGCAAACTAACAAAATCAGTCCAGGTAATTTTACTTACATTTTGACCTCGCGAGATCTTTTCCTCGTGATAACGAAGATAAGCTTTGACGAAGTCGACCTGAGTTGGAGTCATGGCCAAAAACGTGCAATCCGCAACCATCTCATCAGCAGAACGAGACTTTTTGTAGAAAACAGTGTCTCCGTTAGCCTTTTCAAGAAGCATATAGCGACCAATTACATCGCAATTGACTTCCTGAGCTTCTTCCGTCTGGGTTTCTTTTTCTTGAACTTCTTGGACGACAATTTGAACGGTTGAACGGGGACAAGGCTGGCTACTGCCGACGCCGTCATTTTCGACTTCTTCCGCCTTCGAGGCATCTAATTAAAAATAAAAAACAAACTAAGATAAGTAAAAAAAATATTACAATCCTATTTTTAGGTGTCAAAAATTCGAACATAACTAGGATCAATGTAAAAATGATTAAAATATTTAAACACTAACTTACCGCAATTCATTTTTTTGACAGATCGAAGGGAATAAAAAAGAAGATGGTTCATCCAACCACCCCAACGCGACTCAAACGACTAACGCTACAACGGCTGAATCATCGGTTTAAAAATTATACCTTACACCTGCGGCTTTCTCAACGCTATTCACTTTGATCAAAAATAACACTTATATGATCGGACCTTTTTGTTTTTTATTTGTGAAAGGGAAGCATTTGAATTACAATCAAATTATACGTACCAGATTCCATTTTCTTTGCAAGATACAAAAATGAATCTTCCACAGAAGTATTAATGACCTCTAGAATTTCATCCATAACCAGAAATCCTTTCTTAATAGATGCACAATCACATGCTCTCTGAGTTGGTCTACATTTACTGTAGTCTTTTTCTATCTGTTCTTCATACACTTTATATACTTTTTTCACAAGATTTCTCAGAGTTTTAACATGACCCAAAATTTCTCTTTGGTAAGTTAGAAGTTTCGAATTAGTAGCCATCTTAATTCGTTGTTGACTGAAAGTAAACTAAACCTTTTTACGACGCAAAAGAAAGCATTCTACCCACCCAAAACCAGTTAAATCTAGATTTTTAGAAATAATTTTGCTATCTCAAGTCAGGTATTATTTAAAACCAAAGCAACGCAATAATTTTCCGAAAAATATCTCAACCTCTCTTTTTATAAGAAACGTCGCAACAAAGTGCGTAAAATATCTCAACCTCTCATTGACCGAGGCACACCTACTTTAAATCGATTTATTTCGTCCTTTTTACTAGAAGGTATTAAAAAGGAACAGAGAATAAAAAACAGGTAAAACGAAAAGGAGAGCAAGATAGCAAGTTTCGCTTTGTGAAATAAACATTGTAGTTACCAAGCTTTGAATAAGACGCTACGCTATCCAGGTATGAAAAGTCTGTTTATCTGGAAACGTTTTGAGAACATAGAGTACTCAATTCATAGCATAAACACAAACAACTTC
>Ga0194123_10002313_pt1 | contig 25234 bp, 21 predicted proteins | sample TA2MahsurfametaG_5_FD_155479 | JGI IMG/M metagenome (GOLD analysis project Ga0194123, IMG submission 155479) | Freshwater microbial communities from Lake Tanganyika, Tanzania - TA2015023 Mahale A surface | ecosystem: Environmental > Aquatic > Freshwater > Lake | place: Tanzania: Lake Tanganyika... | reverse complement strand
TCTTGATTACCGATTCAGGAATGCCTGGGGTTAGCGATCCTGGATATCGAGCGATTGCTATGGCGCTTGAAAAGAATTTTCCAATTCAAGTGCTACCGGGCGCAAGCGCTGTAACAACTGCGCTAATACTTTCAGGGCTGCCATCAGATCGCTTTGCCTTCGAAGGATTCCCACCGCGTACTGATGTAGCCCGGGATCGCGTCTTTGATGAGCTCTCGCAAGAAGTAAGAACGCTAATTTTCTTTGAAGCGCCACATCGAGTTAATTCATTTCTAGAGTCGGCCTTAAAGTTCTTTGGACCAGAACGTCGCGGTGCGATTTGTAGAGAGATGACAAAGACCTATGAAGAAGTTGTAAGAGGGACGTTACAAGAGCTCTTTGAGTGGTCACAATCAAAAGAGATGCTTGGGGAGTTCACCATCGTGATTTCCGGATTTAATCCGCAAGATGTGAGCCATAGCGAAACTGAGATTGCAGATTTAGTAAAGCGGTATGAGAGCGCTGGAATATCGCGAAAAGAAGCGATTACAACGGTTGCTAAGGAATTATCAATACCGAAGCGGACCGTCTTCGACATCATGGTCACACATAAGTAGATAGACTTTTCTCATGTCTGCGCCAGAAAAATCTTTCTATCTGACGACACCGATCTATTACGTCAATGATGCGCCTCATATTGGCCATGCCTACACAACAGTTGCTGGAGATTTCCTCACTCGTTGGCATCGACAGAAAGGTGAATCAGTCTGGTATTTGACCGGTACTGATGAACACGGACAGAAAGTGATGCGAACTGCCGAAGCGAATAACACTCCACCACAAGAATGGTGCGATCGCCTAGTTGAGAGCGCTTGGAAGCCGGTCTGGCGAGATCTAGAGATTGCCAATGATGATTTCATCCGAACTACTGAGTCTCGTCATACCGAGCGAGTACAGAAATTCTTAACTGGCTTGATGGAGAAAGGCTTTATCTACGAGGGTAATTACGAAGGTCCGTACTGCGTTGGTTGCGAGGAGTTCAAACTTCCGGGCGACCTCGATGAAGGTAAGTGCAAAATTCACTCAAAGCCGGTTGAAATGGTTAAAGAAACAAATTGGTTCTTTAAGTTATCAGCCTTCGTTCAACCGCTTCTTGATCATTACAAGAGCAATCCTGGCGCCTGCCAACCGGATAGCGCTCGAAATGAAGTAGTTGCCTTTCTAGAGGGCGGAGTCTCAGATTTATCTATTTCACGTTCCACATTTGATTGGGGAATTAAAGTTCCTTGGGACACCAAACAAGTTGTCTATGTCTGGTTTGATGCGCTTCTAAATTACGCAACGGCTGTGGGACTTACTGATCCGGCCGATAGCGAGGGTGGAAAGTTCTTTGCAAAGACCTGGCCTGCCGATGTTCATCTAGTCGGTAAAGACATCTTGCGCTTCCACGCTGTTATCTGGCCGGCAATGTTGATGGCCGCCGGAATTCCCGTCCCTAAGAAAGTCTTTGCACATGGCTGGCTACTAGTTGGCGGCGAGAAGATGAGTAAGAGCAAACTGACCGGAATTGCGCCTTCGGATATAACTTCACATTTTGGCGTGGATGCATTCCGTTATTACTTCATGCGGGCTATACCTTTTGGAAGCGATGGATCATTTTCTTGGGAGGATATGAGTGCTCGATATACAAGTGAGCTAGCTAATGACTTTGGGAATTTAGCCTCGCGCCTTACCGCGATGATCGAGAAATACTGTGGCGGCGTGCTCCCGGCGCGCGCTGATTCAAGTGATTTAGCAAGTTCATTAGCAAGAACTGTGGGTGAAGCGGATAAAGCAATCTGTGAATTAGATTTTCAAGGTGGCATAAATGCAATTATGGATTTCTGTAAAGAAGTTAATAGTTACGTGACTATTAAAGAACCATGGGTTGTAGCAAAAGATACAACTCGCAAAGCCGAATTAGATGCAATTCTCTATAACACTGCGGAATCGCTACGCGCGCTTGCCGTTTTGCTCCATCCAATTATGCCAATTTCAACGAATAAGTTATGGGGTTATCTCGGTGCGGATAAGACCCTTGGCGTGCTAGGAAAACATAAGATTTCTGAAGTAGCGAATTGGGCGCAACTTCATCCAGGTACGAAGATAAGCAAGGGCGAGATCCTCTTTCCCCGGCTAGAAGATAAGCAAGAAAGTTAATTAATGGCAGATCGTCATAATCGTGATCTTGATCGCCAGCCGGCTCCGCCACCGGAACCGCTTCCAACTACCTGCGTTGATACCCATGCTCACCTAGAAATTGTCACCAATACCGAACCGGACCATGAAGAAATAGGCAAAGTCCTTGCAGATGCAAAGTCAGTTGGCATAGATCGAGTAGTTCAAGTTGGTTACTCCGCTGAACAATCAGAGTGGTCGGTTCGCCTCGCAGAAAATTGGGAGGGAGTTTTGGCAGCGGTCGCGCTTCATCCAAATGAGGCTCCAGTCGTGGCTGATTTAGAGAGTGATCTAAAGCGAATCGAAGAACTTGCTAGCCATCCAAGGGTTCGCGCTATTGGTGAGACTGGTCTGGATTTTTTCCGAACTGAAGAGAACCTGCGAGAGCGGCAGCGCTACTCCTTTATCCGCCATATCGAAATCGCCAAGAAATTAGAGAAAGCGTTAGTGATTCATGATCGAGATGCCCACCGCGCAGTTCTTGATACTTTGCATGAGGTGGGAGCTCCAGAAAATACGATTTTTCATTGCTACTCCGGTGATAGTGAAATGGCGCGCGAATGTGTCGATAAGGGCTACTACCTTTCATTCGCGGGAACGGTGACTTTTGAAAATGCGCCACATCTGCGGGAGGCTTTGAAGTTAGTCCCACTCGAGCTTCTCTTAGTTGAAACTGATTCGCCTTTCTTGGCGCCAATGCCATATCGCGGAGCTCTCAATACTCCGGCCCAGATACCTAACACGCTCCGTGTAATGGCTCAGGAACGCGATGAAGATCTAACTCTTCTAGCGAATGCAATAAGTGCAAATGCTGAGCGAATCTTCGGCTCATTCGTCTCATGACCATCACGCTATTAGGAGCAAGTGAAGTTAGGTCGCTCGCAGATGAATTAGAGCTTCGCCCGACTAAATCTTTAGGTCAGAACTTTGTGGTTGATGCAAATACCTGTAAAAAGATTGTGCGAATCGCAGATGTGAAAGCTGGGGAGCGGGTCCTGGAGATTGGACCCGGGCTTGGCTCACTAACTCTGGCGATATTGCAGGCAACTTCAAAGCTGAGCGTAATTGAGATAGATACCAGACTCGCTCAGCGATTAGCGCAGACTGTTAAAGATCACGGTGGCGCTGAAATTGAGATTATTAATCTAGATGCCCTCGCCATTAAGGATCTAAAGTTTCCTCCGGATAAGTTGGTAGCAAATCTTCCCTACAACGTATCTGTACCTGTACTACTTCATTTCTTAGAGTTATTTCCATCTATCCAATCAGGTTTGGTGATGGTGCAATATGAAGTAGCGGATCGACTAGCTGCGAAGCCCGGCTCAAAGAGTTATGGAGTCCCAAGCGCTAAAGCTGCTTGGTGGTGCGATGTCGAGTTAAGCGATGACGTATCGCGAAACGTCTTCTGGCCAATGCCAAATGTTGATTCAGCCTTAGTTTCCTTCCGCCGCCATACTCCAATCGGAGATGAAACTCTCCGTAAGGCAACTTTCAAATTGATTGATAGCGCATTTGGTAAGCGAAGAAAGATGCTCCGGTCGGCCCTAAGTGATCTGATTGGTTCATCAAGTAAGGCGGAATCACTCCTGGTAGAGGCAGGGATCGACCCCACTTCGCGCGGTGAGTCTTTAGATGTCTCCCAATTCGCCAGACTTGCGAAAGCGTGGCTCGCAAGTAAGTAATACGCTCAAGGCATGAGCAATCAGGTATCTGTCCGGGTTCCGGGCAAGATCAACCTCCAACTCTCGGTCGGCCCGCTACAACGCGATGGTTATCATGAATTAGCAACGGTCTTTCAATCTGTCTCGCTCTTTGATGAACTTACAATTTCAGAGACTGATAGTGATGAAATTGAAATCGCCGCAATTGGGAAATCAACTATTCCTCTTGGTGGCGAGAATCTTGCCTTTAAAGCTGCGGAATTGATGTGTAAGAAATTTGATATTGGAACTGGATTATTAATCAAGATTAAAAAAGAGATTCCGATTGCTGGTGGAATGGCAGGCGGTAGCGCAAATGCTGGTGCGACGATTGTTGGGATTGATTCGCTCTTCTCGCTTGGATTAAAGCGTGATGAGATGGAGCGGATTGGAAGTGAGATTGGCGCCGATGTTCCATTTACAATTTCAGGTGGCACAGCGATTGGAACTGGAAGAGGTGATCAAGTAACTCCTGTTCTTTCACGTGGTTCATATAACTGGGTTTTAGCACTCTCAACTTCCAGACTTTCGACTCCAGCGGTATATAAAGAATGTGACCGATTACGCGAAGGGCTAGATATTTCAAAACCACATGTGAGTGACTCGCTTCTTCAGGCACTTAATCATGGCGATGCTAAAGCACTTGGAAAAGCGCTCAGTAATGATCTACAAGCGGCGGCATGTTCATTAAAACCAGCGCTGCGATTAATACTTGATGTTGGAATTGATTATGGCGCACTTGGTGGAATCGTCTCGGGTTCTGGCCCGACCGTCGCATTCCTTGCCGAGAGTGAAGATCATGCGTTAGATCTCGTAGTGGCCCTCACTTCTAGCGGAGTGGTGGGGAATGTAATTCGTGTAGCTGGCCCGGTTCCAGGCGCTCGAGTCATTAGCAATACCTGAAACCCAATAGAATTCAGGTTCCTCCATTGTGTAGTGGCTAGCACATGGGCCTTTGAAGCCCAGGGTCCAGGATCGATACCTGGTGGAGGAGCCAGAATAGAATTGAGTCCATCACGAAAGGTGGGGTGTTGAGCCGGCTCGATCTAGTGATCGTCCTCGCCGCTGGCGAGGGAACTCGGATGAAATCAAGCACCCCAAAAGTTCTCCACCAAATTGCTGGTCGTTCAATTCTTGCGCATGTTCTCGGCGCAGTCGCCAAATTAGATTCCAAGGAAGTTCGCGTAGTCGTCGGCTCCGGAAGAGATGAAGTAATAAAGGAGCTGGGTTCAATTGCGCCATCTATAAAGAGCATCTACCAAGAAGTTCGTGGTGGAACTGGGCATGCCACAAAGCTCGCGCTCGATGGAGCGGCAAAGTCGGGCCAAGTTCTAATTTGTGCCGGAGATACGCCACTTCTTACCGGTATAACTCTTAGCGAATTAGTAGCGGCCCATAAAGCAAGTGGCGCAGCAGCAACCGTCTTGACTACCGAACTCCCAGATTCTTATGGATACGGCCGAATCGTGTATGACAAATCCGGCGAGCTTGATTCTATTGTTGAAGAGCGCGATGCGAACGAGGCGATTCGTGAGATAAGTGAGATTAATTCTGGGGTCTATGTATTTGATTTAGAGTCTTTAAATACGGCGCTCACCAAACTATTAAAATCTAATTCACAAGGGGAAGAATACTTAACAGATGTAATCTCAATCCTCAAAGGTGAAGGCAAAAAGGTATCGACTTATTTAGCTTCTGATTTTGTTGAGATTCTAGGGATCAATGATCGCGCTCAACTCGCTGATGTCGCCTCGTTGATGCGCGACCGGATAAATGATTCACTGATGCGAAGTGGCGTCTCGATCGTAGATCCCGCTTCGGTTTGGATTGACCTAGATGTGGAGATAGAAAGTGATGTTCGAATCGAACCTGGGGTTGCAATTCGGGGTAATTCAAAGGTTGCAACTGGTGCAGTAATTGGTCCTCGCAGCACCTTGATTGATACGCAAGTTGGCGCTGGAGCTAAAGTATTTGAATCGCATTGCGAAGTAAGCAAGATCGGCGAGCGGGCAAGCGTTGGTCCTTACTCACATCTACGTGGCGGCACAGTCCTTGCTAACGAGGTAAAAGTCGGATCATTTGTTGAGATAAAGAACGCTCTAGTTGGTGAGGGTTCTAAGGTCCCACACCTTTCATATGTTGGAGATGCCAAGATTGGACGCGAATCGAATATAGGCGCTGCCACTATCTTTGTAAATTACGATGGGGTTGAAAAGCATGAGACTAAAGTGGGCGATCATGTGCGGATTGGGAGCGATTCGATGTTGATTGCTCCAGTAACTATTGGGGATGGCGCCTACACGGCGGCTGGCTCGGTTATAGATGAAGATGTACCGGCGGGCGCGCTTGGTATCGGAAGAGCTCGACAAGTCAATATTCTTGGCTGGGTTTTGAAGAAACGTAAAGGTACGAAATCCGCGCAAGCGGCAGAGAAGAAAGAGGGATCGAAGTGAGTAATGAACTCCGACTCGGCTCTGAGAAGCGTCTCCGTATCTTTTCCGGACGTGGTTACCCAGAATTAGCCGAAGAAGTCGCCAACGAACTTGGGGTAACTATCACTCCAACTTCTGCATATGACTTCGCAAATGGTGAGATCTTTATCCGATTCGAAGAGAGCGTTCGTGGTTGCGATGCCTTCGTAATCCAGAGCCATGCCGAACCCGTGAATAAACAGGTCATGGAACAGCTCATCATGGTTGACGCGTTAAAGCGCGCATCTGCAAAGCGGATTACGGTGATTGCTCCCTTTTACGCATACGCACGTCAAGATAAGAAACATCGCGGGCGCGAGCCAATCTCAGCTCGATTGATGGCTGATTTATTTAAGACTGCTGGCGCTGATCGCTTAATGACGGTAGATCTACATAGCTCGCAAATCCAAGGATTTTTCGATGGCCCGGTTGACCATCTCTTCGCGCTACCGTTACTTGCTAATTACGTTGGTTCAAAAGTTGATCGCACGCGATTAACCATTGTTTCACCTGACTCTGGTCGAGTCCGAGTCGCAGAACGTTGGAGCGATATTCTCGGCGGCGCCCAGATCGCATTTATCCATAAGACTCGCGATCCTAAAGTTCCAAATGAAGCGATTACGGGTCGCGTTGTGGGCGAAGTCGAAGGACAGACTTGCGTGGTTATTGATGACATGATTGATACTGGCGGAACTATTACCAAGGCGGTCGACGCGCTCCATAGCGCCGGCGCTAAAGATGTAATTGTCGCCGCGACTCACCCAGTCTTCTCGGGCCCGGCCGTAGAGCGATTGATGAATTCAAAGGTGAGCGAAGTTGTGGTTGCAAACACGCTACCAATCCCTGATGAGAAGAAGTTCTCTAATCTCACCGTGCTCTCAATCGCACCGCTTGTTGCGCGGGCAATAAAGGAGGTCTTCGAAGATGGCTCAGTCACAAGCCTCTTCGATGGACACTCTTAAGAGTGAGACGTTTTGTTCTTCTTTTACTCGCTCTACTTTTATTACCACTTCCGCACGCTAAAGCCGAAGAGCCGTATCAACTTACGGTGATGTCACGAAATATCTATTTAGGCGCTGATGTTGGGGTAGCACTTGACTTGATCCCAAATTTTCCCGCTGCTGCCCAGTTCATGTGGGATCAGGTTAAGAAGACTGATTTCACCAAACGAGCCAATAAATTAGCAGCCGAAGCCGCTCTAGATAAACCAGCTCTAATAGGAATTCAAGAAGCAACGACTTGGTATTGCAAGAAGAATCTTTGGAGCGAGAAAGTTGCCGTATTTGATTTTCTAGCTCAATTTATAGAAGCGACTCAAGTGAACGGGACTTCCTATTCACTGGCTTCCTTTGATGGGGTAGATGCCTTCAACCCAGGGTATTCAATCGCTGTGATTCCCTACCTTACGAAGGTAGAAGATCCAGATCTCTTCCTTTCACTTTTTGGAAGTACGAGCGCTGCCTGTGGCTTTACTATCGGTGATGCGATTTTAGTCCGCGATGATTTAAAGAAAAATATTGTGCAAGTAGGAAATACTGAATATGACGCTACCTATTCGATAGTTCCAACCATCATGACTATTTATCGTGGTTATACCTGGGTCGACTTTAAAGTTAATGGCTCATTGGTTCGAGTCATTTCCACGCATCTTGAATCGATCTGGGATGAAAACAAAGTTCCTAACTCTGCGCTCCAAGCAACCCAGCTAATTGAAGATCTAAAGGGTGCGAAGATGCCGCTTATTGTGATGGGGGATTTCAATGCCGATCCGCGAGATCCAAGATCAGAAAGCGAACCGAATCCCGGGCTGCAACCGGTAATAAGCGAGGCTTGTCCAACTTCTGGGATCGCAAGTTGTAACGCATACAAGGCGATGATTGATGCTGGCTTTACCAACGCCTCACCAGATGCAACAAATCCTAGATATTTCACATGGGGAGCAAGCGCTTTACTAAACGGTCCGGACTCTAATCGAATTGAAGTAGCGAAGGAGTTTGGCAATCAATACGGCTTTACCGATCGCCTTGATTACATATTTACTAAGAATGTATACGCGACTGTTTCTTCAAAACTAATTGGCAACATCTACCCCGATGGCAGCTCAATTTGGGATTGCGGTGATGGGAAGTGTTTTGCTTCAGATCACGCAGGACTCGTTGCAACAATAGAGATTCCAAGAAGTATGGCCAACCAAGATCCGGTGCTACCGGACCACGCCCGCTTTCCGCTCGGTATCTGGCACTTTGTAGCGATTGCACTCGTTTCGCTAATTAGTTGGAGAATCGCCCGCCGCTTTCGCCGCCGTTAGGCGTGGGACTTCCTAGCGGAATTTGTCGATTTGCATAGCTCTCGGTAACCTTCAGCCCACTTAAGGCGAGGGGTAAACCCCGTTATCGACGAAAGGCAAGACAATGGCAGAAGTATCAATCACCGGCGCGCTCCGTAATGAATTCGGAAAAGGCGCATCACGAAGAATCCGTCGCGATGGACAAGTTCCCGCGGTTATCTATGGTCATGGAGAGAAGCCAACTCATATCTCACTTCCAGCTCGCGAAGTGGGCGTGGCAATCAAGACCTCTAACGTTCTTTTAAATATTGATTTAGGCGAGAAGCAAGAACTAGTTCTCCCAAAGTCCATCGTCCGTAATCCACTCAAGGGAACTCTTGAGCACATCGATTTAATTATCGTACGTCGCGGTGAGCGCGTTGTCGTTAACGTTCCAGTTCACACAACTGGTAAGCACGACCCAGAAGGTATTCTCGAGCATGTCAATAACACCATCGAAGTCGAAGTTGATGTCACATCGATTCCACAGTTCCTCGAACTCGATATCACTGGCCTTATGGCGGGAGACTCGAAGCTGGCTGAAGATGTCGTTCTTCCAGCCGGAATCACTCTCAAGAGTGAACCAAAGATGGTAGTTGCGCACGTTTCAGTCCGCGCCGCGATTGAAGAAGTTGCTCCAGTCGCTGCTGCCGCTGAAGGTGAAGCTGCCGCTCCTGCAGAAGGCGAGGCTGCTGCCGCCGCTCCTGCTGAGGGCGAAGCGAAAGCTAAGTAACTTCCACTTATCTCTCTATTAACCTTCCTTCATGTTTCGTAGCACGAAGGATCGTTGGATCATCGTTGGTTTAGGTAATCCTGGTCCTGAGTACGAACGTACTCGCCATAACATCGGTGCGATGGTCATAAGTGAGTTAGCGCTCCGCTCTGGCAAGAAACTTTCTAGCCATAAGTCGCGGTCAAATGTGGTTGAGTACAAATTGAGTTCTGGCGAATCAATTGTTGCAGCCACGCTCCGTTGTTATATGAATGAATCAGGTGGCCCGACAAAATCACTTATTGATTTCTATAAAGTAAAGAGCGACCACCTAATCGTCATACATGATGAGCTAGATATCCCATTTGAAGCGATTCGACTTAAACAAGGTGGAGGCGATAATGGGCATAACGGCTTGAAGAGCATCACAAAAGTTATGGGCCCAGATTATTTCCGAATTCGAATGGGGATTGGCCGCCCGATGGGCTCACAAGATCCGGCTGACTTTGTTCTGAAGCCATTTAGAAGCGAAGAGCGGAAGCATCTTCCAACATTTGTTTCAAATGGCGCAGATTCGATAGAAGCGCTAATTGTTGATGGACTCGATAAAGCCCAGACTAAATTCAATTCCTAAATCAACCAGTATTTCGTAACCCAGTTGCTACGCCATTTATTGTAAGTAGTAAGGCGCGCGAAATTAGTGAATCATGTGAATCGCCTTGCTGGCGGACTTTCTTTAAGAGTGAAACTTGTAGCAGGTGAAGCGGCGCCAAGTAGTTATCTCTAATCTGTAGGGTTCGAGCCAGAATCTGTTGATCACCAAGAATCTCAGTTTTACCGGTTATCGAGAGAATCTCCGAAATTGTAAGTTGGTACTCAGACTCAATCTGATCCAGGAAGTGATGAAGTTTCGGATCAACAAGGCTTTCAACGTACTTACGAGCAGTTTTAAGATCAGTCTTTGCAATAGTCATCTCAACATTGCTTATAAAAGTGCGGAAGAAGTGCCAATCTTTCAACATCTTCGCCATCGTCTCGCTATGTCCCGCTTCGCGGGCCGCCTTTAAACCACTTCCTACTCCATACCAACCGGGAACGATCTGACGAGATTGCGTCCAACCAAAGACCCAGGGAATTGCGCGAAGTGATGCAAGATCAGCGCCGGCATCTGGCCTTCTTGAGGGACGAGAACCGAGATAGAGATTTCCTAATTGCTCAACGGGAGTTGATTGATAGAAGTAAGCGGGAAGATCAGGATGCTCTACTAGCGCGCGATAGGTTTTAAAGGCGCTCTCACTTACAGAATCCATAGCGCTATTCCAGCTCTTCAAATCATCTGGGGTTTGACGCGCTTTTCGATTTAGAACTGTTGCTTCAAGCGCCGCGGCTAGAGTCAATTCGACATTTTCACGCGCCAGAGTAGGAAGTGAATATTTATCTGAGATCACTTCACCCTGTTCAGTCATTTTTATATGGCCATCGAGCGTTCCCCAAGGCAGCGCGATAATCGCATCATAGGTAGGGCCGCCGCCGCGACCGACCGAACCGCCGCGGCCATGAAAGATCCGAAGTTGAACATTGTATTTACGTGAAATATCGCGCAACCTACGTTGGGCTTGATGGATCTCCCATTGGCTAGTTGCGATTCCGGCATCTTTATTTGAATCGGAATATCCCAACATGACTTCCTGGATATTTCCCCGGAGCTCAACGATTCTGCGATAAACCGGATTACTTAAGAGTGATTCAAGAATCGAATCCGCGGCGCGTAGCTCGGCAACTGTCTCAAGGAGCGGAGCGATGTTCACACGCGCAAAACCTTTAACCGAGAGATCAATTAGCCCAGCTAGATTGGCAAGAAGTGAGGCAGCCAGGACATCTTCTGGGCCACGGGTCATTGAGATTATGTAGGTCTCAATCACTTCAGGATCAAAGGTTTCTTGCGCCTCCTTGATTGCTTCAAATGTCTTCAAGGTCTTTGTGGCATCACTATCAAGGGCTTTTAAATCAAGAGATTTTGCTAGGCCACCTGCTTTAAGTTTTTCCGTTACAAATTTAGATTTATCGGCGGGGGCGAGTTTTGCGTAGTTGGCCTCCGGAAAGAGTTGTTCAATTACTCTTTCATGAGCAGCGGAGTGTTCGCGGACATCCATAGTGGCGTGAAATAGCCCAAAGGCAGCGACTGCTCGAATGGTTCGCTCCAGCAATCCATGTGCAATCAATTCACCTCTATTGGCAATTAAGGAGGTATGCATCAACATCAAGTCATCAAGCAGTTCTTTGGTATTTGCATAATCGCGCCCCGGTTGATGCGCGCTACCTTTGGAATGGCGCTCGCGAGTGAGATTTAAACGATGTCGGATTGCGGTGGCTTTTAATCGATATGGCTCTTCAACATTGATTCTTCTAAAGCGCGGTTCAATTTCTGGGATTCGTTCTAAATCTTGAGTGACTGAATTAAGGAGCGCTGGCGAAGTTCCGGCGAGCTTGGTAGAAACAGAGAGCGCTTGCCTAATCTCATCCATTACTGCGATGAGCACTCGAATCCCATGCCCCATCTGCAAGATGATGGCTTGTTTTGTTACTTCTGGAGTGATGTTTGGGTTTCCATCGCGGTCGCCCCCAATCCAGGAACCGAAGGTGAAGGGAGTTGCAGTAGGTGACAGCTCCACCTTTAAGCGCCGCAACTCGCGGGCAAAATCATCTAAGACATCAGGCATTGTGTAGCGCAACAAGTCATCTAAGTAATAAAGCGCATTGATCGCTTCATCAAGTGGTTCTGGTCGACCTAAACGAAGTTCATCGGTCTGCCATAGAAGATCAACGGCTTCAGCTAGACGACGCTCGCGCGCTTTTGTTTCGCGTTCATCTAGTAAGTCGGCGATAGTTCCTAACTTACTTAGAACAGATCTTCGAGCTGCTTCAGTTGGATGGGCGGTAAAGACTGGTCGTACTTCAAAGGTAGCGAGCCACTTCTTTAGATTATCGTCTGTGAAATTCTTTCCATTCTCACTTGCGGCGATGATTCGATCTACCGCCCTTGAGATCCAAGATCCTTTGGCTTCTCGCTCTTCGGTAAGAGTTCGAGAGCGATGGACCTGTTCGGCAACATTTGCGAGATTAAAATACACATTAAATGCTCTAACTAACTTAACGGCATCTCTAGTTGAAACAGAGTTTAAAAGTTCCTCACCGCCACCTTCACGGACCGATTTGCGGACTGATTCAACGAGATTAAGGAGCGCTTCGCCATCTTGGCGCACAAGTGATTGGCCAAGTAGATCACCGAGCGTGCGAACATCGCTACGAAGTGATGAATTATCGCTCTCGGTCATTAGCGAATAATCTCACGATAAGATTTCACCCGTATTTCAGATAGCCCCCTCCTTTTAGGAAGCGGGGCCATTTGGCTATTCCCGCGCTTATGAATGAGGAGGTTTCATGAAAGAGATAAGTGGAATCATCTCGCTATCTGAAACGACCAATCACCTCCTTGATGGCGCCGAGAACATAGTCGCCCCATCACCTGCTCACCCGATACTTATCGCAGAGTTGGCAAAAAATAAGCGGCTAGTTGTTGTTACCCATTCAAGCAAGCGAGCAACTGAGTTGATCGGTGAGTTAAGCGCTCTAACTGAGAAAGTAATGGAGTTTCCAGCATGGGAGACCTTGCCTCATGAGAAGTTGAGTCCGAATAGCGATACCGTCGCAAAGCGAATCAAAACGCTCTATAACCTTGATAAAGCGCAAGTAATCGTCGTTCCTATCCGCGCCTTGGTTCAACCAATCATCACTTCCATAAATAGGACTCCGATACTTGAACTAGCTCGTGGTGATTCTTTTATCTTTACAGATTTAATTAGTAGTTTGGTGGAACGCGCCTATACAAGAGTGGATTTAGTCGAACGTAGAGGTGACTTTGCAGTCCGAGGTGGGATTGTAGATATCTTCCCCCCAGATTCTGACTATCCGATTCGAATTGATTTTTTCGGCGATGAGATTGAAGAGATAAAGAGTTTTGAGATTGGCAGCCAGCGGACCTTTGCGCCAATAACTGAGAGAGTTTCGCTCTACCCTTGTCGGGAACTATTGATAAGTGATGAAATTAAAACGCGCGCTAGTGATGCGCGCGGAAAATATCCTGAGTTGATTGAGATTCTAAATAAGGTACAAGATGGAAGCTATGTAAATGGCATGGAATCACTAATCGGCCTGCTCCATCCTGAAGTAAGGGAGTTTTTAGATTGCCTACCCGGGGATTTTGAGGTAATTCTCCTTGAGAGTGAACGGATAAGAAATCGCAATCTTGATCTAATCAAAACTAGTGATGAATTCTTAGAGGCCGCGTGGTCAAATGCTTCAAGCGCACAAGGAATGTCAGCTCCGCTACGAAGCGAACTTCAGCGCGCGGGCTACTCGAAGATTGAAGAGGTTGAGGGCTCGGCCAGAAAACGCGGTTTATCTTGGCGAACTCTAAATCTCTTTGGAGATGTAGATGATCCAGTCGTAACACAGTTTGAAGAGATCCCACCTTACCGAGGTGATGTTGAGCGGTTGATTCGCGATCTGCGAACTTGGCTCACCTCTGGTTATCTTGTTGCGCTCGCCTTTCGTGGCCATGGGTTAACAGAGCGATACCTACAACTCCTATCCGAAGCTGATATTCCAGCACGAGTAGTTGAGGATCTATCGACAACTCCGACAAGAGATGCGGTCTATCTACTTAGTTCAAGTTATGACTCTGGCTTTGAAGATAAGAGCAGAAAGGTAATTCTCCTCGCCGAAGCCGATATAACTGGCGTGCGCGATCGACGTGCAGCGTCAGGGAAGTTACCAACACGACGAAAGAAAGCAATTGATCCACTTGAGTTAAAGCGGGGAGATTACGTAGTTCATGAGATTCATGGCGTGGGGCGCTATCAGGAATTACTAAAACGAAGCGTTGGTGGTGTTGAACGTGAATACGTAGTAATCGAATATGCCGCATCCAAACGGGGACAACCGGCAGATCGAATCTTCGTTCCGACTGATTCATTGGAGTTGGTGACTCGATATGTAGGAGGTGAAACTCCAGCCCTACATCGGATTGGTGGCGGTGATTGGATTAAGGCGAAGTCGCGCGCTAAGAAAGCAGTAAAGGAAATCGCTGGCGAGTTAATCCGACTATATGCCGCGCGCACCAGCCTTCCTGGTTATGCCTTCTCACCAGATACAACTTGGCAACGCGAATTAGAGGATTCCTTTGAATTTGTAGAGACTCCTGATCAGCTGGTATCAATAAATGAAGTGAAGGCGGATATGGAGCGTCCTTATCCGATGGATCGAATAGTTTGTGGCGATGTCGGGTATGGAAAAACCGAAATCGCGGTACGGGCGGCCTTCAAGGCAGTACAAGATGCAAAGCAAGTAGCGGTGCTAGTTCCAACCACACTTCTAGTTCAACAACATTTGGCAACTTTCGTAGAACGATATGCCGGCTTTCCCTTGAAAGTAAGTGCGCTCTCCCGGTTCAACACCGCAAAAGAGATTTCTGAGACGCTCGCCGGGTTAACTAATGGCACAGTTGATGTTGTTATTGGAACTCATCGATTGTTATCCGAAGACGTTAAGTTCCGAGACTTAGGTCTGATAGTCGTCGATGAAGAGCAGCGTTTTGGGGTGGAACATAAAGAGAAGTTGAAGAAACTTCGCACCACAGTAGATGTACTTTCAATGTCTGCGACCCCAATCCCGCGCACGTTAGAGATGGCGATAACGGGTATTCGCGAGATGTCCACGATTGCAACCCCTCCAGAAGAGCGTCACCCGGTGCTTACCTATGTCGGCGCTTATGACGATAAACAAGTTGCAGCCGCTATTCATCGAGAGCTTTTACGTGATGGCCAAGTTTTCTATATTCATAATCGAGTCGAGAGCATCGAAGATGTCGCCGCGAGGTTGCGAACCTTGGTACCGGAAGCGCGCGTTGCGATTGCCCATGGCCAGATGAATGAGAGCGCGCTAGAACAAGTTGTATTGGCCTTTTGGAATCGAGAATTTGATGTCCTGGTCTGTACGACGATTGTTGAGAATGGGATCGATGTTGCAAATGCCAACACCTTGATAGTCGATCGCGCCGACAAATTTGGCCTCTCTCAACTTCACCAATTAAGGGGAAGAGTTGGTCGAAGCAGAGAGCGCGCTTATGCATACTTCTTGTATTCCGGAGATAAACCGCTCACTGAGATCGCTATGGAGCGACTCACCACAATTGCGCGCAATTCCGAATTAGGTTCGGGAATGCAAGTCACGCTCAAAGATCTTGAGATAAGGGGAGCAGGAAATCTCTTAGGTGGCGAACAATCCGGGCATATTGCTGAGGTTGGTTTTGATCTCTACATGCGGATGGTTGGAGAGGCGGTAAATGAATTCAAGCGTGGGATTGTCGATGGCACTCCGGAGGAAATTGAGTGCAAAGTTGAAATTCCAATAACTGCTCATCTATCTACCGAATACGTTCCATCTGATCGATTACGACTTGATCTTTACCGAAGATTGGCAGATGCCCATGGCGATCTTGAAGTTGATGCGATTAAGGAAGAGTTACAGGATCGATTCGGTGCTCTCCCAGATGAAGCCGAGCGCCTATTGGAAATCGCAAAGTTACGTATCCGGGTAAAGCAATTTGGAATTAGAGATCTGGCGATGCAAGGCAAGTATCTAAAAATTGCGCCAATCAAATTGAGCGAATCTCGGGAATTGCGAATCTCCCGTCTCTATCCGGGGTCGATTGTGAAATCTGTGACTAATGTCCTCTTGGTCGCACGCCCAACAACCGCCGCTTGGCAGAAGAAGGATTACGTAGAAGCGCGCGAGATAGGAGATACTTCGCTTCTTGAATGGGTGAGTGAAGTAATCGCTGAGGTCACCGGTTCACCCAGACCAAAAGAGGTATAAAACGTGAAGAGGTATTTCATCGCCGTATTGGCAACGTTAGCGCTATTTCTAACTGGTTGTTCCCAGATGAACAGCGCTGCCACAGTTGGCGATGTTGAGATCACCTTGGAAACGCTCCAATCACACGTCGATTCAATTCTCGCGCAACGTGATGAGGTTGATACCTCTCAAATGCAGCTTGAGACCGGCGAGGCTCTTACAAGAAATCAACTCTCATTCATGATCTCAAATATCCTCATTGATGAAATTGCTAAAGATGCATCGATAGAAATCGCAAAGTCTGAGCTTGAGGCCTACAAAGCAGAGATTTACCAGAACATCGGCGGCGAAGAGATGCTGCCCTCGGTGCTAGCAAATGCATCGATAGCCCAAGAGAGCCTCGATGCTGTCTTAAGACGTGATCTGATTTTGCGCAAAATAAGCTCGGCCGCAACTGAGGCTGGTTCTGATGATGCTGCGGTAAATCAGCTCATTGAAGGTCTGGTTTCAGAGAAAGCAAATAGTTTGAAAATTGTCATCAATCCTCGCTATGGAGTTTGGGATAGCAAGACCTTCTCGGTCATCCCATCTGAACCTGCTGGCGATGCGGTAACTGATAAGTAATTCGAAAGCCCTGATGTCCTACGAGAATCTAATCCGCCTCGTAGAGGTTATGGATCGCCTTCGCTCCCCAGGTGGTTGTCCTTGGGATGCAGAACAAACCCATGAGAGCCTACTTAAGTATCAACTTGAAGAGTCCTATGAATTTATTGAAGCTGTTGAAAGCGGCAACCGTACCGATATGCAAGAGGAGTTGGGAGATCTTCTACTCCAGGTTTACTTCCACTCTCGGATAGCCCAAGAGCATCCAGCACAGCCCTTTAATTTAGATGATGTAGCTGGTTCGGTTGCAGATAAGTTGATCTCACGCCATCCCCATGTATTTGGTGATACAAAAGTAAGTTCAAGTGATGAGGTTCTCGCTACTTGGGAGAAAATTAAGAGCGCTGAAAAAGGTCGGACTGAGTTTCATGAAGGAGTTCCATTAGGACAACCAGCTCTCTCACTCGCTGCAAAATTGATCCTACGCGCCATGAAGAATGATCTTTCACTTCCAGAAAAAAACGCTCCAGTTCTTTCAAATACAGATGATTCTCATATCGATAAGGAGAGCGCACTTGGAGATGCCCTTATGTCGCTAATCTCTTGGGCAGTTTCCGAAGATATCGACCCGGAAGCTGCGCTTCGCAGAGCAGCCCTGAAATATCGCGATTCCGTCAAAGAAACCCGATAGACTCCGCGCCCGTGGCTATGAATAATCCAATACAGATAAAAGCAATCAAGGCGAGAGAGATTCTCGACTCCCGCGGTAATCCAACTGTTGAAGTTGATGTCGCGCTAAGCGATGGCGCATTTGCTAGAGCGGCCGTTCCAAGCGGGGCATCTACCGGAGCTTTCGAAGCGGTCGAGTTACGTGATGGTGGTTCCCGCTATCTAGGTAAAGGCGTTGCGAAGGCGCTCTCTAATATAGAAGGAGAGATTGCTCCAAAGCTGGTTGGAAGCGATCCCTTTAATCAACGCGCAATTGATGAAGTGATGTTGGCTTTAGATGGCACGCCAAATAAGTCCAAGCTAGGCGCAAATGCAATTCTCGGCGTATCCCTCGCTGTTGCAAAAGCCGCTGCTAATTCAAAGGGTGAGAATTTCTATTCGTTTATCGGCGGAGATAAAGCAGTTCTTCTTCCGGTGCCGATGATGAATATTTTAAATGGTGGCGCTCATGCCGATACCAATGTTGATATTCAAGAGTTTATGATCGCGCCAATTGGTGCATCAAACTTTAAAGAAGCGCTCCGCTGGGGCGCAGAGATCTACCAGAGTTTGAAATCAGTCCTAAAGAAGCGCGGCCTGGCGACAAGTATCGGAGATGAAGGTGGTTTTGCACCTAACTTAGATAGCAATCGCGCAGCTCTTGATCTCATAGTCGAGGCGATTGAGAAGGCTGGATACAAGTTAGGTAGCGAGATTGCCCTTGCCATGGATGTAGCTGCAACTGAGTTTCATGAGAATGGAAAATACAATTTTGAAGGCGCATCCCTTAGCGCAACCGAGATGATCGCCTATTACAAGGGATTAGTTGATTCATATCCACTTGTTTCAATCGAAGATCCGCTATCTGAGGATGATTGGGAAGGCTGGGGTGAAATCACCAGAGCTCTGGGCGATCGAGTCCAATTAGTTGGAGATGATCTCTTTGTGACAAATCCAATTCGATTAGCTAGAGGAATTGAAGCAAAGACTGCTAACGCACTTCTTGTTAAGGTAAATCAGATCGGAACTCTTACCGAAACCCTTGATGCAGTAGCGATGGCCCATAAGGCCGGGTATCGCTCGATGATGAGCCATCGCTCCGGCGAAACTGAAGACACAACGATTGCTGATCTCGCAGTTGCTGCCAAGTGTGGCCAGATCAAGACCGGCGCACCAGCGCGAAGTGAGCGAGTAGCAAAATACAATCAATTACTAAGAATCGAGGAAGAACTGGGCGCGCGCGCAAAATATGCAGGACGCGGCGCCTTCCCAAGATTTAAGGGTTAGTTTTAGAGTTTAGGAGGTTACCGATGAGGCGAAGGCTCTCGCTTCGCGGCGCCTTTAGTGATTTCGCGGAGAAACGTGGAATCTCAACTCGATTATTGATTCTCTTTATTGTTCTCTTCACTATCGCGGTAACTCTTGCCCCTCCAACCCAGCATTACTTTGCACAACGCGCCCAAATAAGCGCTTTGGAGGCGAGCGTCGCCTCTAACCGCGCAAAGCTTCTTGAGGCGCGCGCTGAGTTGGAGCGTTGGCGTGATCCTGATTATGTCCGCTCCCAAGCAAGAACCAGGCTTCACTTTGTGCTTCCTGGCGAACGGCAATACATAATTTTGGGCGCTGGAAATGAAGCATCAAAAACAACTGAGGGCGCCGCGCCAATTAATGAAGATTTTCCACTCGGAGTGCCTTGGTACTCGCGGATTATCTCCTCCATAACTTCAGTCGGCGTCGGTAAAGCAAATCCGTAATAGGCACGGGCAAAAATGAGTGAGAAACCAGATCAATCTGATTTAGATGCACTTGAAGTCCAATTAGGTCGTTGCCCTAGAGATGTACATCGCATCGCATTTAGGTGTCCATGTGGAAATCCCGCGGTTGTAGAGACGCCACCGCGCTTAAGTGATGGCACGCCGTTTCCAACTTTCTATTACGCCACATGCCCAAATCTCACTTCTGAGATTTCAACGCTAGAAAACTCAAATCTTATGGATGAGATGAATCAACGCTTGAAGGATGATGCAGAACTTGCCGGGGAGTATCACGCCGCTCATGATGATTACATCGCTGCAAGAACTGCACTTGGCATCGATGTTCCGGAGGTCGCTGGAATATCTGCGGGCGGAATGCCAGATCGAGTTAAGTGCCTTCATTCACTTGTTGCCCACTCACTAGCCGCAGGGCTGGGTGTAAATCCACTTGGAGATGAAACGCTAGCGAAAATTGGGCAATGGTGGGATAACGGTAATTGTCTCGAGCGCAGATCTAAGGAGAGCTAAGCGAAGTGAGTCGCGTTGCAGCAATTGATTGTGGAACGAATTCAATTCGACTACTCATTGCTGATGTTTCAGAAGGTAATTTCCGAGAGCTCTACCGAACTATGGAGATAGTAAGACTCGGACAGGGTGTAGATAAGAATAGAAGTTTTGATCCAGCTGCGATCGAACGTACTTTGAGAGCAACCGTTTCATTTAGCGAGGAGATTGCGCGCCGAGGAGTTACTGCGATTCGATTCTGCGCAACTAGCGCGACTAGAGATGCCGAGAACCGCGCTCTATTTATCGACGGAGTCCGCGAAATTTTAGGTATCGAGCCAGAAGTCATTTCCGGGGATGAGGAAGCGCGACTCTCATTTGCTGGCGCAGTCAGCGAGATGCACCCTTCCGATGCCCCGTTCTTAGTGATTGATATAGGTGGCGGCTCGACTGAATTTGTATACGGCGAGAAAGAAGTTCGCTCTGCAAAGAGCGTGAATATTGGCTGTGTCCGTATGAGCGAGCGCCATTTTGCAACCGCCCCAGCAACAAGTGTGAGCGTTGCTGCCGCCATCGCTGATATTGATGGCGCGATTGGAGAAGCCGCTAAGGTCGTGCCAATCAAGCAAGCGCGCACCTTAATCGCAGTTGCCGGAACTGCAACCACAGTCGCCGCAGCGGCTCTAGATCTTGAGGAGTATGACCGATACGCAATTCATTTATCTCGAATTAGCGCCGAGAAGACTTCGGAGATTTCAAAGCTATTTCTCTCTATGACGCGCGATGAGATTTCATCCCTTGGCTATATGCATCCGGGAAGAGTTGATGTGATTGCAGCTGGCGCACTTGTCTTGGATCGGATTATGAAGGCGACCGGCGCTACTGAATTTGTCGCCTCAGAGCGAGATATTCTCGATGGCATGGCTTGGTCTATCTCATCTCCAAAAACTAATAACAAGAACGAATCAAGGTGAATATCGATAAGAAGTTGATTAAGTGCCGCGCCTGTCCAAGGCTGGTTGAGTGGCGTGAAGAAATCTCAATTGTTAAACGGAGGGCCTATCAAGATGAGAAGTATTGGGGTAAACCAGTTCCCGGATTTGGTCCGGATGATGCCCGGGTTTTAGTAGTAGGACTTGCCCCAGGTGCGCATGGCGCAAATCGAACTGGGCGGATCTTTACTGGTGATAGTTCAGGGGATTGGTTGTATCGCTCACTTCATAAGAATGGGTTAGCGAAGTTAGATATAAGTAAATCAAGAGATGATGGCCAGGAATTGTTTGGCACTCGAATTACATGCGCAGTGCATTGTGCACCACCAGGAAACAAACCAAATTTGGATGAGATTGAACGCTGTAGTGATTGGCTAAACCAAGAGTTCAAAGCGCTCTTTCCCACGACCCGGGCCTACTTGGCTCTTGGTGGGATTGCTTGGAAGGCAACAATTACCGCCCTTGGCGAGATTGGTGAGGAATTGCCTAGAAAACGCCGAAAGTTCAGCCACGGCGCCAATTTCAAGTTTCAAGGAAGCGACGGGAATATTAGGTTGGTTATTGGTAGTTACCACCCGAGCCAACAGAATACTTTTACGGGAAAGCTAACCCGATCCCAACTGGATTCAGTTGTGCGCAAGGCAGGTAGATTTGCCCACGCTGGTAAGCCCCTGTAGCCCAATGGCAGAGGCAGACGACTTAAAATCGTCCAAGTGTGGGTTCGACCCCCACCGGGGGCACCATGTTTTCAAGACATGGCCAGCAAGCAAAAGTGGAAAACAAAACTAAATAATGAAACCAACTAACAAGGAGAGCAATGAATAGTTCGAATCCGATTCTTAACCGTGCATACGGTAAGCGCGGGTACGCAGCGATGGAGTCAATTCCTCAGACCAGAGTAGAAGATAATTTGGAAGAGGCTTTTAACGCTCCAGCTGCGTCATCACTACGCACCGGACGGATGACGATGGATGATGTTGTCACTCGTACCGGAATACTTTTGGGAATCGCAGTCACCGTCGGCGCTGCATCTTGGTATTTAAATCTCCCTTCCTCATTCTTATTCATCGGCCTAGTTGGCGGACTTATAACTGGTCTAATCGGAGCCTTTAGTAAGACGGTTCGCCCGGCTCTCTATATGACCTACGCAGCATTCCAAGGTTTATTGATGGGAATATTGAGTAGAACATTTGAACTCTTCTATCCAGGAATCGTTCAGCAAGCAGTCGTAGCGACTGTTGCAGCCTTTGTCGGAATGCTTTTCTTGTATAAGAGCGGCCGACTACGTGCGACTCCTAAGTTCACCAAAGTTCTAATCGGTGCAACTCTTGGTTATCTAGTCCTTGCCATGGGTAGCTTGATCAGCGTTCTTCTTGGTGGCGGAAGTCTTTACTCGCTAAGCATCTTTGGTCCGATGCTTGCGATGGCTGGCGTCGCACTCGCTAGCTTCTTCTTAATTTTAGATTTCGATCAGGCTGAACAAGGCGTTCGTATGGGCCTTCCACAGGAAGAGTCATGGCGCGCTGGCTTTGGGCTAGTTATGACCGTTATCTGGTTGTATCTAGAGATCTTGCGCTTACTAGCAATCTTGCGTGGTGGAAACGACTAATCCTCACGTAAATGCGGTTTAGCAGAATCCCCGAGGCGAGCAGAATTTGTCTCGGGGATTCTTATTGCAATAACGATTGCAAGTGAAAAGACCAGCGCACTTACCAATACCGCAGTTCTATAAGTGAATAAGTCAGCGACAACTCCCAATAGCAGCGGGCCGACCATCATTCCGGCATCGCCAGCCATCTGCCAGAAGGCGTAGACCTTGCCGCTCTTTCCTTTGATTACATCGCCAACAATTGCACCAGCAGATGTAGCAAAACCGGCGCCTAATCCAAGAACTAACATGGAGATCAGATAAAAAGTTACATTTGTGGAGAGCGTTAAGAGAATCAGCGAAACTAAGGTGATTGCAAAGCCCACCAATATCACTGGCCGGCGACCATTCTTATCGGAGTATTTTCCAGCTCGCACCATCATGGCGCCTTGGGCAATTAGAGCTAAGGTAAAACTCAAACCTACAACTGCGGTTGATACGCCGAGGTCATCGATTGCATAGAGCGGAAGGATTGAGGAGCGCATTCCAAAGAAGATCCAGCTCCCCAGAAAGGCCAAAAATAGCGAATATAGATAGGGACGAATCTTGAGCGCTTCTCGAATGGTGAGCGCTGGTCCGTCGCTCACAACAGTTTTGCTTGCGCTGCCAAGACGCTTTTCATGTAAGAAAATCAGCGAGACAGTTCCTGCCACGATTAGAAGTGCGGTGTAGATAAAAAAAGGCGCCCGCGGTGAGATTGCAAGCAGCGCCCCGCCAAATGCTGGACCGGCAACGCCACCGGCAATAAAGCCGCCGTTATATAGAGATTGAGCTCTACCGCGTTGGTCATCGCCAACTACTCGAAGTAGAAGCGCTCCAGCTGAAACTGAGAACATTGAAGACCCAAGTCCGCCAGCAGTTCGGAAGAAGAGGAGTTGTCCATAAGTTTGAGCAAGGCCGGCCAATAAAGTAAATACCGAGACCATTAATAAGCCAGTACCCAGTACCAACCGTTCACCGAAGCGATCAACTAGTTTTCCGGAGAAGAGTCCGGAGAGAAAGCGCATGATTGCAAAGCTTGAGATGATCAAGCCGATCAAAGTATTTGTTACTCCAAAAGTGCGCGCAAAGATTGGGATGGCCGGGATTATTAGGCCAAAGCCGATTGCAACCAGAAACGAGATAGTCGTAAGTACAGATACTTCGCGGGGAAGTCCTTTAAATGGAGAACTGATAACCAAGAATTTCCTATCTGCACGGCTTAACTCATGAAAGTGAGAGTTCAGGTGATTTTGTATATGCGGAGAAGGCTACTACTCTCCATACAGTGAAAAGCGTTATTGCAGAAGATTTGGTGAAGACTTACGACGGCGGCACGGTTCGCGCTCTCGATGGACTTACTCTTGATGTGAGCGAAGGCACAGTACTTGGCGTACTTGGGCCAAACGGTGCAGGTAAGACCACTACGGTCCGCGTACTCACAACGTTACTAATTCCAGATTCTGGTCGCGCAACGGTTGCAGGAATAGATGTAATTAAGCAACCCGAGAAAGTCCGCGAAGTTATTGGTTTATCTGGCCAATATGCCGCAGTCGATGAAACCTTGACTGGCTGGGATAACTTGATCATGTTTGGTCGGCTCTATCACCTCTCACCAAAAGCTGCGAAGCAGCGGGCCACAGAATTGCTTGAACAATTTAGCCTTACTGATGCCGCAAAGCGCCCGATAAGAACTTATTCCGGCGGTATGCGAAGAAGGCTTGATCTCTCCGCATCGCTAATTGTTAAACCAAAGATTCTCTTCCTTGATGAACCAACTACCGGGCTTGATCCAAGAGGTCGCCAAGAAATGTGGGGAGTAATCAAGAGTTTGGTAAGGGGCGGAACGACGCTGCTGTTAACCACTCAATATTTGGCAGAGGCGGATCAGCTTGCCGATGACATCGTCGTTGTCGATCATGGAAAAGTTATTGCTCGTGGAACCTCAGATCAACTAAAGCGACAAGTCGGTGGAGAGCGGCTAGAGATTGTCGCCGCTGCAAATGATCTCGCCCAAGTGAAAGAGATTGTTGCAAAAGTCGCCGGTGGAAATGTCAGCGTTGATGAGGGAATCCGCCAAGTTTCCGCTCCAGTCGCCACGGGCTCAAAGGCGCTGATTGAGGCGGCGCGACAACTCGATGATTTAGGAATTCATCCCCTTGATATCGGTCTCAAGCGACCATCACTTGATGATGTCTTCATTTCACTAACCGGTCATGTGGCCGAAGAGCAGAAGCCTGAAGATGAGGGCGATGTAAAGGCTCGTGGCCGAAAGAGGAAGAAGTGAGGAAAAAGTAATGTCACACGCTATTTCAGATGCTTTAGTTGTAACTAAGCGCCAATGGCTCCAACTTGTCCGCGTCCCCGAAGTTTTGATTTTCTCCACTATCCAGCCGGTTATGTTCGTTCTGCTTTTCCGTTATGTCTTCGGTTACTCAATCTCGACTGGAATCCCTGGAGTTGATTACGTGCAATTACTTATGCCAGGAATCTTCGTTCAAACGGTTGCTTTTACCCTTGCTGGAACAGCGGTGGGACTTGCTGAAGATATGCAGAAAGGCTTGATAGATCGCTTCCGTTCACTTCCCATCTCACGTGGCGCAGTAGTTTTCGGAAGAGCGCTCGGTGATGGCTTACTAAATATCGTTGTGTTATTTGTTATGGGCCTAGCGGGATTCTTAGTTGGATGGCGCCCTGATTCTGGGCTCTTTAAAGTGATGCTCGGC
>Ga0194123_10002311_pt1 | contig 25264 bp, 20 predicted proteins | sample TA2MahsurfametaG_5_FD_155479 | JGI IMG/M metagenome (GOLD analysis project Ga0194123, IMG submission 155479) | Freshwater microbial communities from Lake Tanganyika, Tanzania - TA2015023 Mahale A surface | ecosystem: Environmental > Aquatic > Freshwater > Lake | place: Tanzania: Lake Tanganyika... | reverse complement strand
AGTCATGTAATGACCCACTGATTTCCTGCTCAGGTCATACTTCAGAAAGGATGATCCTGTGAGTGTGATTGTGGAAGAAGATTTCAAGCGCTGGACAGCCAAAAGGAAGGCTGCCCTGGTGATGGACATCATCCAGGGCAAGACTTCGATTGCAGAGGCGTCTCGGTCGTATGATTTGCCGCCGTCCGAGATTGAGGAGTGGGTCGAAGAAGGCAAGCGGGGCATGGAAAACGCCCTTCGGGCCAAGCCCCTGTGGATGTCAAAGAGCAGTATGAACGGCAGCTCAAAGAGCTGCAGGAGGCGTACGGAGAAGCCATGCTTGAACTTCGTGCCCGAAAAAAGTTGAACCCCCTGTTGAACGGAGACGAGAAATGACCGCTACCGTCAAACAGGGATTGGAAGAAGACGGAATCAAAGTGCCGATGACCAAGCTTTACCGCTGGTTTGAGGTTTCCAGGCGCACGGTCTATTACCAGCCTACCAAGGCTGCGCCTAAGGTCCAGGAGCATTTTGAGGCGCCGATCAGTGCCATGATTGAGCAAGAGCCCTCGTTTGGGTATCGAACGGTGGCCAGCCTTTTGGGCTTTAATAAAAACTCCGTGCAACGGGTCTTCCAGCTCCGTGGCTGGCAGGTCAAAAAGCGCCCCGTGGGTTTTAGGCCCGGGGGTGCAGGCCATGCCGTCTGTGGCCATGGCACCGGATGAGCGATGGGCTACTGATCGTTGCCGAGTCTGGGCTGGCCGTGATGGCTGGGCGACCCTTGCCCTGGTAATCGACTGCCATACCCGAGAGCTTCTGGGCTGGCATCTGTCGAGATCGGGCAAGTCCAAGACCGCTGAGGCCGCCCTGGAGCAGGCATTGATCGCCCGATACGGAACCCTGGGCAGAGTGACCAGACCGTTTCTGCTTCGTTCGGACAATGGCTTGGTCTTTACCAGCAGAAGCTTCACGGCCTTGGTCAGAAGTTATGGGCTGAAACAAGAGTTCATCACGCCGCATTGCCCTGAGCAAAACGGCATGGTGGAGCGGGTGATCCGATCCCTGAGAGAGCAATGCATCCATCGGCAGCGGTTTGAAACACTGCTGCACGCCAGCCGAGTGATCAGTGATTGGATCCATTTTTATAACCACCGCCGGCCACATCAGGCACTTGCCATGAAAACGCCGGCACAAACCTACGAGTCGTTTAAATTAGCAGCCTGACCTGTGCAAAAACCGCTGGGTCATTACAAAATTTCATAGTCTATCTAGAGGTACAATTTAAACTCTTAAATTAGTCAGCAAAAGAGCATTCTGTGTTTCTCCGCTTTGATACCGATGATGTAATCAAGGATTCATGTGGTGTATGGCGCTCTTCGAATCCTCTACTTAAGTTCCATTCAAATCCTGTACTTTTGCCAGATCAACCGTGGGAGCGCGAGGTATATACCTACGGTTCGTTATTGCTCGACAAATCCAAATACAGATTGTGGTACCAAGTGCTGAACAGAGGGATCTCTGATTCACGTTTAACGACAGCAATTGGCTACGCCGAGAGTGAGGATTTATTAAACTGGAAAAAACCTTTATTGGGGGTTCATCTTGACCGGGTAGGTCAAACAAATTTGATTAGAGTATCAAGTGGTCGAACAGATCTATGTTCGCCAACAGTTCTAAAGGTTAAGGACAGGATCTGGCCGTATCGGCTTGCTTTTTTTGATGCAGTGGACGATCCAGACTTAGCAGATCAAATCGGCACCCCAAATAAAAAGGTAAACGGCTGGGGGCCTGTCTCTGGAGAGGGAATTTTTCTTGCTAAATCAAAAGACGGAATAAGCTGGAGGGAAGATAGACTACCTCTACAGTTTGGCCCAACGGACGCTTTATCTCTTGTGTCTCTGTCTGAAAAACGACTGTTACTTACCTTTAAGACCAGCGAAGAACCAGATCGTCATTTCAGGGTAATCGCTGCAGCTACATCTGATGATCTCGGGCGAACCTGGAACAAACCAAGAGTAATCCTTCGCCCCGACTTCCAAGATCCTCCCGGCACTGAGTTTTACGGTCTGACTCCATTTGTTATGCACGGGCAGCTCTATGGACTTCTGCAGGTTTATCACAACTCGCCAGACGATAAGACGCTCGATGTGCAACTAGTGTGCGCTAAAGATCCTCAAAATCCTAACGGGAAATGGATCAGATGCCTTTCACGTTTACCTATTCTCCCATTAGGCGCTAAGGGTCAATGGGATGCCGCTCGAATATACCCAGGAGCTCCAGTCATAAAGGATGACGGCTCAATAATTCTCACTTATGGCGGCGCAAATACACGCCATGATGATCGTCGATATATTCAGCGTAGCATCGGAATCGCATTCTCTGATGGCCCAACCTTCTCAAAATTAGAATCGGACCATCGTGGAGGATGGATATCAATCAACAACAAATACCTGAAGAATGTAACGGCCCTAAGCCTTGTCTCGAACCAAAAAACAGTTCACCAGTTGTCATTCGAGCAGGGAGGTGTGAGACTCGCGCCGGATAAAACGCAAAAGTACTTAAGTCAGTTAAAGTGGAATACAGAATTTAAAACATATAAGCTTAGAAAAGATAAACTCGAATCTAACAGCGTCATCATTCGATTCCTTGATCGGAGCGTTTTGTACGGAATACAGTTACACTATAAGTAAACTTTTCATAAACGCTCTATAAGGAATCCTCTCCGCTTATTTGCAGACTCATTAAGTGCGGCTTTTACGTCAAAAATCACTCCTCCAGGTTTCAATATAACGCCTAGTTTCTCTTGAAATTCAACATCTAGATATTCTTTATGGGAGACTGCAAGTACCACAGCTTCTGATTTAGGAAGGCTATTTAGATTGACCAGATCGATTCCATATTCTTGCTTGGCATCCTCGATATTCGCTAACGGATCATGAACATTTACGGTAATCCCGAAACTCTCTAACTCATGAACGATATTGGGAATTTTTGAGTTTCTAAGGTCAGGACAGTTTTCTTTAAATGTAATACCAAATACGTTGACCACTGATTTACCTAAATGAGCGCCCGATCGGACCATAAGCTTCACAACTCGATCTGCGACATATTTTCCCATTGAATCGTTAATCCTCCGACCTGCGAGAATAACTTCAGGATGGTATCCAAGCATTTCCGACTTGTAGGTGAGATAGTACGGATCAACCCCAATGCAATGTCCACCTACTAATCCGGGAGAAAATTTTAAAAAGTTCCATTTCGTTCCTGCGGCATCAAGCACCTCTTTGGTGTCTATCCCGACCTTATTAAAAATAATCGCTAACTCGTTCATAAATGCGATATTTATATCTCGTTGTGTATTCTCAATAACTTTGGCCGCCTCTGCAACTTTTATGCTTGACGCAAGATGTAAGCCTGCATCTACGACCGACTCATAAAACTTAGCTACCCTTTGTAAGGTCTGTTCTGTGTCTCCAGCAACAATTTTTATGACGTTGCGTAAAGTATGAATCTTATCCCCAGGATTAATTCTCTCAGGAGAATAGCCAACAAAAAAATCCTGTTTCCATTTTTTACCGCTAATCTTTTCCAAAACAGGAATGCATACCTCCTCAGTTGCGCCTGGATATACAGTAGACTCGTAGACAATGACCGATCCGAACTTTAGATATCGGGCAATGACTTCTGAGGCACTAATTAGTGGATAAAAATCGGGCTGATGAGCCTGATTTACCGGAGTTGGTACTGCTACAACAATAAAATCCGCAGCAGCTAGGGAAGAAGGCTCAGAGGTGAATTCCAAATATCTCGCCGATTTTCTTTCCTCAGAAGACGTTTCGCCCGTTGAATCTTTACCCGATTTAAGCTCGGTTATTTTTTTCTCTGAGATATCAAAACCAATTGTTCTTCTTGTTTTACCAAACTCGATAGCAAGCGGAAGACCGACGTAACCTAACCCAACAATCGCAACTACTCCCGTTTCCATAATTGCTCCTAAAATTTCGGATTTTCGGTGTTAGCTCTGCTTTCGAGCTAAAAACACCGTGTAATCGTGCGCTGATTCTGTGAATATTGGGCTGTGTCGAATGCCGAAAAATGATAATAAACGCCACATTATCTCCCCACTCTGCGGACGCACTCTTGAAGGTAGGAGATTTAGCTTTTTACGAAGCATAAACGGTAGAGCTAACACTACGGATCGAAGAAACATTTTAAAACCAGGTTTTCTCAGCTCAATTCGTTTTTCGACCTTAAAACCTGCCGAAGCAAAGTCTGATTCCCACTTTTTCACGCGGTATTCATGCTCTCCATTTTGACGACGCGAGAGCGGGGCGGGGCTGTAACCATTTTCTTTTTTCCAAGCATCAGAATATTCCACGTTTAGCATATATTCAATCTGACTATCGGTTAACGAATTATGGTGAGCACGATCAATAGCAACTACAAACCCGCCGGGTTTGATGACACGCGAAAGTTCCTTTAGAGTTTTTTCAAGATTGTGACTGTGATGAAGAGACGCAAACTCAATACAGAAATCTACCGAGTTATCTGGAAGGGAAATCTGATCAAATGAACCGATGACTGGTTTGACAACCGAATTACAATGAGTCCCAAAACCCTCGACAGTTCTTGATTGCAAAAGTCTTACTACATCGGGTACCAACTCGACTGCATAAATACAATCAATGGACGGATAGACCTTCGCAGCAACTGCGGATAGTGCTGCAACCCCTGCTCCGAGCTCGATCCCTACTCCCTTGAGCTTAAGTTCCGGAAATTGATTAAAAATATTTATATAAAACGACTCTGCTTCATGCGCAGTCATTTTTATATACTGATTTAAGATCTCATCGATACTACTTGAACACCACTTCGACGCGAGTAGATTTCGATTTGTAACCTCGGGGGAATCTAGAAGACTCTTAGGTATTGGCCACTCCGTTATATTCATGATTTAAGCGACTCAAAGAAAAGGGCGACTTTTTCACAGATAAAATCTTCAGTTTTTTGCCAAGCGTCGTACGAAGCGCCACCTATATGAGGTGAAATAAGCAAATTAGAATTGTTTTTTGAATAATTAACTAATTTACTATTAAAAGGAAAATCTTTATCTAACTCTCCTGAAAGTACATCCAATGCGGCCCCAGCGATCTTTTTAGTAGTTAGGCAGTGAAGCAGATCTTCCTCATTTAAGATCGCGCCTCGTGAAGTATTTATAAGATATGAAGATGGTCGTAATCTCTCGATTAAAGATCCCGACACAATTCCTTGCGTTACTTCATTCAATGGAAGATGAATAGTGAGAATATCACTCCAACTAAATAACTGTTCGATGGAGGATAGTCGTTCGATACCCTCTGCTCCACCCTCTACGTCGGAATCGTAGAATTTCACCTCCATACCAAAAGCTTGACCATATCTACTTACCATTTTTCCGATTCGTCCGAAGCCGAGAATTCCGAGCCTGCGCCCCGTCAAATCACGTCCTACAAATAAGTCCCGACGCCATAGACTGCGATGTACATCCGCTATGGAAGCGGGAATATTTCTTAGAAGACACAATATTAAGCCCCACGTTAGCTCGGCGGTTGAACTAATCGTACTTAAAAATTTATATTCGCCCTTTAGACTAATGACTGAGACATTTGCAGAGGCGGCGGCCGTTGTATCTATATGGTCAGTACCGGTTGTGTTCGTTGCAATAACACGAAGATTTTTTGCATGGGAAATAATTTCACTATCTATTTTGTTTCCAAAGCGCAGGATCACTCCATGATATTTATGTATTTCTGAAACGAGTGTTTTTCGATCCATAGGACCTTCGTCTAAGAGCGCAACACTTCGTATTCTATTTTTCGCGGTTTCGGAGTAGCCATGTGGATCTAGATGAAGCACTCTATACATTTTCATGTCCTGCGCTTACGACTTAAAAGAACCTCTGCAAGTACAAAATCTAATTCGGTATCTATATTTACAGATACATCTAGCGGCATTACGTAGGCAGTTGCGTTTTTAGCAATCATCGTTCCCTGCCTATTGAACTCCTGGTAGCGCATTGCGTATATTGCCCCATTCCTTCTGAATAATTTCGGAAGATCCTGTCTTCGAATCCTTTCTTTATCCGCATCTAACGGCTCTAAACGCCCCTCCTGGCTTAAGTGATACATTCGTGCCGGATGTTCGTCACCGACCTCGATAACACTTACAACTGCGTTTACATTAGGGTCGCTGAATAAAGTTAATGCTTCGGAAATGTGAGTCGCTGTTCGCAGCGGAGATGTGCATTGAAGAAGAAGTACCAAGTCTTGCGTATTGTGCTGCTGAAGCTCTAAGACCTGTAGCGCATGTTCTATTACTGGATAAGTTGGCGTCGAATCCTCGGCCAACTCGGAAGGCCGATCAATGATAATCACTGGGTAATCTTGGGCTATTGCTTTAGTCTCTTCACAATTAGTCGTTACGACTACCTGCGAGACTTCTGGACTCTTCAGAGCTGCCTCGATTGAGTACGCAATGACGGGTTTTCCGTTTAAAGGCCGAACGTTTTTTCGAGGGACTCCTTTAGATCCCGCCCGCGAGGGAATAAACGCAGTCACCCTCAAGTCATATCTCCACTAACTTAAATTCCAGCATATTGTCGCGAGACAGACGCTTTTGGATTCTGAATTCCGTGGAAGCCAAAATATTTGCAATACGCTTTCCGGCCTTACCATCACCAAAAATAATTTCACGCGCGTACTTACCGTGTGATAACTGTTGTTTAATCGCACTAGAGATTTTTTCCTCTTGATAGGGCGAGTGAATTACGTTACCGCCATGTTCTCGTCCGCCTTGGCGACTTCCGATATTTACTGCCGGTACGCCAAGGAAGCTTCCCTCACGAATCCCAGAACTTGAATTGCCAACCAAGCACGCGCAATTATTAATTAATCGTGCGTAGTCCTCAACACCGAAATTTCGATAGAAATGGATTGGAGCATCTGGCCTGCCCTCCCTAAAAGCTCTCAATCCTTTTGAGACGTCATCCGAACCAGCGTCAATATTTGGCCAAAGCCACGCAGCCTGAACTCCGGTTTCCATCACAGCGTTAAGCGTTGATGTAATTTGACTGAAACCTGAGCCATACTCGGTAGTAACCGGGTGCTGTAAGACAACCAAATACGGTCGTTTTTCGTCAAGTTCAGCCCCAACACCACGATATTTCCGAAACAAGTCTCTCGGCATTGATAAATCGATATTGGCTATTACATCCATTGCCGGGCATCCGGTCCAATGGATTCGATCTGCGTCTTCCCCCATTCGCAAAACATTCTCTGCGGAACGACGTGTCGCCGGGAAATGTACGTGGGCGAGCTTTGTAATAGCATGCCGTACACTTTCGTCGATGGATCCCGTTATCTCTCCGCCTTGAGTGTGGGCAAGCGGTATATTCATATAAGCTGCGGCGATCGCTGTTGACATCGTTTCGAAGCGATCCGCTACGGTGACCACAACATTCGGCTTTAAGTTCTCAAATATCGTCGCAAGTTCAATTATGCCAAGCCCAGTTGACTTTGCCATTGTAGTCGGCGTTTCACCTTCCACAATTGTGTAAACAGCCGCAGCCACTTGGAATCCGTCGGCCTCGATTACGGAGCGTACATTTCCATATCTGTGTAGCAATGCAGAAGCGCCTAGAATTAGCTGCAACTCGAGGTCTGGATGTTCATGCACGGCTCTCAGAACGCTCTTAATCCGTCCGTAATTCGCTCTACTGTGTACAACGACTGCTACTTTTTTTTTATTCATTTACAAGATCACTCTCGGTTAGTAATCGTCTAGCAGATACATTTCTTGCGAGAGCTTTCCCCACTAAAGATTGCAATTTTGACTCGGGTATCCCAGACGCTGGTTTTTTCAAGGTAAGCATATCTAGGGTCAGAACGGTCCCAGCCACAGCGTCTGCCTTCAGTGCTACGCTGCGCATAAATAAATTACGCATATTGCTTAATTCTGCAGCAAGAAGATCTTTATTAACTGGATTCGAATCGAGTTCGAAAACTGTATCTCGATACTTTACTAACTCTGCAAACTCAGTCCGGGTTAAAGACGACTCGCTATCGGGACCAAACATCTTTCTATCAAATGTAATATGCGCTTCAATTACATTTGCACCACGTGCAATCGCAGTTTTTAATACATCAATATTGCCCGTATGATCCGATAAACCCACAATTGGCCCAAGCGAATTACGCATCTCTGCAATGACATTCAGTCCAACATCTTTCAGGGTAGTCGGATACTTGCTAGTACACTGAAGAAAGCAGTATTTTGAATTACAAGCAATAAGCTTCTTCGCTAACTCTTTCAATTCAATCAAACTACTCATCCCTGAGGAAATTAGCAGCGGCTTTCCCGATGCTATAAATCGATCTAATAAAAAATTGGATAACAGCTCTCCGCTTGCTATCTTCCAAGCGGGAATATTAAGTCTTGACAAGAGCTCAAAGGCTTCGACAGAAAAAGCAGTCGAAAGAAAAATTATCTTTCGATCTGATGCGTGCATACATAGTTGAGCCCATTGCTCGCTACTAAATGAAATTCGCTTCCAGTAATCGTACCTAGTGGAGTCTTCGTAACTGAACTTTATTCTCCATTGTTCATCAAGAGTCGATTCCGCTTCGGCAATATGAGTTTGAAATTTTATTGCGTCGGCTCCAGCGTCTGCCGCAGCGTCAATAAATGAATGAGCGAGTCCGAGGGAACCGTCGTGAGCTTGTCCCACCTCTGCAATTAGAAAGCAGGGAAATCCTAAACCAATACGCTTGGATCCAACAGGGAAAGAGTCAGATTTGGCCATGAGGACTTTGGAGCTGAAGTTGTCGAGTTAACCCGAAATTTTACCTTATTTTTTGCATGTTTCGGGTGGTAGCGTTTTACATCACACCCTATCTGCAAGAGCTTTTCGGCAAAATCTCGTCTGAATCTTACTCAAGCAGGAGACTCATTTTCCCAATAGCATCGCGGAGAGAACTATCACTCAGATGGGAATACCGTTCGGTTGTCTTCTGACTTGTATGACCCAGCAATTTTTGAACCTCATATAGAGATTTTCCTTGATTTACCAAGAAAGAAGCGAAGCTATGCCTGAGATCATGAATCCTCAATGCATCAAGATTTTCCTGTTTCCGAGCAGTATTCCAAGAGAAAAATATCGATCTAAAGGGTTTTCCAGTTTGAGGATTTGGAAATAGATATCCTAAAGTCCCTGAATCGCTACTAAAACACTGGACACTTTCCAGCCTTAAATTTTAGGCTATGAGGAGAGTGAGATGGGCAAGGGTCAGCGGTTTACCGAGGAGTTCCGGGTTGAGGCGGTCAAGCAGGTGACGGAGCGGGGTTTTGCGGTTAGCGATGTCAGCCAACGGCTGGGGGTCAGCCCCCACAGTTTGGGTGAGTGGATTAAGCGCTACGGGATTCCAGCCGAGGAACGGCTCGCCAAGGAAGATCAGGCCGGACGGATCAAAAAGCTAGAAGCGGAGCTGCGGCGTGTCACTGAGGAGCGTGACATATTAAAAAAGCCGCGGCGTACTTCGCGAAGCAGTCCGGGTGAGGTACGCCTTTATCAAAGAGCATATGCAAGAGCACCCGGTTCGATTGATGTGTCAGGTTCTGGATGTCCACCCCAGTGGGTTTTATGCCTGGTCTGCCAATCCCATGTCTGCCCGAAGCAAAGAAAACCAAGCCATCACTGGCCAGATTAAGCAATGCTGGCTTGAAAGCGGCGCAGTCTATGGCTATCGCAAGATCCATGATGATCTGCGCCACCTGGGTATTGTCTGTGGGCAGCAGCGGGTAAGACGCCTTATGAAGACTGAAGGGTTACGCTCCCAAGCGGGGTATCGGCGCAGGCCTAATAGTAAAACCGGCGAGCCTGCAGCGGCCGCTCCCAATGTCTTGGATCGTAGGTTTGAAGTTGCTGTACCAAATGATTCTTGGGTGGTCGATATCACGTACATCAAGACCTTTGAAGGCTGGCTGTATTTGGCCGTTGTCATTGATCTATTCTCACGCGCCGTTATCGGTTGGTCGATGCAAAGCCTAATTGACAGAGAGCTTGTGATCTCGGCCCTACTGATGGCGATTTGGCGCCGCCAACCCACAGGCAAGGTGTTGCTGCACTCTGATCAAGGTTCCCAGTTCTCCAGCGATGACTGGCAAAGCTTTCTGAAAGACAATAACTTCACGGTCAGCATGAGCCGGCGCGGCAACTGTTATGACAACGCAGTCGTTGAGAACTTTTTCCAGCTTCTAAAGCGTAAGCGCATCAAGCGCAGAGTCTATGCGACCCGAGAAGATGCCCGGGCTGACATATTCGATTACATCGAGATGTTTTATAACCCTGTCCGGCGTCATGGCTACAACAACGGCCTTTCTCCGGTACAGTTCGAAAAGCAATTTTTCGTGAGGCAGGTTCGTGTCTAGGAAATTAGTAGCGATTCAGTTGTCGTACCAAAAGAAATCGCGCTTCGGGATGATGAAACGCTCCTTGTGCAGGTACGAATAACGCACGATCGGGACGATTACGACCTAGACGTTCATCTAGACCTTCCCGAAAAATTTCTGTCGATCCTTGTCTATTTGCCTCGAGACACAACATCTACTGCTGGCGGGACATCACTGTACACCCCAAAACCTGAGTATCTAATGGAACTAACGACTACAGAGCATAAAGGTTATAAGTACTTTCCGACATCAATGTTTACTCTTGAGAAAAAAATACCATTTTCTCCAAATACCGGATTCGTATTTCTACGAACTGAGGAGAGTTAGCACGGTAAGCCTCTTGATCCCATCGAGTTTAGAGAGGACAGATTTACGTTACAAATAAACTACTTCAGAAAAAATACCAATAAAGAAAACTAATCCCACTGCTACTCATGAAGCTCTAGGAGGAAGTACAACACCATTCTCAAGCTGTTGAATCTGGGACCAAGTATATTTGAAGTAGTTAATTTGAAGAGTAAACCTATCTGGTCTGAAGTCACTTGAGTCTAGTGGTTTTGCATGCCAACTCTCATCAGTTCGTAGAAATACAAATCCGGTATTTGGAGAAAATGGTATTTTCTTTTCAAAGTTAAAGAGTGATTTATCAAAATATTTATATCCTATATTTTGAATTCGTTTCATCTGTTCAAGATTTTCATCAATCGGCCTATAAAGCGAGGTGCCCCCATTTTGTGATGACTCATCGATCGGGAGATATAAAATTATCGATAGTAATTTTTCTGGATGATCTAGATGAACATCAAGGTTGTAATCATCCCTGTCATGATTTAGTCTAACTTGAAAAATTATCGTCTCGTCTTCGCCGAGTTCGAGAAGACTTGGAGAGAATTTTTTGAAATTCTCTGAGATATAAAGGAAGCTTGTTCTGTCAACAAAGAAGCTAATAATGTTTGAAAGCGGCAATATAAAATCTTTTCCCCACCAATTTGCTTCTTCATGAGAGAAAAATTTAAACTTTTCACTTTCGCCGGTTAAAAAAAACTTTGAAGTAAAGGTTACCCAAGTTCTTGATGGTGATGATTCAGGTTTAGGTTTTTTAGGTAGGGTTTTGATTAGTTTTTGATAAAGTTGTGTCGGCAAGAAGTCCTGTTTCACGCAGTGCGGCCATGGATCAGTCTCGATCTTTATATTTGTTAAAGAATTTCGCCATCCGTCAAAAAAGAATCTATACTTTTCCGATGGTTTAATATCGAGTAATCCACACCGTGAATTTGTTCCGCTCGCAACTCGATAATACTGATCTCTCTGTAAGATCTGTATTAGCTCCTGTTCGGACGGAATTTTCGGACGAAGTAGCTTTTGCATTTAGATATCTAGTGCTTTTTCTTAACCGAACTCTCTTCGAGTTTTCGATTAGTCGTTTTATTGTCGGAGTTCCCTTCAATAGTTTTTTTATTCCTGATCTTCGGGTCTGTAGCAAGTTCTGTGTCGGTCGGCTTTACAGCAGTTGTTTCGGCGGTTTGGGTTTCCTGTCCTTGCAGGGCGGCTTCGGTGACCTCGACTGCTTGAAGGGCTGCATCGGTATCGACGACGATGCCCTCGGATAGATCACCTCTAAAGAAGGGGTCTTCGTTTTCTAGCTCATCGGCAAGCTCATAGGACTCCCGCTCAAGCCGCAGCATCATGTCCGTCCAGACGGGCTTGATGGCCTGCAGGATCTCGGGCTCTTTTTCCTTAGGCGTACGCACCATGATGGACTGCATAAACATCAGCATCCTTAGAACAGATCCGCGCAGCAGCCTCGGGGCGTACTGGTTTTTGACCGGCTTTCCGACATACTGATTGATAACCTCTAACTGACGCAGCATCTGATGGTTCCAGGTCTCGGCCTGGCAAACCGTGTCGGTGAGCTGACGGATCATCTTGGCCACGCTTAACCGCACCTGGGAGCTCTCCCAGTCGCTCACAAAGCGGGCCCGCGTCATGACGGGGAACTGCTGGGTGAGCGCCTCGACGTGCTTTACGCGGTCGATCCTGGACTCTGTAAGCTTGACCGTCTCGGGCTTGGTGGGGATAGACCCGGCAATGAGCACCCCGTCGCCCAGGTTATAGACCTTGCCGCCCTTGCGGCGAAGCTTCTCGATCTGGTTTTCGATGGTGACGCGCTGCTGGATGAGTCCGTTATCGGTGTAGACCGTGCGGCCGAAGTTGCCCCGAACCGGGATGGTGAGCTCACGCTGCTTTAAGCCCGGGGTAAGCCAGGCCCGCTCCGCCCTGGGGCGGTTGGGGTCTCGGGCACCGAGGTCAACGCCCAATAGATAGATCTCTGTAAACCCCATCCGGGTAGCGAAGGCAAAGGCTGTGTTGGTGACCTGAGGACCCTCGCCGTTGAGGATCTCTGCATCGGTGTGGCAAAACACCCCCAGGGGGCTTAGTGCCGGGCGTAGGAAAAAGACCGCATCTTTGAAGTAATCGGCAGATCCTGGCCAGATCGTGGTCGTCAGGATCGCCGTGATCTGCTTGAGATTAAACTCCTGCGCAAGCTCCTTGTGCCGCTCGTAGTTGCCCCTGGCCCGCTCCAACACCGCCTGGTAATCGGGAACAATCCCATTGCGAAGTAGCACCGCCAAAGACGAGCCCGAGGCCATCAAAATCACCCGATCCCGCACCGAGCGGACGAAGTCTAGGTTTTGCTCCAACGAGGGGCCACTGCCCACAATCAACACCGGCAGCTCTGGCTTGACTCGTGTGGTGTTTAAAAGCCGCCGATCGCCCGTTCTGAGGTTACGAAATGAGTTCTTCATCATGTTGTACTCATCCACGATGTAACCCATGTAGGAGGCCAGATTGCCCGTCTTGGAACTCTGGAACTCGGCAAACACCATGTTAATGGTCGGGTGATTACTGACCTTGATTGCCAGCAGGCCGTCTAGGCCAATAATGCACTCGCTTTGCACCGCAGCATTTAGCCGGGTGAGCATAGTCCGAGGATTTTCATCCACTATCAGAACAATCTGAGAGCCCTCCGCCCGAATATCTTTAATCAAAGATGCCCAATCAAAGACATCTAAGGAGTGGTACAGCATTTCCTTATCGGCCTCACACACGATAAGCACCTTGGGCTTCCAGGTATCCCAGATCTCACGTAGAACGAACCCTAAACCTTGGCCATAACTCACGACAAAGTAAGGTTCTTCTCGCTTTATCTTGTCCGTAATATCTAAGTTTAATTTTTCGAGGGAATGACCAATTTCCCTTTGAAAATCGATCACGTGGGTATCTTGGTTTACATCATCATATTTTTGTGTTTCGAACTCCACCGAATCATTAAGTGCTGCACGCTCGGCCTCTGCATTTGCCTCGGTGAACATTAACGATGGTTTTCCAAATAAAATTCGAGCGGGATTCTTTTTGGCTAAGAGTACTAACCCACGTGCTTCTGCTTTCGACCCTTTTTTGAATATGGGTACACCGTTTAACTCAATGTTGTAATCCTCATCGTCGAGATAAATTAATTTAGACTTTGGCGGATTAATTGCAAAGTGCCCTAGTTGAGAGTCGAGAGACCCTTTGAAAGCATCTAAATTAATTCTTTTTAGTTCTGAATTTTTTTGATTCATACCGATAAAGAGATATTAAGAAAATAAAAAAAAAGCCCCGACGATGGTCGGGGCTTTTTAAGCAAAGCTGAGTTAACTCATAACAATGTTCTGGAACTCGAGTGCGCTATTAGTAAAGACGACATTAGTTGAAGTAAATGCCGTATTAAAGGATTCTCCCTGTAATACGATTTCTACTAAGTTATTTTCTACGCCCGCAGCAGCGGTACCAACAGCGACTTGGATAACAACGTCCGAAGCTCTCTGGAATACCGCAACCACACCAAGATTCGCGGAGGTGATTACTGTACCAGACAAAGTCGCGGTGAGTAATAGAGCTACAGCTGTCTCTCCCGCCACAATCGCGCTACCAAAGTTTGCGCTGTTACGAGCCGATATGTTTACAAATCGGATCACGTCTGCGGTACTAAAGTCGGTAATTACGTCTGCACCGTCATCATCTGTGACCGCAGCATTTCCAGTTTCTCCCGTGGTGTCTGTAATGTAAACAAAGACGTCCGCTCCACCACCACCAGCAAGCTGATCGGCTCCGCCGCCACCTTGAATCGTATCCCCTGTTGCGCCACCAACAACCGTATCCGCTAGCGCGCCAAGGGAAACAACGTTTCCGGACCCATTGCCTAACTGCACATTGAAGACAACCGCTGTACCACCGCCCTGACCGCTCATCAGGGCCGTACCAACTGCAGATGCAAACAATGAAAGAGAGCCACCCAGAGAGACCGAATCGATAAATGCGGTATACGCACCAGCTGCACCGCCGGATGCGCTTGCATCGTTAAAGTTTAGAGTGACGTTCCCCGAACCTACCAGATCAAATCGAACTGAATTTGCAGTTGCAGCAGAGCCTAATTGAATCGCAGAGATTGTAGCGGTTGCACCAGATCCGATTGAGAGATTTACATCCCCTTGAACAGAAGAAGCAGCTGATGCTACCCCTCTAAACTGTAGCGCTGATAAGGTCACGTCTCCAACTGCTGAGATGTTGATTTGAGCCCCGCCCGCAACAACCATATCATTCAAATTAAAGTTTGCTGTTCCGGTAGAGATTATGTTGATTGACGTTGCACCACCGAAATCTGCTGATGCAGCTGAAAAGTCTGCACCCCCTGCCAACTCGATTGTTACGGAATCTGCTGCTTGGGCTCGTATCAAACTCATACCGATATCTTGCGTAGCCGAAATCCTTAGTGAGTTGACACCATTCGCACTAATGGCACTCATCGTGTTCGCACTGATTCCACCAAAGTTAATGGAGAGCGTCCCGGTGTTAGATCCTACAGCTATGTCACCGATAGCCATACCACCAGTGGCAGTACCGATTGTCCCGACGGTTATCGTTACTCCTGTATTCGATCCCGCGTAGGTAAATGAGTAATCCTGGTCTGTGGTTCCAGAGACAATCCGAACGGTATCAAGCGCAGTTCCGATATTGGTAACTGTAACGTTTGCCGTACCCGCAAACTGTAGAGTTGAGAGTCCGCTTGCGCGCGACAAATCAAGCGTTCCAGCCGCTGTGTATGAATCAAGTTGGAGTGTCTCCACGTCTATCAAAGTCGGACGCACATTCGATAAAGCTTGATCCACGGAACCACGAACCGTGTCTGACCCTGCTCCCCCGTTAATGGTATCGAGGGTATCCAGAGCACTACCTAAATTTATTGTGTCGTTGCCTGCTCCACCGACAACTTTTAATGCATTCTCCTCAAGCATAGTTAAGGAAAGATTACCCAGAAGCGCGGAACCGTCGATCGCACTAAGCGCCGAAACACCGCTGGCCCCACCTAATCCGGCTGTTCCGAAGTTAATCGTTGCATTAGCAGTTCCGGATACGTTAATGGTGTTGAGTCCGGAAAATTCCGTACTGGTCTGCAGAGCGGTTCCGCCTAGGATCAAAACACTATCTGCCTTCAAATTAAGGGTTTCGATTCCGGACAACTGTAATGTAAATGCAGATGCGTTTTTCGAAACTACGGTGATCTGGTCTGCAGTTGACGAGTCCTGCTCAAGCCTTAACTCGAGAGCCTCGCTAGAACCCAAAGAAAACCCTTCTGTTAGGTTAACTGTGGCGTTGGCGCTGTTCCCGAATACACCGCCAGATTGATTTCCGAGAACATTCACCGTGGTCTCACCACTCACATCAATAAGATCTATCGAACCACCACGCATAGTTAGATTTAAGGTCTCGACATTCTTTATCACCGGAGCTACAGCTGCATCCAAAGTAGCGTTTAACGTGTCGTTACCAGACCCGCCATCAAGGTTGTCGTTCGTATTCAACCGACCAGCACCAGCATTGAAAGTGTCATCGCTGTTCGTGGTTTTTGCTGTTCCGGACGAAGTCGGAAGGAATTCATCCGCAGCTGTAGTAAGAGTGAAAGTCGAGCCGGCGGTAGCACCAGTGGAGCTAACTGCGGAGGCCAGAACCGTCAAATCGGTCGATGTGTTGGTGCTGACGTTCGAATACGTAACAGAAGAGTTAACCTTATTCACATAGGTTGTCGCAAACGTACCAAAAGTTGCATCGTTTGTGAGCCCAGCAAAAAGATCCAGAGCGGTAATCAAGCCCGAGCCAAACTTCGACACTCCACCTGCAGCATTGATTTGAGTCACCAGGTAGCTCTCTGCAGTGGTCGCAGCAGTGCCGGTGATTCCAAGATTTGAGACAAGCTGCGTTGCAAGGGTCGCAGCGGTCGTCTTTCCGGTTGCGTTAATCAATACTTGCGCTGAGGCGGCAACACCAAGTGACTTCGCCTGAGCGAGGTAAGTCGCACCGGGCGCTGCATTTAACGTCGCTAGAAACGCATTCGAAATCTGCGCATCTGTCGTCGGTAGATATAGGCTCATTTAAAAGGTTCCTTTTTGAATATTGAAAACGTAAACCGGACTTTTCTTTGCAAAGAAAGCCGAACACGGACTCCCCGCGCTCGGCAAAGGGAACTATATCATTAGTACCCTTTACCAAGAACAGAAAGACACGGCCTTTCAACCGCGTTCGAGGATTCTAGGGCTCCTCGGGCCCCGCAGCTTGTGATTCGGGTCACAGGGCCCGATGGTTTAGCATCCATGTGTCTTTTTAGCGACAGTGGCCAAACCTAATCAATCCGGGCCCTCAGGCCAGCATAAATCGCCTCGGAGGAAAGCTTAAACAGCGCCAAGTTGCTCCTTTGCTCACTGGCCTCGGCCGACCAAAACCACTCAAGACCGCCAGAAATCGACCCTGACAGCTCCGCTCGGATGAATCGACGCTCAAGCGAGCGGGTCGCCCCCCTGGCCAATAGCGCACTATAGCCATCATGATCTTTAACCCTCGCAATGGAGCCCGCCAGCGTGATGCCCACCCGGCCAAGCTCGCGCGACCAGGCCAGGTTCGCCTCCCAGCGATCCTGGTCTCCGCCTGGGCGTGCCTCATTTGAAGCGCCATCCACGCCAAAGGCTAACTGAGTCGAGACGAAATGAGCGCCAAAATAACAGTTAGCGCTTACTAATATTCCACGATAGTTCCCATCTTGAAGCTCCGCTTGCGGAAACCTCCGAAACTCGCCAACAAACGCCGAGCGCCCCAGGCAGGCCCCCGGGAGGCTCGCCTCCGCCCCGAGCTCAACGCGCGGGGCCCAAAAAACGCTCGCCCCGTTAAATTGCAGGTGGCCCAGGCCAATGCGCGCACTGGGGTGCAGCCCGCGCAAAAAATCCTTGCCGCCTCCCAGTTCAGCACCCCGCCACGCTAGCGAAGCCTCGGCCTGTTGGTAGTGCGTCTGACTCGGGCTTGCCCGCGCCCTTAACCCCAAAAAGGCCTGAAGCCCCTGACCCGCTCCCAGATCGGTGGCACTTGAAAGCGAGGCCATGCTTAAAACTGCAAACCCCTCTTTTCTCTGGCTGGACTCACCAAGCTCGAGCACCACATCGCCTGAAGCGGGGGTGAGAGTAAAGAAGCGCTCGGCCGGTGCACTATTTAAGTTGGTCTCATACCCCAGTTGCGCACTCGCACGAAGCCGAGTCACCCACCGAAGCGTCATAAGCTTATCTCGCTCGGCCAAAAGATAATCACGAAACTGCGGATGGATATCTTGCCGCGCGATCAACTGCTCCATAAGCATTGCAGCCGATTGCCGATCACCGGATAGGGCAAGCGCCTGTGCATAATCTAATTGCACTCCGGGGGCGTTGGGCTCTAGCAACAGTGCGCGCTCAAGCGCGCTAACCGCCTCGAGCCCCCGGCCCAGTGACACCAAGAGCGCACCGCGGTAGGCGTAATAATCAGCCCTGGTTAAACACAGGTTTGAAAACTGCTCCAGCCGACGAAGCTCTGATAAGCGTTCCTCTTTTGAAGGCGAAACTGACTGGCCAAATAACACTGTCGGGCAATGCATCGGTGCTGCGGGCTGCGCGAGAAGTGCGCTCACCGGCAGCCATAAGACGACAGTTAACAGAGATAGATTTTTAAAATGCAACGAGAGTACTTAAGCGGCGGCAGGGCGATCAATCGAGAGTAACTTAAGCCGGTCTTGCTGCTGACGGGGACTCAAAATCGGTAACGAATAAACACGTCGCGAACGCACCAAGCCGGGCAATAAGAAGTATCCCATGTTCACCCACTGCGCGGACACGCGGTTAGCCAAGCCCTCGCTGACTAAAATCGGGCAGGCCAGGTCTGCCGTAAGTCCTTGCAATTGAACGGCCACCGTGACGGTTTCCCCAAGCACGGTATGGGTTCTTCGATTTGCCGGACCAAAAAGACCAATGGTGGCCTCTCCGCTTTCCATGCCGATGCCGATATCAAGCGGCTCGACCGCCTCGGGAAGTACCAATTCGCCTAGCTGCCCCTCACAACGCTGCCAGAGCTCTTGCGCAGCCAAAAGAGCGCGCTGCGGATGCTGCTCACAGGGCTTTGGTCCGTTCCACACAGCAAGCACGCTGTCCCCTACCATGTGTTCGATTACGCCACCGTTGGCTTCGACAATCTCGGTGGCGGTGATAAAAAACTGATGCAGCACCTCAGCCGCTTGCGCAGCAGGCTGTTTTTCACAAAACGCCGAAAAATTTCTCAGATCTGCATACAACACCGTGACATCTTTTCGGCTCGACTGCACGCTCCCGCTTGTCTGGGCAAGGGCCACTTGCTCGGCCACTTCACGCGGCAAGTGACTCACCAGCTGGCCAAAAACCCTGCCCGCTTCTAATCGAACCCGCCCATGACCGAAAAAGGCCATCAAAAGGCTGGATAGCAACACAAAAAATGCAGTATCGGCCCACCCGACGAACCAATGTAGCCCGAGCAACAACAGGCCATGGACCGAAAAAATCAAGGCAGCGAAACCCGCCCCTATTGCTGGAAGCGTCATGGCAGAGAGTTTTGAAAAACGATCAAATGCTTGACGACTCGCCAAAAGCATTAAACCAACCCCAAGGGTGCTTAAAAGCAGCATCAGATATGGAGCAATAATTGGCGTATAGGGCAGCCGATCATCGAGTAAGGCGGCCATCAATTGCGCATGAACCTCCAGGCCACTGACTGCCCCGCCATGGGGTGTGGGTACCGCATCACCGATACCGAACGCAGTCGCGCCCACGATCACCCAGGCACCTTTGAGCAACTCCTGGGGAGCACGGCCGGCCAACACATCAGCGGCCGAGACCGACAAAAAGGCACTGCGCGGCAGGCGAAACGAAACCCGCATATCGCCCTGGCCATCAATGGGCACCCGAATGCCAGCAAGACCCTGGATAGTTAAGGTCCAAGGACTCTCCCACAGCGAGGCAGCGGGCCGATACTTAAAGCCCTGATCCCCAGAGAGTCGATTTAATCCGGCAAGTGCCAAGGCAGGAAACGCTGCGCCTTGCGAGCACACTAGCGCGGGCACTTTCCTTACCGCTCCGTCGGGATCAATTCTCGGAGTGATGTGCCCGGCAGGGCCTAGGTTCGGATGATTAGCGAGGTGACCATGAGCATTTGCGGAAAAAGGCGGACAGATAGGAAGCGACAAGGCTCCCGTGGGAGTGCCTGTAGCCACCGGAGTGTCGGGGTTTAACGAAAACACCTGGGCAGGCACGTTGGGCGACGGCCCGGGGGCTCGAAACGCTCGCGCCAGTAACTCGTCATCGGCCTTCGGATCCGCAAAGACAATATCGAATAACTTTAATCCGACCGCCTGCTGATCCAGCGCTTTGATTAATTGAACAATACGGTCCCGCGGCCAAGGCCAAGGGCCAAGCTCTTGAAGACTTCTTTCATCGATATCCACCAACACAATCCGCCGCTCAAGCTGTAGCGGATCGCTTAAGCGCCAAACAAGAGCGGCTGATTGCTCGTTGATGGCTGAAAAAAATCGCGGCCAAGCAGCCGAAATGCCTGCCCAGACCACGACGGCAGAAACCAACGCGAAAAGATAGCCGCGCCAAGGACGCTCCAAAAGAAACAAAGTCACCCGCGCGCCAAAGCTTGCCAGCGATTCGCTTTGCTTTATTTGCCCCAAAGCGTTACCCCGTGAAATGTTCCTTGACCTTGAACGGTCCGCTCAAAAGTGTAGCCAGCACCCTTTGCACCCGCACTGACCGCACCCAGCACGCGAGCGTCTGGAGCGTTCATCAAGAACATGCCCTGACTGTCGACATGTCCTAGACCCAGCAGCGTACTTCGTAACCCGGAGGCGCTTTCAAGTTCAAGCCGGGTGCCAAAACTTCTATTACGAAAATCAATTGATAAACTGCCCTCTGAAATCCCTGCCGACATCAACGCTTGCGTTGACACGGCAACAAAGTTTGCCGCGCTGCTTTGAAGACGAAAGGTGTGGCTTCCCGATTCCTGAGAAAATGAAACTGGCGACGCTTCAAACCGAAACAGTCCAAAATTGGTCGTGCCAATGAGCGGCTTGCGATCCTTGGCCGCTTCCGCAACTGAGGAGACTTCAAGATTTCCGAAAAGCGCCATCGCCGTCCAACGGCCCCACGCCAGCGGCACAGAAGCCGACGGGCTAGTCGGCAAAGCCTGAACCACGGATCCCGCAGCGGCATCAGCACCATTTTGACTACGTTTTAGCGTTGATGAGGACTCTTCGGGCAAAGACGGTGGCATTACGTCTTTGCCTTTCAGTGCTTCCAGGGGCTTGAATATCGGGCTCATTTGGTTGGATGCAAACTCCACCAAAGCGGACATCTCTGCGGTGAGCAATTTTGCTCGGTCTCCCGCACAGGGCCCCAACGCATCGGCTCTACAGCTTGCATCCAGAGGAGCAAAAACAATCGCGCCCTGATTCACGAGCGCAGCAACCACATTATCTTGAACGCGGGTGACAAAATCGGTGCCTCTCACCCCGATTGCAACCAAAGGCGTATTCAGGCGAAACCGCTCCTTGGCCGCGTCTGCCGCCTGCCCTGAGATCGCGCGAACGCTTCCTGTAACCAGAGTAAATCTCACAACCGAGTCTGCCGGAGATGAGGGGCTGAATCGATATGCTTCAACCTTAAGCGTCGACGCAGGGCGAAGGCTAATCAGCGCGCCATCGAGAAAACGGATGTGCACGTGGCCACTTTCTGCGGTCTTCAGCACATCCCCCACTCGGATCTTTGCCCCAAGCGCTATCGATTTGACTGCACTCTCACGCTCCAAGCTTGCCCGACCGATCTGTAGCGTCACCTCTCCAACCTCAGGGGGAGATTGTCCTAAGTTCTGAGCCAATACATGCGGGGCGAGCAGCAAACACCATGCCCAACCCAGCATTACCGAATGAACGCTCCTGAATTGTTCCTTAAAGACTTTCATCAATACACGCTATCGATGCCCCATAAACGGCTAGTTCGCAGGTTTTTTTTGATTAACGCATAAGGCTAACCCCTGGGATAACACTTTCGATGTGCGCCCCGTCACATTTCGTAAAATACGGAATGTCGCGAACCCTATAATCGGGGCATGTCTGTCCCGGGCGCTGTTTTGCGCAGCTTTCCATTGCTGAATTCGCTTGAGCCCGAAAGCCTCTCGCAGCTGGCCAACGCTGCACTTGAGCGAACCGTCGCGAAACGAGAGGTTGTCCTGCAAAAGGGGGCCACAGCCCAACACCTATGCTTTCTCGCTGAAGGCCGTCTACAGGGCGTCGACTTTACGGTTGATGGACGAGAAGTGGGTATTTACTTTTTAGATCCTGGCGACTACTTTGGTGAGCTTGCAGTGATCGATGGTAGAGAGCAGCCGGAATTCATCGTTTCGGTGGCGCGATCCAGGGTGATCTACATCCCTCGTCAAATCATCCGTCCAATGCTTTTTTGTGACCCGCAAATTGCCGAACAGGTCGGTACTCGATTGGCTAAAAGATTAAGGGACAGTACAAATCAACGAAAAATTCTTGGCATGACAAACCCCTTGCAACGAATCGCGGCCCAACTTGCTCAGCTGTCGCAACGAACAGCCCACCCATCCCAGGCGGCCCCGGCAACGCCGCAAACGGTCCGCACGGAGAAACAGAGCATGCATGCCAGGGTCATTGTCAACGCTCCAACGCATCAAGAGCTTGCCATTATGATCAATCTGAGTCGCGAGACCGTAACGCGCGCTTTTCAGGTGCTACAAGCTAGGGGCCTTGTGATCCGTGAGGGCAATAACCTCGTAATCCAAAAACCCGAACAAATGACCGAAGTTGCAGCAGGCAAGGCCACCTTGAGCAAAGAGGCAGACGATCAGGGGCGTTAAGCCCGAGACATTCGACCGCTAAGATAACCAAAGTATTTCACTAGCGCTCGAATCAATAATCCGAAAACCATCCACGGAGAGACTTTATACGCCTGCCCGATTTCAAGGAGCACTAATCGAATACCCGCTCCCTCCGGTCGACCAAACGTCTCAAGCAACTGCGGGCGCATTTTGTGCATCTGACCAATCTGCCGATAACGCTCAAACTCCTCAACGAGCCGATAGTTATGCGAATGAATCACATAGGAATGTGCAATATAGGCACTCTTATAGCCAGCCTGCAGTAAGGCGGCGCAGGCCGCTATATCCTCACCAACAGGAATCTCTGCGTCAAAACCACCTGCCTCCGCGAGAGCGTTAACCCTATAGGCAGCAAAAGAGTTTGAGTTAAAGGCACATCTCAACCCGAGGCGTTTTCGATCCGCAAAGCTTCGGACTGCAGACTGCGCCGGATAATTAAATCGACGCAGCATCCAGCCTGAAAACGTCGCATCTGGCCTAGGAAGTTGTCTGCCATAAGCCACTGCCACCTGTGGATCATTAAAGGCGCTTGACAATTCAAGTAAGCTGGTGGGCGTTGCCAGCACTGCATCCTGAGTTAGAAAAAACACAATGTCACAATTCAGTTGCTCAAGGGCTTGCTGTCTTGTTTTGCCATGGCTAAACAACTGCGGTGCAATCTCAACACACCGATATCCTGAGAGCCGTGTCAGGCGATTAGTATCATCCGTTGAGCCAGAATCCACCACTAATACCTCAGGCGCTAGCCCTTGCTGTTTTTTTAAACTCGCAAGGACAAGCTCCCAGCGGGGTCCAGCGTTTTTGGTGGGAATCACCAATCCGTAACGAGTAGCGGAACTGACTTTAGCCGTTGGCTGACTACGCAAGGGTAGCGCCGGAACCCTAGGAGGATTGGCAAGCTGACAGTGCATACCCTCTAAGGTGAGATTCGGCGAATAGTAAGGGTCATTCCAAATTATGTGGCCCCACCGCGACTGCATGTAGGCGACTTCATGCCGAAAACGTTCAATTTTTTCTGGGGTATTTTCAAAACCACGTGAAACGGATTCATGGTGAATCAGCATGCAATCAGCGGCCCAGACATTGCGATAACCCAACGACTGAACTTTTAGGCAAAAATCAATGTCATTAAAGGCAATCGCCAGCTGTTGCTCATTTAGCCCACCGGCGGCAATGTAGATCTCTTTTCGAACCGCAAAACATGCTGCGGTCACTGCCGAGAAATTCTGAGTAAGTGCAGCCCGAGAAAAATAGCCCATGTCGTGGGCCTCTAATCCGTGATGCAGATGACCCGCGCAATCACCTATTCCAAGCACAACGCCTGCGTGCTGAACACGCCGATCAGGGTAGAGTAATTTTGCGCCGACCACCCCATTGCAAGGGCGTGACGCCTGACTCGCAAGTATATCGAGCCAGTCTGATTGGATGACCTCAGTGTCGTTATTTAAAAGCACGAGAATCGAGCCGTGCGCTGACTCGGCGGCCCGATTATTTAGGGCAGAAAAATTAAACGGCCTATCGTCGCGGATGACCCGGCATCCCTCCCGATGCGATAGCTGCTCGAGATAGTGCAAGGCCTCAGACTCGTTCGAGCCGTTATCGATTACAACGATTTCGTAAGCTGAGTAAGCGGTGAGTTTTCGAATGCTTTCAATACATGTCGATAAAAGCTCAAATGCATTGCGTGTCGGAATAAGAATTGACACCAGCGGCGGCGGATTTGGGCAGTCAAATGACACATGGCAAATGCCGTAGTCGACATTCGTGGCTACTCGAGCAGTCTCTGCGTTACGCTGCAGATGCTCCTCGATGGCTGCCTTTGCAGCCATCAAAGCGTAAGGCTTTGCTTTTGCACTGCCGGCTGTGCTGTCTCGATGAAGCCGCCAATGATAAAGCACTCGGGGTATGTGCAGGATCGCGTTGGCGGGTAATGCATCCATCGCGCGCAACGTCAGATCATAGTCTTGGGCGCCCTCGAACCCGATTCGGCAGCCCCCAAGGCTTTCGATAAGACGCGACTCATAAACCGCGAAATGGGTCACCATGTTTTGTGAAAGCAAAAGCTCTCGATTCAAATCACATTTAAAAAACGGGGCAAAACGCTTACCGTTTTCATCGACTTTATCCTCATCTGAAAATAAAAATTTCGGCCTTGGTGATTCTTGTAGCGCCTGGACAACCCAAAAAAGCGCCTCTGCGGCAAGCAAGTCGTCTTGGTCAAGAAATCCAAGATAGTCACCCTGAGCTAAGCTGATTGCAGAGTTTGTTGCAGCCGAGATGTGGCCGTTAACCGGGCGAAATACCACTCGAATACGCGGATCTTCTTTACTTAATTCGCTCAGTAGCATGCGGACCTTCGGGTGCGTTGAAGCATCATCGGCTAAGCAGATCTCCCAATGGGGATAAATTTGATGCCGAACTGAGTCAATGGCTTGTATCAGCCAGTCTAGCCGTGGGTTATAAACCGGCACCACGA
>Ga0194123_10002310_pt1 | contig 25268 bp, 27 predicted proteins | sample TA2MahsurfametaG_5_FD_155479 | JGI IMG/M metagenome (GOLD analysis project Ga0194123, IMG submission 155479) | Freshwater microbial communities from Lake Tanganyika, Tanzania - TA2015023 Mahale A surface | ecosystem: Environmental > Aquatic > Freshwater > Lake | place: Tanzania: Lake Tanganyika... | reverse complement strand
GAAGGGCGACGTGCCGCGCTGATCAGGCCATTCAGTCTGCCAATCAGCCTGATCTGGGCGCGACACCCGCCGGGGGGGGCTTGTTCGGTCCTCAGAGGACGTAGATCACTGCCAGCAACCCGGTGATGGACATCACCACCGTGTAAGGCAGGGCCATCCACACCATGCGTCCGTAGGACAGCCGGATGAGTGGCGCCAAAGCCGAAGTCAGCAGAAAGAGGAACGCCGCCTGGCCGTTGGGCGTGGCCACGCTCGGGATGTTGGTGCCGGTATTGATGGCCACCGCCAGCAGATCAAACTGCTCGCGACTGATGGTGCCCGCCTTGAAGGCGTTCTGGACCTCAGTGATGTAGACCGTGGCGACGAAGACGTTGTCGCTGATCATCGAAAGCAGCCCATTCGCCGCATAGAAGGCCACCAGTTGCTGTGAGTCTTCGAGCGCCAGGCCCCAGTTGATGATGGGGGTGAAGAGGTGCTGCTCATGGATGACCGCCACCACGCCAAAGAACACCACCAGCAATGCGGTGAAAGGCAGGGCCTCCGCGAACGCATGGCCGATGTGATGCTCTTCCACTACGCCGTTGAAGGCCGTCTGGACCACGATGATGGTGAGACCGATGAGACCGACTTCGGCGAGATGCAGCCCGAGTGCCGCCACCAGGAAGATGGCGGCGATCCCCTGCACGATGAGGCGGGCCTGATCCTGCCGGGTGTGGCGACGGGTCATTTCCTCGTCATAGTCCTCCAGGATCTGGCGTACCGAGGCCGGCAACTGGTTGCCGAAGCCGAAGAGGTGCAGTGATTCCACCAGCACGCAGGTCAGGAGACCCGCGGCCAGCACCGGCAGCGAGACCGGCGCAACCTCGAGGAAGAACTCCAGAAAATTCCAGTCCATCACCTTGCCGATGAGCAGGTTCTGCGGCTCACCGACCAAGGTGCACACACCGCCCAGAGCGGTGCCAACGGCCGCATGCATCATGATGTCGCGCAGGAAGGCGCGGAAATTGTCCAGATCTTCGCGATGCAGGGTCTGCACGCCATCGTCATCGCCCCCATCGTGATCATCGTGGTGCATGTGCTTGCCGGAGGCGACCTTGTGGAACACAAGATAAAAGCCTTGGGCCACGGCGATGACGACAGCCACCACGGTGAGCGCATCGAGGAAAGCCGACAACACCGCGCCTAGCAGGCTGAAGGCCAGCGAGATTGCAATCTTCGAGCGGATCTTGAGCAGACCCTTGGTGAAGATGAAGAGCAGGAGCTCCTTCATGAAGTAGATGCCTGCCACCATGAACATCAGCAGCAGGATGACCGGGAAGTTGCTCAAGGTTTCGTGGTAGATGGTCTCCGGCTGGGTCAGTCCCAGCACCACCGCCTCTATGGCCAGTAGCCCGCCCGGCTGCAGGGGATAACACTTCAAGGCCATGGCGAGGCAGAAGATGAATTCCCCGATGAGGCACCAGCCAGTCACGAACGGACCTGCGATGAAGAGCAGCAGTGGATTGGCAATGAGAAAGCCGAGGATGGTGAGCTTGTACCACTGGGGCGAATGACCCAGGAAATTGTGGGTGAATGCCTGGGGCATCGTGCGGGATGACATGAACAGGACCTCTCTACCTCGGGAGCCAAGACTCCGTGGATTATGCTGCACTCTTTGTTGAATCCGCTCGCCGCGCCTTGCGCGCTGCGCACCGCCAGCCTCCCCCCGGAAACAGGCGGTCACGGACCACGCATCTTTAACACGCACGCCAATGGCGTCACAACCCATGCAGGCGTGATGGGCTGGCGGCTCGGGGTGCCGCGCGTTAACCTCGGCGCATGAATCATCCCACCGAAGAAAACGCCGTTCTTGCGGGCATCCGGGTACTCGATTTCGGCCGCTACATCGCGGGCCCTTACTGCGCCGCTCTGCTGGGGGATCTCGGCGCCGATGTCATCCGCATCGAGCGCATCGATGGCGGCGAGGACCGCAGCATCCTGCCTGTGGCGCCGGACGGGCCTGGTGCGCTCTTTCTTGCCATGAATCGCAACAAGCGCTGCCTGACGCTGGATCCCGCCTCTACTGAGGGCCGCGAGATCGTCAAGCGCCTCGTTGCGCGCAGCGATGTGGTGATCGCAAACTTGCCACCGGATGTACTGAAGAGCCTGTCACTGGATCTCGAAAGCCTGCAGGCGGTGAAGCCGGACATCATCCTCACCACCACCACGGCGTTTGGTGCCGGTGGGCCCTGGAGCAATCGCCATGGTTTTGATGGCATAGGCCAGGCCATGTGCGGTGCGGTTCACCTGAGTGGCACGCCGGAGCAGCCCGTGAAATCTTCGGCCCACTGGGTGGACTTTGGCACGGCCTGCCTCAATGCCTTCGGCACGCTTGCCGCACTCATGGCGCTAGGCAAGACCGGCCAAGGACAGAAAGTGGAGACGGCCTTGCTCAACACGGCCATCGCTTTCAATAACGGCATGCTGATCGAACAGCAGGTGGCGCAGACCCGCCGCGAGGCGATTGGCAATCGCGGCTATACCTCGGCGCCATCGGACATGTTCCGCACCCGGGATGGCTGGATCATGGTGGCCTGTGTCGGCAATCCCATGTTCAGGCGCATCGCGCGCCTGCTGGGTGAGGAAGCCTGGCTGACCGACCCGAGATTCAGGGACGATGCCAAACGTGGCCGGCATGGCGAGGAGCTTTCAGCCCGGGTGGCCGCCTGGGCTGCCTCGCTCAGCAGTCGCGAGGCGCTGGATGCGCTGGCGGGTGCGCAGGTGCCAGCAGCCCCGATCTACTCTCCACAGCAGGCGCTGGATGACGAGCACATAAAGGCCACTGCGATGTTGAGGGATGTTGAATACCCGGGTCTTGCGCGACCTGCGCCCATCGCCACGTCCCCCGTGAGCCTCTCAGCCACGCCCGGCACACTGCGCAGCCGTGCGCCGCTTTTGGGTGAGCACACGGAGGAGATCCTGCAGGAGCTGGGCTACGGTGACGCGGAGATCGCAGCGCTGCGCGAGCGCAAGGTGGTGTAGTCCTCTCGCGCTCCCGTGCGCGTGATCGATCATTCAGGCAGTCCGAAGACCCACAGCACGCCGCCCTGCGGCACCTGCACTGCCGTACCCAGGTGCTGGTTCAGGAAATGCTGCTTGCGCTCGGCATCCACTCCCCAGCCTGATTGCACGGCGATGTACTGCCGGCCTTCCACTTCGTAACTCACGGGGACGCCCACCACACCCGAGTTGGTGCCCTGCTGCCACAGCAGTTTGCCAGTCTTGGCATCGAAGGCGCGGAACTGCCGGTCATTGGTGCCGCCGGAGAAGACGAGGCCCCCGGCGGTGGCGAGCACCGGACCCCAGTTGTGTGAGGCAAACGTGTTGGTCCACACGCGCTTTCCACTGTTGAGATCCCAGGCCTGCAGCTCGCCGATGTGATCCTTGGCTTCGGGTGTTGGACGCACTTCAATGTCCTCGATATTCACGCCCATGTACATCTCGCCGGCGCGATATTCCACGGGACTCCCTTTCACGGCACCGCAGAGATTTTCGTTGGCGGGAATGTAGAGGTAGCCCGTCTGCGGACTGTAGGCGACGGGCGGCCAGTCCTTGCCGCCCCACAGGCTGGGGCAATACTCCACGCGCTCGCCGACTTTCGGAATGCGGGTTTCCACATAACTGGGCCGACCGCTTGTGGGGTCTATCGCGCTGTAGACGTTCTGCTTCACATAAGGCGTGGCTTCGATGAATCCCAAGGCATCCGGCTTGCGCTCCAACGTCCACAGGTAGCCGTCACGGCCGGCGTGCACGAGGGTTTTCCGGACCTGTCCGCCTTGTTGCCGATCGACCAGCACCGGGGCCGCGACCTCATCCCAGTCCCAGCTGTCATTCCAGTGGTATTGATGGTGCGCGCGAATCTTGCCGGTATGGATGTCGAGCGCCAGCACGGAAGTGGCATACAGGTTGTCACCCGGGCGCGTCGCACCGATCCACGGACCCGCGTTGCCGGTGCCCCAGTAGCTTATTTTTTCCTTGGCATCGTAGCTGCCGGTGACCCAGGCCGGCGCACCACCGCGCTTCCAGCTGTCGCCCGGCCAGCTGTCATTCCCGGGCTCACCCGGGCCCGGCACGGTGTAAGTCTTCCAGACCGGTTTGCCTGTGGTGGCCTCGAAAGCCTGGATGAAGCCGCGTATGCCGAATTCACCGCCCGACACACCCACCAGAATGAGTCCTTCTGCCGCGAGTGGCGCCAGCGTCATGTAGTAGCCGTTGAGGTAGTCCTCAACCTGCTGCTCCCACACCACTTCACCGGTGGCTGCATCGAGGGCCACGAGGAAAGCATCCGCCGTGGCGAGATAGACCTTGTCCCCATGCAAGGCGACACCGCGATTGGTGGGATGCATCTGCATCAGATCTTCCGGCAGCTCCCGCGAGTAGCGCCAGTTGAGCGCGCCTGTTCGCGCATCCAGTGCCAGTACATGGTTGTGCGGGGTGGTGATGAACAGATGGCCTTCATTGACGATGGGTGGCGCCTGATGCGCTTCCGTCATCCCGGTGGAATAAGTCCAGAGTGGCTTCAAGGCCTGCACGTTGCCGGTGTTGATGCCGGTCAGACCGCTGTAGCCCCAGCTGTCGTAAGTGCCCCGATACATGAGCCAGTTGCGGGCCTCGGGCGCCGCAAGGCGCGCATCGGTGACAGCGGGATAGGCCTTGTTTTTCCTGGACGTTGGCGCCTGCTCCCCGGCATGGGCAAAGGTGACGGTGCCGAGCAGCAGACCGAGCGGGAGCAGCGGATACATCAGGCGCTTGGACATTGGGCTTTCCTGCGGGTTGATTCAGGGTTTCTTCACGCCGACCTTGCCGGTGAATGCGCCAGCCACGATGAAATGCTCGCCCTGAAGGGCGAGCGGCAGGATGGGCAAGGCGCGTGGTGCGGGGCCGGCTGTCGCCGTCGCATGGGCGGCGGGGTCGAATTCAGAGCCATGGCAAGGGCAGACCAAACGTGAGGTTTCCGCCTTCCAGGAAGACACGCCACAGGCGGCGTGCGTGCAGACTCCGGAGAATGCCAGCACGCCGTCCAAGGCATGCCGTGCGGCGATGCGATCCAGCTTCGCGGGATCAAGTTTGAGCAACAGGATCTGGTTGAGGCGAGAACGCGCGCGCAGAGCGCCGGATGACGGATCGCGCGGATAAGCGAGCAGCGGTGCGGCACCGGCCACGAGATCACTCGCCGTGATCGCGCGGCCTGCGTTCTGTTCGGGCGGAAACACCAGGACATCGCCCTTTTGTGGCGGCATTCGCGAGGGGTCAGGGCTAGCGCCCTCGGCAAGGGCGGCCGAGAGCATTGCCGCACAAGCCACGGTGCCCCCCAACCAGTGGCGTCGCCCGGCATCAAAGCCGGTTCCATCATCTCCTGCAGACATCCGATGCTCCGGTGCACCGCCGTCCGCCGCGCGGACTCTCAGGCAGGCAACCCGGATGCATTGTTGTCCAGAAGCCTGCGAGCGTAAATCACTGCGCCCGCACCATGGCCTTGCTGATCATGTCCTTGGCTTCCGCTGCGTCGCCCCAGCCCACCACCTGCACCCATTTGTTGTCCTCGAGATCCTTGTAGTGCTCGAAAAAATGCTGGATCTGGCGGAGGGTGATGTCGGGCAGATCGGTGTAATTCCTCACGTGATCGTAGCGCCGCGTAAGCCGCGGCACGGGCACCGCGATGATCTTCTCGTCGCCGCCTGCCTCGTCCTGCATCTTCAACACGCCCACCGGCCGCACGGCAATGATGGCGCCCGGGGCGATGCCGCGCTGGTTGGCAATCAGCACATCGATGGGGTCGCCGTCGTCAGACAGGGTATGGGGGATGAACCCGTAATTCCCGGGATAGCGCATGGCCGTATAGAGAAACCGATCGACCACCAGTGCGCCTGAGGCCTTGTCCATCTCGTACTTGATGGGTTCGCCACCAACGGGAACTTCGACTATGACATTGACTTCATCCGGCGGATTGCGACCGGTGGAGATGGCTTCGAGATTCATGGCTGCTCCTGCACAAGAGGGGATCCGTCGGCACGCTTGCATGCCGGATGCGCACACGATACACCATGCAGCATGCGGGGTTGTCCGGTCCGGAAACCCGCTCAGACAAAAGAACAGGGGAGGACATCATGACCGAACGTTTTTTCAGCGAAGCCGAGCTGCGCGACATGGAGCGGCGCACCGTCGATCGCCTGGTCGATGCCATCGATGCCGGGGATTCGGAGAGGGCGCGCAAGCTGGCGCGGCGCATGTACAACGAATTCCTGAGCATGCACGACCTCTACCGCAACTGGATCACCGCCACCTTGAGTGAGGTGGGGCGACGCTTCGGCGATCAGGCACTGGACGACATCATGGTCGAGGGCGTACGCGCCTGGTGGAAACCCATCCTCGACAGTCTGCCCAAGGATCCCGAGTCCCTGCCAGGACGTATCAAGATGTTCGCAGCCGGCCTCCATGGCCACCTGCAGCCGCTGGAAATCACCGAGGACGAGGAGAAGGTCTCCCTCCGCATGTGCCCTTGCGGCAGTGGCGGGCGTCTGGTGCAGGAGGGGAAATATGAAGGGCCTGACGCCTTCCTCAAGATCGAAAAGCCCCAGCCGCTGACTTATGGCTGCAAGGATTACCCGGTGTACTGCGCGCATGAGTACGCCATGGAGCGTATCGACATCGAGGAGAACGGACATCCTTTCGTGGTCGTCGAGCCTGCCGCGGAAATCGGCAAGGAGCACTGCGTGATGCACATCTACAAGAAACCGGCGGAAGTACCGCTCAAGTACTACGAGCGGATTGGCTTGAAGAAGCCTGGATGAGCGTGGAGGGAAGACGATGCTCAGTGTCGCTCTCTCAACAGTTGACCGCGCGGACACACTTGCCCGCACCTTGCAGGCGCTGTGCGCCCTGCAGGAGCCGACGGGCGGCTGGCAGCTTCTTGTCGTCGATAATGGCAGCGTCGACCACACGTCCCGGGTTTTGGCGGATTTCGTGGGCCGACTGCCTCTGCAGGTGCATCACTGCGCAGAGCGGGGGAAGAATCGCGCCCTCAACAGCATCATCCCCCACTTCAGCGGAGATCTGGTGGTGTTCACGGACGATGACGTCATCCCTGCAGCGGACTGGCTGTGCCAGCATCGACGACTGGCTGATAAACACCCTGGAGCTGCTGTGTTTGGCGGGCCCATCCTGCCGCAGTGGGAGTCTCCTCCGCCGACATGGATGACAGACGCGATCCCCTTCGATGTGTGCTTTGGACAGACGGATTCCGATTGGGAGGAGGGAGTATCACCGCCAAGGAGAATCTGGGGCGCAAACATGAGCGTCCGCGCCACGGTGTTCGCGGAGGGGTACCGTTTCGACCCCCATCGCGGACCACGTTCCGACAGCAGCCGCTACCTCACGGGAGGAGAAACGAGCTTCGTGAAGCGGCTGCATGAAGCCGGTAAAACCTGCTGGTTCAGTCGTGGCCCTGTGGTCCGGCACCTCATCCGCGAGGAGCAGCACAGCTATGAATGGGTGATGCAACGTGGGTTCCGCTTCGGGCGCTTGAAAGGCGCACGGCACACGGATCTGTCACCCCGGCGGGGCAAGGCTTTGTTGCACTGGCTGCTGCTGGAAGCGCGATGTGCGCTGTATTCGTTGCGCTGGGCCTCTACCTCGCCAGAGGCCTGGCGGGCACGCCGGGATTGGGACATGAATGTTTTGAGGGGGCAGTGGTATCAGATGTCCCAGTCACCCGCGAAGTGAAGATTGGCGGTTGCCGCAATCCAAGGAGCACACCCATGAACCCAAGCCCGGGCTCTCCAGAAAAATCTCCCGCGGAAAAGCCGACTTTGTCCAGATGGCGCGCACACCTCGCCTTGGTCGAGCCCTTCAAGTCTCCTCTGGCACGGGCAGCCGCGGCGGGGGATCTCGACACGCTCGCACATCTGCTCACGGCAAGCGCAAATCCGAATGCCCAAGGACTGCGCGGAATGACAGCACTCCACCACGCCGCGCTGCGCGGCCATTGGGAAGCAGCGGCCCTGTTGCTGGCCAAGGGTGCGAATCCGGATTTGCGGGATCGCGCAGGGCGGGCACCACTGGCCGCTCCCCAAATCCCCTTCGAAGGGCTGCACCGGATTCGTCAGGCTTACCATCGGCGTCGCGAAAAGGATGCCACCTGGACCCCGAACCCCTCCGCAGAGGCCCGTTCTCTGGCCGAGAAATTGGAAACGGATGGGATCGCCCGCTTGCCGGGTTTTGTGCCGGCCGACGCTCTCGCCAAACTCAGAGAAGGTTTTGCCGGTTTCATCTCCAGCCTCGAGGCCAAGCTCGCGCGCGGAGAGGGCAGGCATCGCCACTATGACGAAGAGGAGCATTACTGGGAAAGTGATCTGGCTTTCGTCTGCAACAATGCCTTCAAGTATTCCGCTGAGCTCGCGCGCGTCGCATCAAGTGACACCCTGCTCGATGCTGCGGGACTCTACCTCGGGCGCCGAGCCTATGTACAAAGGGCGGTTGCGATGCGGTATCTGCCTTCCCCGCATCTTTCCAATGACATGTTTGGCTGGCATCACGACTTGGAGGAGAAGCGTTTCAAGATCATGATGCTGCTGACGGATGTCCCGGTGGGTGGTCAGCACATGAGCTTCGTGCTGGGCTCTCATCGCGCCCGGCATCCCTACAGCATGTTCTTCCGTAACTCCTGCCCACTGAAGTACTGCGAAAGCTATCTCCCTGAAATCCGCATCTTCGACGCCACCGGGCGTGCTGGAGATGTCTTCGTGTTTGATTCCAACGGCGCACATCGCGGTAATCGCCGCCCGGAAGGGCCGCTGCGGGATGTCTTCATGCTCGAATACACGGCAGACTCGAGCCATCTGTGGGGTGGCGATCTGCCGGCCGAATTTGGGACGACCCTGCCAGCCGAATCTGATCATCCTTTCCGACGTTTCATGCAGGCGGAAAAGCCCTGGGAAAAACCGGTACGCCGCAAAGCCCCGAGCTGGGTGGAAAATCTCCCGCACATCAGGCGCTGGTTGTAGATGCTTTTGTGACGGGGTCCACAGTTTGTGGAGATCCAGCCGCGACGGCGCCTGCCCATGACTCGCATCGAGCGCCGAGTCGGGTCAGGATCCGGTTACGGAAACGAACGAGGGAATGTGACGCATGAAAATCCCCACGACTTGCATGCCGCGCGCTGGCCTGCTTCTCACCCTCACGCTGGCGACAGCGGCGGTTGAAGCTGGTACGTGCAATAACGGAACCTTGCGTGGCTGGTATACCGCCGACATTACGGAGACCGACAGCACCGATGCGGATGGCGCCATTGCGCGCATGAATTTCAATGGCGCGGGAGTGCTGACGGTGGAGGCCACCGGGATAGAAGATCGTCTGGGCCCGCCAATCATCGTCACCGTACCGGGCAGCGGCACCTATGCGGTGGATTCCGCCTGCCGCGCCACGTTCACCTTTACCTACGGCCAGTTTGGCATCACCGAAACCATGACGGGCACCCTCTACCTGCATCAGCTCGACATGGCCCACGTCAACAATCTTGCGTATGGCGGCTATGGCGTTGCACTGTCGAATGGTTATCCCGGCAAGTTCGAGTTGCGACGCGTACAAGGCAAGTTCTGAACAAGACTAATTGGTGACAGTTACCCTATTTCCGCGATCGGCAACTGTCTGCCGGCGGCCGTCTCCCCTGTTGGTGAAATAGGGTAACTGTCACCAATTTCAGCGCAACAGGAGTGCGGACTTGATAGCCTTCGGCCATGAGGTGCATAGCAACTTCCAATTTCACAGCGCTCTAAATGAACTGCAGACACCGCTCCACGGTGGAAGACCGCCAGACAAACATTTTTTGAAGGAGCAAGTCATGAAGAAGTCGATCATCGCAATGATCATTGGTGCAGCGAGCATGGGTGCCCAGGCTCAGGGTTTCGCACCTTGGGCCAACGCAGTGGCCACCGAGGCTGTCGCGGGAGCCGCCGGCAGCGTCGGCGCCGCTGAGCGCTCGTCGGTCGCTGCCGCTGGTCCGTTCTATCGGCCGGAAGCCCCGACGACGGACTCCGCGGATTCCACCTCCGCGCAGGTAAAGGTCGGTCCTTGGTATCTCGCGCAGTAAGACCACAGAAAAGCGGTAATCACATGGCGGGGTGCAATGCCCCGCCATCCCTCCTGCGTTATGCATGACGCGCCAGCTGGAGATGCAGGTAGCCACTGTCCTCTCGATTCGAAGCCTTCCGGCTCAACTCCGAAGATCGCGTAAAAACCCTCAGCGTTGGACATCCCCCGCCAGCAAGGGCGGAGCACGCGGAAACGCTCGGGACCGCGCTACGTTGTTTCAGGATACGGTGCCACACAGGGAACATCCGGTGCGGCTGAGCATGGCATCCCAGTACAGACAAAGCGCGCGACTTGCGGCGGCGAAGGGGCGCGAATGCGTCCTGAGCGGGGGAATGGTGCGCCGTGTAGGATTCGAACCTACGACCAATGGATTAAAAGTCCACTGCTCTACCAGCTGAGCTAACGGCGCGGGGTGTCCGGCGGAGAGCGGCGGATGATAGCCACCGCGGCAAGGCGGGACAAGCAAGAACCCTTGAAAAAATCGCGCGAATCCCTATCTTCCCCCCGCACTTTTTGCGGAGACGGATGTTATGCCGACCTATTCCTATCGTTGTGAGGGCTGCGGCCACGAGTTGGAGGTGGTGCAGCGGATGACCGAGGACGCACTCACGGACTGCCCTGCCTGCAAGGCGCCGAAGCTGGTCAAGCAGATCCAGCCGGTGGGCTTCGCACTCAAGGGCACTGGCTGGTACGTGACGGACTTCAGGGACAAGGGCAAGAAGCCGGCAAGCAGCACTCCCGAAAGCAGCTCCGGCAAGGAGCCGGCGGCGGCCCCGAGTGCGGGCGCCACCGAAACCAAGACAGAAACCCCCAAGCCCGCGGCCGCGAGCACCACGGACTGAGCCTCCAGCGGGGTGTGCGCCGGGCCTGATCGGGCTGCGGCGCCGAGGGCACGCGAGCTGCGGGCTCTTGCGGCGTTGCGGCATGCAGGCGCAATCCGTATCATGCCAGCGCCTGTCGGTAAGCAACTGATCCGACTAATCATATTCAAGAGTTCCAGTTCATGCGTAGCCACTACTGCGGCCAGGTTGACGAGCAGCTCAACGGCCAGGAGATCACCGTTTGCGGGTGGGTTCACCACCGGCGCGACCATGGGGGCGTGATCTTCATCGATCTGCGGGATCGCGAAGGCGTGTTGCAGGTGGTGGTGGATCCGGACACACCGGAAGCTTTCCTGCTGGCCGAACGTGCCCGGAGTGAATTCGTGTTGCGGGCGATTGGCAAGGTCCGCCCGCGCCCTGCGGGGACCGTCAACCCGAATCTCCCCACCGGCAAGGTGGAGCTCTTGGTGCACACCCTGGAGATTCTGAACACCGCCCAGACTCCCCCGTTCCAGCTCGATGATCCGACGGTACAGGAAGAGACCCGACTGCGTTTCCGTTACATGGATCTGCGCACGGAGCGCATGCGCAACAACCTTCTGCTGCGTGCCCGCGTGGCGCGTTTCTTCCGGCGCTTTCTCGATGAGGCGGGTTTCCTCGATATCGAAACCCCCATGCTCACCAAGGCGACGCCGGAAGGTGCACGCGATTACCTCGTGCCCAGCCGCACGCACCAAGGGCGCTTCTTCGCCCTGCCGCAGTCACCCCAGTTGTTCAAGCAGTTGCTGATGATGTCCGGTTTCGATCGCTACTATCAGATCGTGCGCTGCTTCCGCGATGAGGATCTCCGCGCGGACCGTCAGCCGGAATTCACGCAGCTCGATATCGAGATGTCCTTCGTGGATGAACAGGCCGTGACCCAGTTGATGGAAGCGATGATTCGCGAGCTCTATCGCGAAGTGATGGGCGTGGAACTCCCCAATCCTTTCCCGCGCCTGACCTACCAGGACGCCATGCACCGCTATGGCAGCGACCGGCCTGACCTGCGCAATCCGCTGGAACTGGTGGAACTCGCGGACCTCATGAAGTCGGTGGATTTCAAGGTTTTCGCGGCCACCGCGAACGATCCCGGCAAGCGCATCGCGGCACTGCGGGCGCCCGGTGGTGGCGCGCTGTCGCGCAAGCAGATCGACGATTACACGGATTTCGTCGCCATTTATGGGGCCAAGGGCCTCGCCTACATCAAGGTCAATGACCTCGATGCCGGCCGGGACGGCCTGCAGTCGCCCATCCTCAAATTTCTTCCCGATGAAGTCATCACGGCCATCATGCAGCGCACCGGTGCCGTGACCGGCGATGTGGTGTTCTTCGGTGCGGATGATGCCAAGGTGGTGAATGCGGCACTGGGCGCCCTGCGCGACAAGGTGGCGGCAGATCTCGGCCTGGTGGCGGAGGCTTGGAAGCCACTGTGGGTCGTCGATTTCCCGATGTTCGAGTGGGACGACGACGGCAAGCGCTGGGCCGCCTTGCACCATCCCTTCACCGCGCCGCATGAGGACGCCGAAAGCGTGGCGCGTGCGCCAGGGGCAGCACTGTCCCGCGCTTATGACATGGTCATGAACGGCTCGGAGATTGGTGGCGGCTCGATCCGTATCCACCGACCGGAGATGCAGCAGTCGGTCTTCACCCTGCTCGGCATCGGTCAAGACGAGGCGCGCGAGAAATTCGGTTTTCTGCTCGACGCCCTCAACTACGGCTGCCCGCCGCACGGTGGCATCGCCTTCGGCCTCGATCGTCTGGTGATGTTGATGTCCGGCGAAAAATCGATTCGTGACGTCATTGCCTTCCCCAAGACCCAGACCGCGTCCTGCCCACTGACTTCCGCTCCCTCCGCGGTGAGCGAGCTTCAGCTGCGCGAACTCGGCATCCGTCCGCGTCGGCTCGAAGGCGCCGCCGGGACCTGAGCCGGCACGCCGCCCGCCATGCCTGCCGCGCCTCAAGCTGAGCCTCACGAAATAGTCACGGCGGCCCTGCCGGTACAGACCTTCCACGTGCCACCGACGGTGGTGGAAGTGCTGGGTGAAGACGAACGTCACGCGCTGCGTGAAGAGATCAAGACGCTCCTGGTGCGCGAGAACGCGGTACTGGTTGCCCACTACTACACCGATCCGGAGCTGCAGGCCTTGGCCGACGAGACGGGCGGACACGTCTCCGACTCGCTGGACATGGCGCGCTTCGGCCACGAGCACCCGGCCAGCACACTGGTGGTGGCGGGGGTGCGCTTCATGGGCGAGACCGCCAAGATCCTGAATCCCGAGAAGCGCGTGCTGATGCCCGATTTGAAGGCCGAATGCTCGCTCGATCTTGGGTGTCCCGCCGATGCCTTTGCCGCTTTCTGTGACCAGCACCCCGATCGCACCGTGGTGGTTTATGCCAACACCAGTGCGGCGGTGAAAGCGCGCGCCGACTGGATGGTGACTTCCGGCAGTGCGCTCGATGTGGTGCGGCACCTGAAGGTCGAGGGGCGCAAGATCCTCTGGGCACCGGACAAGTACCTCGGGCATTACATTCAGGAACAGACCGGCGCCGACATGCTGCTCTGGAATGCCGCGTGCATCGTGCACGAGGAATTCAAGGGCCAGGAGCTCGCCGAGCTGCGCGCAAGGCACCCTGCGGCCAAGGTGCTGGTGCATCCCGAGTCGCCGCCCTCCGTGATTGCCCAGGCCGATTTCGTTGGCTCAACCAGCGGCATCATCAAGGCCGTGCAGACCCTTCCGGCGCGCGAATTCATCGTGGCCACGGACAAGGGGATCTTCTACAAGATTCTTCAGGCGGCACCAGACAAGGTGCTGATCGAAGCGCCCACCGCGGGCCACTCCGCCACGTGCCGCAGCTGCGCGCACTGCCCCTGGATGGCGATGAACGGTCTGCGCAAGCTCGCGGCGGCGCTGCGTGAGGGCAGCAACGAGATTCACGTGGCGCCTGAAATCGGACGCAGGGCCGCGGTGCCGATCAAGCGCCTGCTCGATTTCTCTGCGGGTCAGCACACAGTGATCTACGGCAACAACGACGCCTGATGCGCCCGATTCCCAAGCGCCGCGACTGCTTGCACCCAGGATGAGCATCATCCTCGGGATCGACCCCGGTTCCCGCATCACGGGCTATGGCGTGGTGAAAATGGAACGACACCAGCCGGTGCATCTGACCCATGGTTGCATCGAGGTGGGGGAGCTGCCTTTTGCGCAGAGGCTTTGCGGAATCTTTGACGCTCTGACGGCCATCATCGAGGAATGGCGCCCGGACGAAGCCGCAATCGAGAAAGTCTTCATGAACCGCAACGTGGATTCTGCGCTCAAGCTTGGGCAGGCGAGGGGCGCGGCACTGGTCGCGCTCGCCAAGCGCGGCGTCGAAGTCCATGAGTATTCGCCCAACGAGATCAAGCTTGCGGTGGTGGGGCGCGGTCATGCCGAGAAAGGACAGATCCAGCACATGGTGAAGATGCTGCTTGCACTGGAGACCCAGCCGCGTGCGGACGCTGCTGATGCGCTGGGTATCGCCCTCTGCCACGGGCAGACTCGCCTCGGACTGCAGGCGATCCGCGGCGCGCGGCGCGCCCGCGCGGGACGTTACCTGTGATCGGCCGTTTGCGCGGCACGTTGCTGGAAAAACATCCTCCGCGACTGCTGGTGGACTGCCAAGGCGTGGGCTACGAGGTGGAAGCCTCGATGACGACCATCTGGGCGCTGCCCGATCCCGGCCAGGAAGTGACACTGCACACCACGCTCATCGTGCGCGAGGATGCGCACTTGTTGTTTGGCTTTGCGACGCTCGCCGAACGCCGGTTGTTCCAGAGCCTGCTCAAGGTCAATGGCGTGGGTGCGCGCATGGCCCTCACCATTCTTTCCGGCATCCAGCCCGAGGATTTCGTGGTCTGCATCCAGCGTGGCGACACCGCACGCCTCACGTCCCTGCCGGGCATCGGCAAGAAGACCGCCGAGCGACTGCTGGTGGAGATGCGCGATCGCGTGGCGGACTGGGCCTCGGTAGAGGGCGTCTCCATCAGCCTGCCCAGCGAGGCACCGCCCACGGATGCCGTGGCCGACGCCGTGAGCGGACTCATTGCGCTGGGTTACAAGCCCCAGGAGGCGAGCCGTCTGGTCCATGCGGTGGATGCCACCGGCAAGACCAGCGAAGCCCTGATCCGCGAAGTGCTGCGCAGCCTCGCCCGATGAGCCTGATGAGCACCCCGGGCCAGACCCGCCAGCCCTGCATCGGCACGCGCGGATTGCCCCCGGGATTCGCGCCCGGATCAGTGGCCGGATTAACGCCAGATTCAGGGAGCTGCGGTAGACTGCCGCGACTCGCCGTGTAACGGATGCCGATGTCTTCTCCCCTCACTTCGCCTGCGGCAAGCGCGGATGACTCCGCTCTGGATCTCGCGATCCGCCCCCGCCTGCTCGCGGACTACATCGGGCAGCCCGCAGTGCATGAGCAGATGGAGATCTTCGTGCAGGCGGCCCGCCAGCGCGGCGAGGCACTGGACCATGTGCTCATCTTCGGTCCTCCCGGTCTCGGCAAGACCACGCTCGCCAACATCATCGCCAACGAACTGGGCGTGAACCTGCGCCAGACTTCCGGCCCGGTGCTGGAACGGGCGGGCGATCTCGCCGCGCTGCTGACCAACCTCGAGCCGCGCGATGTGCTGTTCATCGACGAGATTCATCGCCTGAGCCCCGTGGTGGAGGAAATCCTGTATCCGGCGATGGAAGACTTCCAGCTGGACATCATGATCGGCGAAGGGCCGGCGGCGCGCGCGCTCAAGCTCGACCTGCCCCCCTTCACGCTCGTCGGGGCGACCACCCGTGCGGGCCTGCTGACCTCCCCCCTGCGCGACCGCTTCGGCATCGTGCAGCGGCTGGAGTTCTATGCGAACGAGGATCTCGCGCGCATCGTGGCCCGGGCTGCCGGTATTCTCCAGGTGCCCATCGAGCAGGAGGGTGCGACGGAAATCGCGGCACGTTCGCGCGGCACGCCACGCATCGCCAACCGTCTGCTGCGGCGGGCGCGCGACTATGCCCAGGTCAAGGCCGACGGCCGTCTGACCGCGGAGGTGTCCTCGCGCGCACTCGACCTGCTGAATGTGGACATCCGCGGTTTCGACCTGATGGACCGCAAACTCCTGCTCACCATCATGCAGAAATTCGATGGCGGCCCGGTCGGTATCGACAGCCTGTCCGCTGCGCTCAGCGAAGAGCGGGGCACGATTGAGGACGTGCTGGAGCCCTTTCTCATCCAGCAGGGCTATCTGGTACGCACCGCAAGAGGGCGCATGGCCACCCGGCTCGCCTGGGAGCATTTCGGGCTCACGCCGCCGGCGCACGCGGCAGCGGCTGCGCCCGACCTGTTCGACGGGGTGGGTGGATGAGCCACGAGTTCCGCCTGCCACTGCGCGTGTATTACGAAGACACCGATGCTGCCGGCATCGTCTACCATGCGAACTACCTCAAGTTCATGGAACGTGCGCGGACCGAGTGGCTGCGTGCGTTGGGTTTCGAGCAGGATGACCTCGCGCGCCGCCATGGCATTGCCTTCGTGGTGCGCAATGCCGCGCTCGATTACGTGCGAGCTGCCCGCTTCAACGATGCCCTGACCGCGACCTGCGCAATCGCGCGCTGCGGCCGCGCCAGCGTGGAATTTCTCCAGCAGGTGCTGGATGTGCAGGGACAGATCATCTGCCGGGGCGACATTCGCGTCGGCAGCGTGGATTTCCGGCGCATGGTGCCCATGCGCATTCCGGATGAGATTTTCGAAAGGATCAGCAATGCACTCTGACATGTCGATCGCCAGCCTGATCATGGGCGCGAGCCTCCTCGTGAAGCTCGTGATGCTCTGCCTGCTCCTGGCATCGGTCGCATCCTGGGCACAGGTCATCCGCAAGCGGCGCGAGCTGCTGGAAGCCAAGCGCACGGCCAAGCTGTTCGAGGACCAGTTCTGGTCCGCCGAGGATCTCACCGCACTCTTCAACCGCATCAGCATGCAGCGCCATGCAGCCGATGGCCTGCAGCGCATCTTCGAGGCGGGTTTCAAGGAATTTGCCAGGCTGCTCAAGCGGGAAGGGATCCCGCCCGAGATGGTGCTGGAAGGATCGCAGCGCGCCATGCGCATCGCGGTGAGCCGTGAGCTGGAAGAACTGGAGGCGAACCTGCCAATGCTCGCGACCATCGGTTCCGTCAGTCCTTACATCGGGCTGTTCGGCACAGTGTGGGGCATCATGAATTCCTTCCGTGGTCTCAGCAACGCGGGGCAGGCCACGCTCGCCATGGTGGCACCCGGTATCTCGGAAGCATTGGTGGCCACCGCCATGGGGCTTTTCGCAGCCATTCCCGCGGTGATTTTCTACAACCGCTTCGCCGCCGAAATTGATCGCCTGACCACCCGTTACGAAACCTTCGCCGAAGAATTTGCCGCCATCCTGCAGCGGCAGGTTCACAGCTGAGGCGCATGCAATGGCTGGTGTGATGGCCCGCGGCAAACGCGGCAAGCGGCTGGTAGCCGAAATGAACGTGGTGCCCTACATCGACGTGACCCTGGTGCTGCTCATCATCTTCATGGTGACCGCGCCACTGGTGACGCAGGGGGTGAAGGTCGAACTGCCCCAGGCGGAGTCCGAACCGGTGCCACCTTCAGAGAGCGAGCCGGTGATTGTGACCATCGATGCCGCGGGCGAGATGTACATCGATCTCGGCGAGGACCCGGATTCCCCGGTGGATGCGGAGACCCTGGTTCATCGTTTGGCTGGCGTGAAGAAGTACAAGCCCAAGACCACTTTTCTGGTCAAGGGTGATCAGGGCGTGCCGTATGGTCGTGTGGTGGAGGTGATGGCCTTGATGCAGAACGCCGGCATCGAGGATGTCGGCCTGCTGACCGACCCGCCGGGCAAGAAATGAGTTCATCGAGGCGCTGAATCACCCGTGAAGCAAAAACCTCTCACCCGCCTGCCCAAGCTGCCCAGCTTCAGCAGCAACAAGGCGTTCTACTACTCCGCACTCGCGCACGCGATCCTCATCGTCGTGTTCGTGGTGGGCATAGACTGGCGCAGTAGCAGCACGCCGGTGACGCCGGCTGGCGCCCCGCAGGTAATGACGGCCAAGGCCATCGATGCGGACAAGGTGATGGCGGAGGCGCGCAAGCAGCAACAGCTCGAGCAGCAGAAGCAGGATGATCTCAAGCGCAAGGAAGAGGAAGCACGGCGCAAGGTGCAAGAAGAAGAGCAGAAGCTGAAGAACCTGCGCGAGCAGCAGGAACAGGAGCAGCGCAAGGTCGCCGAGGAAAAGAAGCGCCAGGAAGTCGAAAAGAAGACCCGGGCGGACGCCGAGCAGAAAGCCAAGGCGGAAGCTGAGAAGAAGGCCAAGGCAGAGGCAGACAAGAAGGCCAAGGCGGAAGCCGAGAAGAAAGCCAAGGCGGAGGCCGAGAAGAAAGCCAAGGCGGAAGCCGCCAAGAAGGCCGCGGCTGAAAAGGCGCTGGCCGATGCCCTGGCGGCAGAAGAAGCCGAGGGCCAGGCGTTGGCTGACGCGACAGAACTCCAGCGCTGGCTCGGCCGCATACAAGCCGCGGTCCAGGGTGCTTTTGTCTACCCACCCGGCCTGCCACCCGGGCTAAAATGCAAGCTTCTGGTTCGTGTGGTGCCGGGCGGGGATGTGGTCGCCGCCAGTGTGGTGGAATCCAGCGGCAATGCGGTCTTCGACCGCCAGGCCGAGACGGCGGTGCGCAAGGCCGCGCCCTTGCCGGTGCCGGCCGAGGCGCGCCTGTTCAACCAGTTGCGCGAGTTCTATTTCACGTTTGATCCCAACGGGTGAGCCTGTGACACGAATTTTTCTGTTGTTGCTGATGGTCATGATGCTGGATGCCACTGCGCAGACCGCCAGCAAGGGGCCCCTCGAAATCCGCATCACGCAGGGTGCGCAGGGCGCGCTGCCCATTGCCATCGTGCCGCTTGAGTGGACGGGTTCGCCGCTCCCCGAGGATGTCGCCCAGGTCATCTCCAACGACCTCACGCGCAGTGGCAGCTTCGAGCCCATGCCGCGCGAAGATCTGCCCTCCAGACCGACAGACATCGGCCAGGTGAACTTCAAGGACTGGCGCGTACTCGGCATGGACAACCTGGTGATCGGCCGGATCACACCCAAGGCTGATGGCGGCTTCACCATCGAGTTCCGTCTGCTCGATGTATTCACGGGCAAGCAGATTGCGGGCTACCAGATCCCGTCCCACGCGGCCAACCTGCGCTACACAGCCCACCACATCGCGGATCTCATCTACGAGGCCCTGCTCAAGATGAAGGGTGCCTTCGCGACGCGCATCGCCTATGTGACGGTGGAGCGCCGCAGCGAGAAGGACGCAACCTATCGCCTGCAGATTGCGGATGCGGATGGTTACAACGCACGCACGATCCTCGAGTCCCGCCAGCCGGTGCTGTCGCCCGCCTGGTCGCGGGATGGCAATCGCCTCGCCTATGTGTCCTTCGAGGAGAAGAATTCCGCCATCTACATCCAGGATGTGCGCACAGGTGAGCGCCGCAAGGTGGTCTCGGGCGCCGGCATCAACAGCTCGCCGGCCTTTTCGCCCGATGGCCAGCGCCTGGCGGTCACGCGCTCCATGGAAGGCAATCCGGACATCTACGTCGTGGATCTCGGCACCGGCCAGCAGCACCGCCTCACCTCGGATGGTGGCATCGACACCGAGCCGTCCTGGTCGCCGGACGGTCAGACCATCGTCTTCACGTCCGATCGCGGCGGCAGTCCCCAGATTTATCGTGTTTCCCCGGGCGGCGGTCCGCAGCAGCGTGTGACTTTCAATGCGGGCAACTACAATGCGCGCGCCAGCTACGCGCCGGATGGCAAGTCGCTGGTGCTGGTCAACGGTGGCGGTGGCTTCCGCATCGCCCTCTATGAGCTCGCGACGGGAACCTTGCGTCAGGTGACCCGCTCGAACCTCGATGAATCCCCGAGCTTTGCGCCGAATGGCAGTATGATCATCTACGCCACCACGGTGGGCGGAGGCACCGAACTGGCCGCAACTTCGGTGGATGGCACCGTCAAACAGCGCCTAGCCCTCCAGCGAGGGCAGGTCCGGGAACCAGCATGGGGCCCGTTCCGCGAATAACTCCGGCTTACGCCGCATGCAGGCGTAGCCCTCTACCCAACCACTGCGAAGGAGACCTTGAACAATGAAAATATCTTCCAAAGCCCTGCTGGCTGCGGCGTTTGCCTTGGCGCTTACCGGTTGCAGCAGCCTCGACAAGAAGCAGCCGGCCTCGGCCAGCGTGCAGAGCGGGATCTCCAGCGGAGAGATGAGTGACATCGATGCCGCGCGCAGCGCCGGCATGTCCGATGGCTCCGGCATGGGCGCCGCCGCTCTCAACGACCCGAGCAGCCCGCTGTCCACCCGTGTCATCTACTTCGACTACGACAGCACCAACGTGCGCAGCGACTTCGAGAACGTGGTGCAGGCCCATGCCGGCTACCTCGCCTCCAATCCTTCCACTGAAATCACGCTGGAAGGTCATGCGGACGAACGCGGCACCCCGGAATACAACCTGGCTCTCGGCGAGCGCCGCGCGCTGGCCCTGCGCAAGCAGCTGGTACTGCTTGGTGCCAGCGCCGGCCAGATTCGCACCGTGAGCTACGGTGAGGAGCGCCCGGCAGTGATGGGGTCCGATGAGTCGGCCTATGCGATGAACCGTCGCGTCGAGATCGTCTACCCCTGAGCACAACCCGGCCCTGAGTGGCCACGAGGAGCAAGCCATGCATCAGCGTAGTACCCGAAGCGGGACCCGGAGTGTCCTGTCGCTCGCGTTCATCGCCAGCATGGCCACGCTCCCTAGCACCACCAGTGCCCAGCAGGCACCGCCGGCCGCAGATCTCGCGGCGCGCGTCGCCCGTCTGGAACAGAACCTCAACAACCGGGGTCTGCTCGAGATGCTGGCCGAGATCGAGTCCCTCAAGCGCGAAGTCTCCGCCCTGAAGGGTGAACTCGAGAATCAGGCCTATCTGCTGGAACAGCAGCGGCGCGCGCAGACCGCCGGCTACGCCGATTTGGATGCTCGCCTGCGGGCCCAGACGGGTGGCCTCGCGCCCGCCGCGGGTGCTGTTGCCGCCCCTCCGCTGTCGGTACTGCCGGCGAGTCCTGCGGATGCGGTGGCGGGGACGCCCGCTGCGCAGGGAGATCTGCAGCTACAGATGCAAACCAGTCCTGCAGCCCCGACCAGCGCTGTCATCGACGCCTCGGGCCTGCCGGCGCCACCCCCACCACAAGCGGGAGCGGCGGTGGATCCGGCCACGGGTCTGCCGATGGTGCCGGCCGCCGTGGGCAGCGTGCCCCAACAAATGCCTGCAGCCCCGCTGAAAGCGCCCACGCCCATCGGTGGCGTGACACCGCCCCCTGCGGTGCCACCAGCGCCAGTCATGCCGGTGGCAGAGGATCCGGCTTCCGAAGCCGCTTACCAGAACGCCTTCACCTTGCTGAAGTCCGGCGAATACGACCAGGCCATCGCCGCCTTCGAAGCCTTCCAGCAGCAGTATCCGGGCAGCCAGTTTGGGGACAACGCACAGTTCTGGCTGGCTGAGGCGCATTATGTGAAGCGGGATTTCGCCAAGGCCTTGCCTGCCTACCAGGCCATGCTGGTCAACTATCCAGCCAGCAAGAAGCTGTCGCATGCCATGCTGAAAATCGGCTACAGCTATGCCGAGCTCGGCCAGGCGGCCGAAGCGCGCACTGTGTTCACGGAACTGCAGCAGCGTTTCCCGGGTACGGCGGCCGCCCAGCTCGCGACCCAGCGTCTGGCGCAGCTCCCGAAGTCCTGACCCCCCCGCAGTCCGAGCCTTCATGCCCGCAGCCCTGCGCGCGGTGATCCTGCTCTCCGGTGGTCTCGACTCGGCCACCGTACTGGCACTGGCCAGGAGCCGTGGACTCGCATGCCACACGCTGAGCCTGGACTACGGACAGCGCCATCGAGCCGAGCTTGCGGCTGCGGCGAGGATCTCCGCCTCGCTGGGCGCGGTTGCGCACCGGGTGGTGACCCTGGATTACGGCCAGTTTGGCGGGTCGGCCCTCACCGATACCGCCACGGCCGTGCCCGAGACGCGTCAGTCAGGCATTCCCGTCACCTACGTCCCTGCCCGCAACACGGTGATGCTGGCCATCGCACTCGGCTGGGCCGAAATCCTCGAGGCCCGGGAGATCCACATCGGCGTGAACGCCGTCGACTATTCCGGCTACCCCGATTGTCGACCAGCCTTCATCGAGGCCTTCCAGCAACTGGCCAATCTTGCAACCAAGGCGGCGGTGGAAGGGGCCACGCTTGCGATCAGAGCCCCGCTCATCGACCTGACCAAGGCCGACATCATCCGCGAGGGCCTGCGGCAGGGCGTGGATTTCAGCCAGACTGTGTCCTGCTATCAGGCGGATGAAGCGGGCAGGGCCTGCGGCCGCTGCGATGCCTGTCATTTCCGGCGGGAGGGTTTTCGCGCCGCTGGGGTGGCGGACCCGACCCCGTATCAACTCACGTTGAACTGAAGACCCGCGCGGCGCGCCCACTGGCGGGCCACTGCCAGTCGTTCCGGCGTGCCGATGTCGAACCAGCTCCCCTCGAAGATCTGACCCGAGACCCGGCCCTGTTCAGCCGCCGCTCGCAACCAGGGCGTGAGCGGAAAACGCCCGGCTGCCGGTGCGGCGGCAAGCAGCGCAGGCTCGTAGCACGCGATACCGCTGAAAGTGAGGCGGGGGGTGGGCGCATTGCTCACGCGCCCCTCCGGCTGCAGGCAGAAGTCGCCGCCCGGATTGGCGGGTGGATTGGGCACGAGCACGAGATGCGCCAGACTGCCCGCGACGTCCCGCAAGGCAGTGAAGTCAAAATCGGTCAGCACGTCCGCATTCACCGCGAGAAAGGGCCCGGGTCGCAGCATGCCCAGCGCCTGACGAATCCCGCCGCCGGTTTCGAGCGCACCCTCGGGCTCCCGGGAATACCGCACCTCAAGCCCAAAGCGCCCTCCGTCGCCCACGTGCGCCTCTATCTGCAAGCCGAGGTGCGCCACATTGATCACACACAGCGAGACGCCGGCGCGGGCCAGACGCGAGAGGTGATGGTCGATGAGTGGCCGCCCCTCGATTTCCACCATCGGCTTGGGAATCCTGTCGGTGAGCGGGCGCAGACGCTCGCCCCGCCCGGCCGCGAGCACGATTGCCTGGGAAGGTAAGTCGGGACGGGACTGGGACATCGGGTTTCCTTGGGCGGGTCAGCCCCTGGGCGGGGGCTGAAAATGAGGGCGTTGCGCGGGCGCTCGTGGCACACTTGCGTGCCCGGAATTGTCCAGAATCCCCATGTCGCCGCAAGCCTCCCTCACCGACCCCCAGCGCCTACTCGAAATGGCTCGGGCTGTGCTCGAGATCGAAGCCGGTGCGGTGCGCGATCTCATCGCCCGGGTGGACGAGACTTTTGCGGAGGCGGCCAGGACCATGCTGGCGTGCCGCGGCCGCATCGTCGTGCTCGGCATGGGCAAATCCGGACACGTGGCCAACAAGATCGCGGCCACCCTGGCCAGCACCGGCACGCCGGCCTTTTTCGTCCATCCCGGCGAGGCCAGTCACGGCGACATGGGTATGATCACGCCTGAGGACGTGGTGCTGGCGCTCTCCAACTCCGGCGAGACCGGCGAACTGGTCGTGCTCATTCCCCTGTTGAAGCGCCTTGGCGTGCCGCTCATCTCGATGACCGGGAACCCCCGTTCACTGCTTGCGGAATCGTCCACCGTGCACCTTTTCGTCGGTGTGGCCCAGGAGGCCTGTCCGCTGGGGCTGGCGCCAACCTCCAGCACCACGGCGGCGCTCGCGATGGGCGATGCGCTGGCCATCGCCTTGCTGCAGGCCCGTGGCTTCACCGAAGAGGACTTTGCGCTCTCTCATCCCGGTGGCGCGCTGGGTCGACGCCTGTTGCTCAAGGTGCGAGACCTCATGCACACCGGAACGGACATTCCTGCCGTCGGCCCCGACACCCCGCTCACCGATGCGTTGATCGAGATGACGCGCAAGGGGCTCGGCATCACCGCCGTCGTGGATCCCGAACGACGGGTGCTCGGCATCTTCACGGATGGCGATCTGCGGCGGGTGATCGACCGCGGCGGGGATGTGCGCGCCACCCGCGTAGGCGCGGTGATGACGCCTGACTGCAAGACCATCACGGCGGATTTGCTGGCGGCCGAGGCGCTTGCCGTGATGCAGGACACCAAGATCAACGCACTCCTGGTGGTGGACACCTCGCATCGCCTCGAAGGCGCGATCAACATGCACGACCTGCTGAAGGCGCGTGTGGTATGAGCCTCGATGAGACGCTTGCACCACTCGCCCGCGCGGTACGCCTGGCAGTATTCGATGTGGATGGCACGTTGACCGATGGGCGCATCGTGCTCGGGCCGAATGGCGAGGAGTACAAACAGTTCCATGTCCGCGATGGACAGGGTCTGGTCATGCTGCGCGATTCAGGCGTGCAGCTTGCTGTGATTACTGGTCGCGATTCGCCGGTGGCCGCACACCGGATGCGCGAGCTGGGCGTGCGCTACCTCTATCAGGGACGCGGCAACAAGCGCGTGGTGCTTGACGAACTGTGTGCGGAGAGCGGCCTGTCGCCTGCGCAGATCTGTTACGTGGGTGATGATCTACCGGACATTCCCATCATGGAGGCGGTAGGGTTTCCGGTGGCCGTGGCAGACGCGCATCCGGCGGTCGTGGCCGTGAGCCGTTGGCGCACTGTGGCACCCGGCGGTCTCGGTGCGGCACGCGAAGTCGCCGAATTCATCATGCATGCCCAGGGCACGCTGGCCGTTCATTTTCCGGGGTACCGGATTCCGCTGCGGGCAGGGTCATGACGCAGACCCTTGCCACCGCCATTGGCAGTGCGCTCCTCGTGCTGCTGACCTTCTGGCTGCTAAAACGTCTCGATGATGATGACGCTGCGCGCCAGCTCGCTGCCGCCAACCAGCCCGATTACTATCTGGAAGAAATGACCCGGCGCACGATGAATCGGGAAGGCGGCCTGCAGAGTGTGCTGACGGCGGAAACGGTCACGCATTTCCCGCTGGATGACACCACCGAACTGGCCCACCCTCATATCGAGATTTACAATGGTGGTGAGTCCCCGTGGCAGGTCGTGGCCGAACGAGGTCTGGTCAAATCCGACAACGAGGTCATCCTGCTGCAGGGGCGCGTGGAGATCTGGCGCATCAACGCGCGGGGTGTGCGGGAATACGAAATCCTGACCTCCGAGCT
>Ga0194123_10002300_pt1 | contig 25334 bp, 23 predicted proteins | sample TA2MahsurfametaG_5_FD_155479 | JGI IMG/M metagenome (GOLD analysis project Ga0194123, IMG submission 155479) | Freshwater microbial communities from Lake Tanganyika, Tanzania - TA2015023 Mahale A surface | ecosystem: Environmental > Aquatic > Freshwater > Lake | place: Tanzania: Lake Tanganyika... | reverse complement strand
TGAGCAGCTGGCCCAGCGGTTTTGGCCGCGGCTGGCGGAGCGGCTCGCCGCCATGGCCCCCAGCCTCACCCTGCAGCCCCTGGTGCATCGCGCCAGCACCCCCGACCAGCGCAGTGCCCCGGGCCCGAGCAGCGAACTGGCCCTGCTGGAGGCCCTCACCCATGAAGTGCGCACCCCCCTCGCCACGATCCGCACCCTGATCCGTTCGCTGCTGCGCCGCAGTGATCTGCCGCCGCTGGTGCGGCAGCGCCTGCAGCAGATCGATGGCGAATGCAGTGAGCAGATCGATCGCTTCGGGTTGATCTTTCTGGCTGCGGAGCTGCAGCGCCAGCCGGCCGGTGGCGACGCCCCCCAGACCCTGGCGCGCACCGATCTCACCCGCTTGCTGCAGCAGCTGGAGCCGGCCTGGCAGCAGCAGCTGCAGCGCCGCAGCCTCACGCTGGAGCTCAGCCTCAGCCCCGATCTGCCGCTGGTGCTCAGCGATCCGGCCCGCTTGGAAACGGTGTTGGGCGGGTTGGTGGATCGTTTCAGCCGGGGGCTGCCCGCCGGCGCCGTGGTGGCCCTGAGCCTGCAGCCCGCCGGCGCGCGCCTCAAGTTGCGCTTCAGCGCCGCCGAGGCGGTGTTGGCGGAGCCCGCGGGTGGGGCCGATGTGGAGCGGGTGGGGCCAGTGCTCAGCTGGAACCCCGGCACCGGCAGCCTGCAGCTGAGCCGTCAGGCCACCCAGCGGCTGTTTCACAGCCTGGGGGGGCGGCTGGCGGAGCGGGCCGGCAACGATCTCACCGTGTTTTTCCCGGTGGCGGGCGGCTGAAACGGCGCGTTTGTTGACGGGTGTGAAGACCCGCTTGCCGCAGCCGTTCAGCCCCAAAACACGGTGCTAGTTTCCGGACGAAAGGGCCTGCGGCCTGCCGACTCTCCTTCTCCGGAACAGCCATGACATTGAGCGGTCAACTCCCGAAGTACATCGGCAGCACCGGCGGTCTGCTCAACGCCGCTGAAACCGAAGAGAAATATGCGATCACCTGGACCAGCGGCAAGGTTCAGGCGTTCGAGCTGCCCACCGGTGGTGCGGCCCACATGAACGAAGGCGAAAACATTATGTATTTCGCCCGCAAGGAGCAGTGCCTGGCGCTCGGCACCCAGCTGCGCACCAAGTTCAAGCCCCGCATCGAGGATTACAAGATCTACCGGATCTTCCCCGGCGGCGACACCGAGTTCCTGCACCCCAAAGATGGTGTGTTCCCCGAGAAAGTGAACGAAGGCCGTCAGATGGTGGGCCATAACTCCCGCCGCATTGGTCAGAACGGCAACCCCGCCAGCATCAAGTTCACCGGCAAGAACACCTTCGACTCCTGAGCGCTGCATCCCCTGGCTCTCAACCGGAGCCAGGGCGGTCAACCTCTATAAAGGCGGGGCCAGGCGCCCCGTTTTTTGTGCCTGCACGCCCCACGTGATGCCCTCTCCCGACCGCGCCACCGTTCTGGCCCAGGCTGAGGCGGGCAGCACCTTCATCCCGATCTGGCGCACCTGGCCGGCGGATCTGGAAACACCGCTCACCACCTGGCTGAAGGTGGGCGACGGCAGTGAGCACGGCGTGCTGCTGGAGTCGGTGGAAGGCGGCGAGCGCATCGGCCGCTGGAGCTTTGTGGTGAGCGATCCGCTCTGGACCCTCACCGTGCGCGGCGACCAGGCGGAGCAGGCCTGGCGCGATGGCCGCCGCCAGAGCCTCACAGGCAATCCCTTTGATCTGCTGCGGGATGCCCTGGCGCCCTACACAGCGTCGGCGATTCCCGGCCTGCCGCCGGTGGGCCAATTGTTCGGCTTCTGGGGCTATGAGCTGATCCGCTGGATCGAGCCGAGCGTGCCGGTGCACCCCACCGATCCGCAGGGGCCGCCGGATGGTTGCTGGATGCTGGCCGACAGCCTGCTGGTGTTCGATCAGGTGAAACGCCAGATCACGGCGGTGGCCTACGCCGACTGCAGCGCTGGAGCCGACCCGGCTGCGGCGTTCGCGGCCGCCCAGGAGCGCCTCGATGCGTTGGAGCGTCGCATGCATGCGCCCCTGCCGCCCGGACTCACACCGCTGGATTGGCGGGAGTCGCCCAGCGCGCAGCTCTCCACCCGCAGCAACCGCAGCCGCGAGGAGTTTGAGGCGGCGGTGCTCACTGCCAAGGAGCACATCGCCGCTGGAGATGTGTTCCAGCTGGTGATCAGCCAGCGGCTGGAAACGGAGGTGCAGCGGGAGCCCTTCGAGCTCTACCGCAGCCTGCGGATGGTGAACCCCTCCCCCTACATGGCCTTCTTCAACTTCGGCGGCTGGCACCTGATCGGCTCAAGCCCCGAGGTGATGGTGAAGGCCGAGCCGATGGCCGATGGCAGCGGCCGGGTGAAAGCGTCGCTGCGGCCGATCGCCGGCACACGCCCCCGCGGCGCCGATGCGGCGGAGGATGCGGCTCTGGAAGCGGATCTGCTGGCCGATCCCAAGGAGCGGGCCGAGCACGTGATGCTGGTGGATCTCGGCCGCAATGATCTGGGCCGCGTCTGCCAGCCCGGCAGCGTCAGCGTGAGTGAGCTGATGGTGATCGAGCGCTACTCCCACGTGATGCACATCGTGAGTGAAGTGGAGGGCTTGCTCGATCCCGGTTGTGATGTGTGGGATCTGCTGATGGCCTCCTTCCCGGCGGGCACCGTGAGCGGCGCCCCCAAGATCCGCGCCATGCAGCTCATTCACGCCTTGGAACCCGACGCCCGCGGGCCCTATTCCGGCGTGTATGGCTCTATGGATCTCAGCGGTGCACTTAACACAGCGATCACGATCCGCACGATGGTGGTGTTGCCCGCGGCCGGCGGTGGCTGGCGGGTGCAGGTGCAGGCCGGGGCAGGCCTGGTGGCCGATTCTGTGCCGGCCTCGGAGTTTCAGGAAACCCTCAACAAGGCGCAGGGCATGCTCAAGGCTCTGGCCTGTCTGGCATGAGCCAACCGCTGTTGCTCAAGGGCTTCGAGGTGGAGCTCTACACGGGCCGTGCCGACGGCACGGTGGTGGGGTGCTCGGCGGAAGCCGCCGCGGCGCTGGAAGGGTTTGTCACCGAACCCGATTGCCGCAACCTCGAATACACCACGCCACCGGCCGCCAGCTATCGCGAGCAGTTGCAGCTGTTGCTGGAGCCGCGGTTGCGCCTGCGCCGCTGGCTGGCGGATCGCGCCCTCACGCTGCTGCCCGGCAGCACCCTCAGCACCGGCGATAGCCGCCGCTTTGAGCGCTCCAACCCCGATAACCCGTATCACGGCTACATCGAAGCCACCTACGGCACCCGGGTGGTGACCGCCAGCGTGCACATCAATTTGGGCATCACCGAGATGGAGGCCCTGTTCGCCGCCTGCCGGCTGGTGCGCTGTGAAGCGGCGCTGTTGCTGGCCCTCAGCGCCAGTTCCCCCTTCCTGGATGGGGCGGCCACCGGCGCCCATTCGCAGCGCTGGTTGCAGTTTCCGCTCACGCCGGCGCAGGTGCCGCTGTTCGAGAGCCACCAGCACTATGTGCGCTGGGTGGAGCAGCAGTTGCAGCTGGGCAGCATGCAAAACGTGCGCCACCTGTGGACCTCCGTGCGCCCCAATGGCGACGATCGCCCCCACGACCTCAACCGCCTGGAGATCCGCATCTGCGATCTGATCGCTGATCCGCTGCTGTTGCTGGCGATCACGGCCTTCGCCGAGCTGCGCATCCACCAACTCCTGGCCGACCCCGCCACCCATGACCCGGCCCGTGCCAGCGCCCTGAGCCTGGAGCAGCTGGCGGAGCTGGCCGATGCCAACGACCGCGCCGCTGCCCGCAGCAGCCTGGAGGCCGAGCTGCGGCATTGGCGCAGCGGTGAGCCAGTGCGCGCTCGCGATTGGCTGGCGAGCGAGCTGCAAGGGCTGGCGCCCCTGGCGCTGTCGTTCGGGCTGCAGCGCTGGCTGGCCCCCCTCGAGGCGGTGTTGCAGCAGGGCAATCAGGCCCAGCAATGGCTGGCGGCAGAGGCCGATGGCGCGTCGATTGCCACCCTGATCGCGGCCGGAGCTGAGGCGATGGCGGCGCGTGAAACCGAGCTGATGGCCTTGCTTGCAACAGACCGCTCAGCCCTTTTGGGATGATCATGAACCGCACCTCCGCCTCGTCACCGTCCATGGGGCTCACCCTCGCCACCGAAGCCACTGCTGTGGCGGCTGAGCCCCGGGTGATGCGTTTGCTGGGCGAGCGCCTCGAGCTGGTGGAGGATCTGTGGCAAACGGTGCTGCGCAGCGAGTGCCCACCGCCCCAGGCGGAGCGGCTGCTGCGCATGAAAGACCTCAGCAGCAGCATCGAGGGCGGCGCCCCCGATCAGGCTTCCGAGCAGGCCACCGCTGAGATCGTGCAGCTGATCCGCGACATGGACCTAGCCGAGGCGATCGCGGCGGCGCGGGCCTTCTCGCTCTATTTCCAGCTGGTGAACATCCTCGAGCAGCACATCGAGGAGGACAGCTACCTGGCCAGCCTGCGGGCTCACCACCCCGAAGAGCTCAACGATCCCTTCGTGCCGCCCCTGGCCAGCCAGACCGAGCCGGCCACGTTCCGCGAGCTGTTCACCCGGCTGCGGGCCCTGGGGGTGCCCCCCGCTCAGATCGAGCAGCTGCTGCTGGAGCTCGACATCCGCCTGGTGTTCACGGCGCACCCCACCGAGATCGTGCGCCACACCGTGCGCCACAAGCAGCGGCGCGTGGCTGCCTTGATCCAGCAGCTGCAGCAGAGCCAGCTGATCAACAGCGACGACCGGCTCAACCTGCGCCAGCAGCTGGAGGAGGAGATCCGGCTGTGGTGGCGCACCGATGAACTGCATCAATTCAAGCCCTCGGTGCTGGATGAGGTGGATTACGCCCTCCACTACTTCCAGCAGGTGCTGTTCGGCGCCATGCCGCAGCTACGGCTGCGCATTCGCAACGCCCTGGCCCTGAGCTACCCGGATGTCACGCCGCCGAGCGATGCCTTCTGCACCTTCGGCTCCTGGGTGGGCTCCGACCGCGACGGCAACCCCTCGGTAACGCCTGACATCACCTGGCGCACGGCTTGTTATCAGCGGCAGCTGATGCTCGAGCGCTATGTGGCGGCGGTGGGCGACCTGCGCGACCAGCTCAGCATCTCGATGCAGTGGAGCCAGGTGAGTGCACCGCTGCTCGAATCCCTGGAGATGGACCGGCTGCGCTTCCCGGAGATCTACGAGGAGCGCGCCGCCCGCTACCGCCTCGAGCCCTACCGCCTCAAGCTGAGCTACGTGCTCGAGCGACTGCGGCTCACCCACCAGCGCAACCAGCAGCTGGCCAGCGCCGGCTGGGAAGCTCCCGGTGAAACCCGCCCGCCGCTGCCGGAATTCGGCCAGGGCGCCCTGGCGGCAGCGCCGGCACCGGAGCTGCATTACGCCACGGTCACCGAGTTCCGCACCGATCTCGAGCTGATCAACGACAGCCTGCAGGGCACCGGGCTGAGCTGCGAGCCGCTGGCCAACCTGATCGCCCAGGTGCACACCTTCGCCTTCTGCCTGGCCAGCCTCGACATCCGCCAGGAGAGCACCCGCCATAGCGATGCCCTCGATGAGCTGAGTCGCTATCTGCAGCTGCCGGTGCCCTACGCCGAGATGACGGAGGAGCAGAAGGTGGCCTGGCTGCTCACCGAGCTGCAGACCCGCCGCCCCCTGATCCCCGCTTCGGTGCAGTGGAGCCCGGCCACGGCCGAAAGCTTCGACGTGCTCCGGGTGGTGCACCGCCTGCAGCAGGAATTCGGCAGCCGCATCTGCCGCACTTACGTGATCTCGATGAGTCACACGGTGTCGGATCTGCTGGAGGTGTTGCTGCTGGCCAAGGAGGCCGGCCTGGTGGATCCGATGGCCCAGCGCTCCAGCCTGCTGGTGGTGCCGTTGTTTGAAACGGTGGAAGACCTCAAGGCTGCCCCGGCGGTGATGGAGCAGCTGTTCAGCGATCCCTTCTACCGGCAGCTGATTGCCAGCACGAGCCCCACCGGCAAGCCGCTGCAAGAGCTGATGCTCGGCTATTCCGACAGCAACAAGGATTCCGGCTTCCTCTCCAGCAACTGGGAGATCCATCAGGCCCAGATCGCCCTGCAGCAGCTCGCCACGCGCCATGGCGTGGCCTTGCGCATCTTCCACGGCCGCGGCGGTTCGGTGGGGCGCGGCGGTGGCCCGGCCTACCAGGCGATCCTGGCCCAGCCCAGCGGCACCCTCAACGGCCGCATCAAGATCACCGAGCAGGGTGAGGTGCTGGCCTCGAAGTATTCCCTGCCGGAGCTGGCGCTCTACAACCTGGAAACGGTGTCCACCGCCGTGATCCAGAACAGCCTGATCACCAGCCACGTGGACGACACCCCCAGCTGGAACGCCTTGATGGCGCGGCTGGCGGCCTCATCCCGCAGCCACTACCGCGCCCTGGTGCACGACAACCCCGATCTGGTGGCGTTCTTCCAGCAGGTCACCCCGATCGAGGAGATCAGCAAGCTGCAGATCTCCAGCCGTCCGGCCCGCCGCAAGAGCGGCGCCAAGGATCTCTCCAGCCTGCGGGCCATCCCCTGGGTGTTCGGCTGGACCCAGAGCCGCTTCCTGCTGCCCAGCTGGTTTGGTGTGGGGGCCGCGCTGCAGCAAGAGCTCGATGCCGATCCGGGCCAGCTGGAGCTGTTCCAGCAGCTCTATCAGCGTTGGCCCTTCTTCCGGATGCTGATCTCCAAGGTGGAGATGACCCTCTCCAAGGTCGATCTCGACCTGGCCCATCACTACGTGACCTCGTTGGGTCGGCCCGAGCTGCGGGAGGCCTTCGAGCAGATCTTCGCAGTGATCGCCAAGGAGTTCGTGCTCACCCGCGATCTGGTGCTCGCGATCACCGGCCATCAGCGGCTGCTCGATGGTGATCCGGCCCTGCAGCTGTCGGTGGAGCTGCGCAACCGCACGATCATTCCTCTGGGTTTTCTGCAGGTGGCCCTGCTGCGCCGGCTGCGCGATCAAAACCGGCAGCCGCCCATGAGCGAATCCGCCGCCAGCGATGACGGACGCACCTACAGCCGCAGCGAGCTGCTGCGCGGGGCGCTGCTCACCATCAACGGCATTGCCGCCGGCATGCGCAACACGGGTTGAGGAGCGGCGGTGGTGCTTGATTCCCTGCTGATCCCCTTTCGCGCCCAGCCGCAGCCACCGGCGCTGCCGGAGGGTTATGGCCTCATCAGCGAGCGGCCCCCCGAGCCGCTGGAGCTCAATGCCCTGCTGGTGGCCTGCGGCGATCCCTCACGGCCGCCGGAGCGGCTGCGGGCTGCCCTGGAGCGCAGCGGCTGGATGCTGAGCGTGCGCGATGGCGCCGGGCGACTGGTGGCCTTTGTGCGGGTTACCAGCGATCAGGCTCTTAACGCCAACCTCTGGGATCTCAGCGCTGATCCGGCCGAGCCCCAGCAGGCCCAGCTGATGCTGGTGCTGGTGCACACCGCCCTGGCCCGCTTGCGGCGGGAGCTGCCGGGTTGCAGCATTTCGGTGGCGGCGGCCCCGGCGGCCCAGGAAGCGTTGCGGCGCCACGGCTTTGTGCTCGATCCCGGCGGCATCCGCGCCATGGGGCTGCGGCTCTAGGCCTGCCCGGCCATCCACAAAAAAGCCCCGCCGCAGCGGAGCGTTGATGGGGAGGGTTGGCCGCTTCCGGAGTCACGAGCATGGAGGGACTCGAACCCCCGACCCTCAGAACCGGAATCTGATGCTCTATCCAACTGAGCTACATGCCCTTGCGGAAGCAGCCCCTCACGGGCCTTACCTTAACCGTCAGAGCGCCCCAGACCCATTCGGCTGCATCGCCTGGAGCTGCGCCAGTTCCGCAACTACAGCGGCCTGAATTTCGTCCTCGAGGCGCCGCGGCTGCTGGTGATCGGCCGTAACGGCGAGGGCAAATCCAACCTGCTGGAGGCGGTGGAGCTGCTGGGCAGCCTGCGCTCCCACCGTTGCAGCAGCGATCGCGATCTGATTCGCCAGGGGGAGCGCCAGGCGTTGATCGCCGCCGAGTGTGAGGGGGGTGATCGGCTCGAGCTCGAGCTGCGTCGCCAGGGCGGGCGGCAGGCCCGGCGCAACGGCAAGGTGTTGGAGCGGCAGCACGAGCTGATCGGTCCGCTGCGTTGTGTGGGTTTCAGCGCCCTGGATCTGGATCTGGTGCGGGGTGAGCCGGCGCTGCGGCGCCAATGGCTGGATCGGGTGGTGCTGCAGCTGGAGCCGGTGTATGCCGAGCTGCTCAGCCGCTATGGACGCCTGCTGCGCCAGCGCTCCCAGCTGCTGCGGCGCGGCCTGGGGGCCGGCATGCAACCGGAGCTGCTGGAGGCCTTTGATCAGCAGATGGCCCTGATCGGCACGCGCCTGCACCGGCGCCGTCTGCGGGCGTTGCGGCGGCTTGAGCCGTTGGCGGCGGCCTGGCAGGAGCGCCTCAGCGGCGGGCGCGAGCAGCTGCAGCTGCGCTACCAGCCCGGCAGCCTGCTGGAGGGAGAGGAGGCCGAGGGCCCCTGGCGTGATGGCCTGCTGGAGCAGTTGCGCCAGCAGCGGCCGGAGGAGTTGCGCCTGGGGCAGTGCAGCGTTGGCCCCCATCGCGACGAGGTGGCCCTGGTGTTGGGGGATCAGCCCGCCCGCCGTTATGGCTCAGCCGGCCAGCAGCGCACCCTGGTGCTGGCCCTCAAATTGGCGGAGCTGGAGCTGGTGCAGCAGCTCTGGGGCGAACCGCCGCTGCTGCTGCTCGACGACGTGTTGGCCGAGCTGGATCCGGGCCGGCAGCAGCTGCTGCTCGAGGCCGTGGGCGAGGGGCACCAGTGTTTGGTGAGTGCCACGCATCTGGGGGCCTTCAGCGGTGGCTGGCATCAGCGCTCGCAGGTGGTGACGGTGGAGGACGGCACCCTGCTCGCTGGCCAGTAAGGTAACGGGCTGTTTTGCCTGGATCTGATGACCCAAGCGGCCTGCCTCCACCCCAACCCGGGATGGACCGGAGCTGAGACGTTCTCCGCGAGCCCCCAAGCACCCAGTGCCACCGAGATGGTGGGTAAACACTGCATTCTCGAGCTTTACAACTGCGATTCCGCCAAGCTCGACGACGAGGCTTTCCTCAGGAACGCCATCACCACCGCTGCGAAGCGTGCTGGCGCCACTCTCCTGAATCTGATCACCCACCGGTTTGACCCCCAGGGTGTGACGGGGCTGGCTCTCCTGGCCGAATCCCATATCTCCATCCACACCTGGCCTGAATCGGGCTATGCCGCTGTGGACGTGTTCACCTGCGGTGATCACACCATGCCCGAACGGGCCTGCATCGTGCTCAGCGAAGAGCTGGACGCCGGCAACTACAAGCTCAAGAGCTTCCGCCGCGAAACCCCCGGTTCTGTGGCTGGCGCCGAGCGCGAACCGGCACTCATCGCCGCCTGATCGGCGCTCAGCTGTTGGCTTGATCAACCCCTCCGACCCCGGAGGGGTTTTTTCATGGTTGAACGGCCCCTGGCCCGGGCTCCGTTGCTCACTGGGGCAGCGCGCGGTTGAGCTTGCCGCTCACCAGGCCCTCGAGATCAAGGCTCACCGCCGTGAAGCCCAGCTTCAGGAAGGCGGCCACCAACGCTTCCCGTAATTCGGGCTGCAGCAGCGCCGCCAGCTGATCAGGGGGCAGTTCGATCCGCGCCGCGTCCCCTTGGCTGCGCACCCGCAGCTCCTGGAAGCCCCGCTGGCGTAGCCAGGCCTCCGCTGCCCCCACTCGCTGCAGCCGTGCGGCATTGATCGCTTCGCCGTAGGGGAAGCGGGACGCCAGGCAGGGCTGGGCCGGTTTGTCCCACCAGGGGAAGCCCAGGGCCCGGGAGATGGTGCGCACGCCGGCTTTGCTGATGCCGAGCTCCGCCAGGGGGGAGATCACCTGGTGTTCCTGGGCGGCGCGGATGCCGGGGCGGTGATCGCCGAGGTCGTCGTGGTTCACCCCATCCAGCACCACCGCTGCAGCTGTGTCGCTCTGCAGCAGCAGCTCGGCCAGCAGCGTGTGCAGCTCCCGTTTGCAGGCGTAGCAGCGATCGGCTGGATTGCTGCTGTAGGCGGGATCCTCGAGCTCCGCGGTGGCGATCTCCCGGTGCTGGATGCCCATCCAGGCCGCCTGCTGCTGGGCCTCCTGGCGCAGATGGGGTGCCAGGGCCGCAGAAATGCCCGTGATCGCCTGGGCCCGCTCCCCCAGCTGCTCGGCGGCGATGGCCGCCACCAGGGCGCTGTCCACGCCGCCCGAGTAGGCCACCAATACCGCCGGGTGGGCGGCGATGCGTTGGCGCAGGGCGGCGAGGGCCTCGCGCAGCTCGGGCTCGAGCGGCTCCAGTGTGGGGTGGAGTGGGCGGCTGGGCTGTGCCGGCATCTGCGCTGCAAACCGGGGTGGGTGGCCTTCCGGACGCCCTCGTTAGAGTCCGACGGTAAGTGGCTTGGCCATGGCCCCGCAGGCAACCTCCGCCACCACAACCAGCCGCGGCACGGGCCGGGGCATCGGCATTCGCACCGCCGCCGGTGCCAGCGAGCGCAGCCACGGCCAGCTGCATGTGTACGACGGCGAGGGCAAGGGCAAAAGCCAGGCGGCGCTTGGGGTGGTGCTGCGCACCATCGGCCTGGGCATCTGCGAGCAGAAGCAAACGCGGGTGCTGCTGCTGCGCTTTTTGAAGGGGCCCGGCCGCGCCTACGACGAAGACGGCGCCATCGAGGCGCTGCAGCAGGGCTTCCCCCACCTGATTGATCAGGTGCGCACCGGCCGCGGCGAGTTTTTCGGGGCGGGAGAGGTGACCCGCATCGACATCCAGGAGGCCCAGCGCGGCTGGACCATCGCCAAAGGCGCGATCGCCAGCGAGCTCTATTCGGTTGTGGTGCTCGATGAGCTCAATCCGGTGCTCGATCTGGGGCTGCTCGACACCGAGGAGGTGGTGCGCACCCTGGCAGCCAAGCCCCCGGGCATGGAGGTGATCGTCACCGGTCGTGGTGCGCCGCGCTCGCTGGTGCAGATCGCCGATCTGCACTCGGAGATGCGCGCCCACCGCCGCCAGGACACCCCGCTCGCCGATGCAGACGGCCATGAATTACCGCCGGCGGGCCTCGATGGCATTGAGGTTTACACGGGCGAAGGCAAGGGCAAATCCACCAGCGCCCTGGGCAAGGCCCTGCAGGCCATCGGCCGCGGCATCTCGCAAGACAAAAGCCACCGCGTGCTGATCCTGCAGTGGCTCAAGGGCGGCAGCGGCTATACCGAAGACGCAGCGATCGCAGCCCTGCGCGAGAGCTATCCCCACCTGGTGGATCACCTGCGTTCGGGCCGCGACGCGATTGTGTGGCGCGGCCAGCAGCAGCCGATCGACTACGTGGAAGCCGAGCGCGCCTGGGAGATCGCCCGCGCCGCCATTTCCAGTGGCCTCTACAAAACGGTGATCCTCGATGAGATCAACCCCACCGTGGATCTGGAGCTGCTGCCGGTGGAGCCGATCGTGCAAACGCTGCTGCGCAAGCCATCAGAAACGGAGGTGATCCTCACGGGCCGCTGCAAGCACCCCCCGGCCTACTTCGATCTGGCTTCCGTGCACTCCGAGATGGTGTGCCACAAGCACTACGCCGAGCGCGGCGTGGATCTCAAGCGGGGCGTGGATTACTGAAGGCCGAAGCCCTCAGTAGCGCGGCACGCTCGCATCCACCTCCTGGCTCCAGGCGTCGATGCCGCCGGACACGTTGATCCCCTCGATACCGTGGCGCTTGAGGGCAATCAGGGCCTTGGCGCTGCGGCCGCCCAGCTTGCAGTGGGCGTAGAGCGTTTTGCCGGCGGCCAGCTGCTTGATTCGCTCAACAGCCGTGCCGTTCTCGATCTGATCGAGGGGAATCAGCTCAGCGCCAGGGATCACGGCGATCTCCGCTTCGGGCGGATTGCGCACGTCGATCAGCACCAGGCCTGAAGTGTCGCCATCGAGCAACACCTTCAGCTCGCTCACGCTGATGCTCTCCACGGCACCGGCTTCTTCCTGGCCGGGGGCGCTGCCACCCACGCCGCAGAACTCCTGGTAGTCGATCAGCTTGTCGATCACCGGGCGCTCGGGGTTGGGCCGCAGCTTGAGCTCGCGGAACTTCATGCCCAGGGCATCGAACAGCAGCAGGCGGCCGCTGAGGGTGGTGCCGATGCCGGTGATGATCTTCACCGCTTCGGTGGCCTGGATCACGCCGATGATTCCCGGCAGCACGCCCACCACGCCACCTTCGGCGCAGGAGGGCACCATGCCCGGCGGCGGCGGCTCGGGGAACAGATCGCGGTAGTTGGGGCTTTCGGCATCCAGGTTGAACACCGTGGCCTGGCCTTCAAACCGGAAGATCGAGCCATACACATTGGGCTTGCCCAGCAGCACGCAGGCGTCGTTCACCAGGTAGCGGGTGGGGAAGTTGTCCGTGCCGTCGCAAACGATGTCGTAGGGCCGGATGATCTCCAGGGCGTTCTCGCTGGTGAGCGCCGTTTCGTAGAGATCCACCTGGCAGTGGGGGTTGATCTCGAGGATGCGCGCTTTGGCCGATTCGATCTTCGGCTTGCCCACCCAACTGGTGCCGTGGATCACCTGCCGCTGCAGGTTGGAGTGATCCACCACATCGAAATCCACGATGCCGATGCGGCCCACGCCGGCGGCCGCCAGATAGAGCAGCAGCGGTGAGCCGAGGCCGCCGGTGCCCACGCACAGCACCGAGGAGGCCTTGAGGCGCTTCTGCCCCTCCATGCCCACCTCCGGCAGGATGAGGTGGCGCGCAAAGCGGGCCACCTCATCGGGGCTGAGCGCGATGCCGGTGGTGTCGGGGGGAAGCATGGGGCGAGCGAAATGCTGTCCAGACCCCTACTCTCCCAAACGCCCGGTCCCGATGGGCGCACCACGCCACGCGATCGCCAACTCCGTGGGTGCCTCGAGCGGCGAAGCCACCCCATCGCTCTCCGGCATCCACCAGGCCCGCAGGGCCTCCTGGCCCTGCAGTAGTCCGCTGCGAATCAGCATCAGCGTGGGGCCGATGCACAACTCCCGGTCGGTGGCCGAAGGCACGGCCTCGCTGCTGGGATGGCTGTGGGCAGCTCCCAGCACGCTCAGGCCCCGGGCGCGGCTCCAACGCTGAGCCAGCAGCTGTTCACGCGGATCGAGGCTGAAGCGGCGCGGCCGTTCCTCTGCCGGCTGCCAGATGTTGCGGCACGGCCAGATCTGCTCCAGTTGCAGCGCCACGCCCCGTTGCCGGCCCAGCAGCAGCGCACAACCTTCATCCGGGGCAGCGGCCAGCAGCGTGCGCTCTAAAACTATCAGGCAATGCCCATCGAGCAGCAGGCGTGCTGGCGTCGGTGCAGTCACCCGGATACCTTATGGCGAACGTTTACTTCGCCTGCCGGCTGATGACCGTCGAGACCCCAGATCTCCAGGATCAGAGCAGCGCCGCACCGGAGGACACCGGCGTCAGCTTCAGCGAGCGCTACAGCGAGGTGCTCACCAAGGTGAACGAAACCCTCGACAAGGTGGATTGGGGCCAGATGGGCCGCATCGGCAAAGGTGTGGGCGTGCTGGTGGTGGTGATCGTCGCCCAGGTGTTGATCAAGGGCGTGCTCGACACCATCAACCTGCTGCCTGTTGTGCCGGGCCTGCTCGAACTGCTCGGCCTCGTGGTGGTGGGTCAGTGGAGCTGGCAGAACCTCACCACCAGCGACAAGCGCACCGCGATGATCACCAAGGTTCAGACCCTGCGCAAGGAATACCTCGGCTGAGCGCCTCCACACTGGCAGCGCTCTGCTGCCAGTAGCCCCCACCGAACAGGTTGGCGTGGTTGAGGAGGTGATAAAGGTTGTAGAGCTCGACCCGCCGCGGGTGGCCAGCTGGTAGCGGCCATTCCTGCTCATATCCAGCGAAGAAGGCGGCCGGGAACCCGCCAAACAGGTGGGCCATGGCTAGATCCACTTCCCGATCGCCGCGATAAACGGCCGGGTCGAAGAGGGCCGCGCCGCCAGCGGCCAGCAGTCCGGCGTTGCCGCCCCATAGATCGCCGTGCACCAGGCAGGGTTCGGGCTGGTGGCGGCCGAGCCAGGCCGGCAGGGCTTCAAGCAGCCTGATGGCCCCGGGCACCGGCTTCCCCTGGGCGGCTGCGATCTGCAGTTGCGGCTGGAGCCGTTGCTCAATGAAAAAGGTGGCCCACTCGCTCCGCCAGCCATTGGCTTGGGGGCCTGAGCCGATGAAGTTGTCGCGGCTCCAGCCGTACCGCTGCTCCGTGGGGCTGCTGCTGGCGCGATGCAGCCGTGCCAGCCCCCGGCCGAGTTCGGTCCAGGCGGCCTGGCTGTTGGCTGGCGCCGTTGGCCTCAGATCGAGCCACCCGAGCACCAAAACGGCCTGCGCCCCAACGGGTTCGCAGGCCAAGGGCTCCGGGATCTGCGGCACCGCTCCGCTGTTGGCCGCTCGGCTGGCAACGGTCCTGAGGGCGGTGAGGCCATCGGCTTCGGCTTCCAGCACCGGCAGCAGCTCGGCGCGATTGGTTTTGGCGAACAGGCGGCTGCCATCGGCCAGCTCCAGTTGCCAGGCGTTGTGGATGCAGCCGCCCCCCACGGGTGTGAGGCGGAGCAGGGTGAGCCCCAAACGCTGCTGCAGCCAAGGGCCCAGGGCTTGCTGCTGCATCGCAGAGGGAGGCTTGCGCCCTGCCAGCATGCCGCGATGCTCAGCCGATGTGATGTGGCGGTGGTGGGGGGCGGCATCGCCGGCCTCACCGCTGCAGCCCTGCTGGCCGGCGAGGGCCTGGATGTGGAGCTGCTGGAGGCCCACAGCCAGAGCGGCGGCTGCGCGGGCACCTTCCGCCGTGGTGCCTACACCTTTGATGTGGGCGCCACCCAGGTGGCGGGTTTCGAGCCGGGTGGCATCCATCAGCGCCTGTTCCGGCATTTCGGTGTGCGGTTGCCGCAGGCCGCCCCGCTCGATCCCGGTTGCAGCGTGCTGCTGCAGGGCGCGAGCGAACCGATCCGGCTCTGGCGCGATCCGGAGCGCTGGCGCCAGGAGCGCCAGCGGCACTTTCCCGGCAGCGAACGCTTCTGGCAGCTCTGCGCCTGGCTGCATGCCAGCAACTGGGCCTTCGCCAGCCGCGACCCGGTGTTGCCGCCCCGCAACCTCTGGGATCTACGCCAGCTGCTGGGGGCGGTGGGGCCCGCCACCCTGGCCAGCGGCGCCCTGGTGGGGGCCACGGTGGCCGATCTGCTGGTGCTCAGCGGTTGCGGGGGCGACCAGCGCCTGCGCCGCTTTCTGGATCTGCAGCTGCGCCTCTATTCCCAGGAACCGGCCGATCGCACGGCCGTGCTCTATGGCGCCACGGTGTTGGCGATGGCCCAGGAGCCGCTGGGGCTCTGGCATCTGCAGGGATCGATGCAGCAGCTCTCGTTGGCGCTTGAGCAAGCCCTGGCCCAGGCCGGTGGCCGGCTGCGGCTGCGCCACCGGGTCACGGGCCTGGCTCCTGAGGCCGGTGGTTGGCGGCTTCAGGGGGAGGGCCCCGGCCGACGCCCCTTTGCGCTGACGGCCGGGCAGGTGGTGAATACCGTGCCACCCCAAGCGCTCGAGCCTCTGCTGGGGGAGGCCCTGCCGCCGGCCTATCGGCGCCGCATCCACGCCTTCCCGGATCCGTCCGGCGCTCTGGTGCTTTATGCCGCCGTGCCGCGCCAGCGGCTGCCCCAGCACCTGGGCCTGCATGGCCAGCTGGAGTGGAGCGACCCCGGCAATCTGTTCGTGTCGATCAGCGCTGAGGGCGATGGCCGCGCGCCTGCGGGGCAAGCCACCCTGATCGCCAGTGTGTTCACGCCGGCGCGGCCGTGGTTTGAGCTGTCTGAGCCTGCGTATCAGCAGCGCAAACAGCAGGCCATGGCGGGCATCCAGGCCGGTTTGCAAACGCTGCTGGGCCTGGAGCCTGCCGACTATCTCCACAGCGAACTGGCGACGCCGCGTGGGTTTGCGGGCTGGACCGGTCGCCCCTTCGGCTTTGTGGGTGGACTGGGTCAGCACCCCAGCCGCTTCGGACCGTTCGGCCTGGCCAGCCGCACCCCCCTGCCGGGGCTGTGGCTCTGCGGTGATGCCATCTATCCGGGGGAAGGCACGGCCGGCGTGAGCCTGTCGGCCTGGATGGCCTGTCGGCAGTTGTTGGCGGCGGCTGGCCGCGAGCTGCATCTGCCGGCCTGAAGGCCGTTCGTCCGTTCAGAGAAAGCCCGGTCGCAGCTGCTGGCAGCCCTCCAGGCGCTGCTGCAGTGCGCCCCAGTGCTCCTGCTCCACCAGCGTTTCCAGCTGTTCGAGCTGCTGACGGTAGTGCCCCAGCGCCTGGAGCACGGCGTCGCGGTTGCAGCGGGCCATCAGGGTGCCCAGCTCGGGGTTGCCGCCACCAATGCGGCTGGTGTCGGCAAAGCCGCTGGAGGCCAGCTGCCGCACCAGGGTTGCGGCCGCCGCCGCCTCGCCCCCCCGATCGGCCGCCTCCAGCAGTGCCGCACTCACCAGCACCGGCATGTGGGAGATCAAAGCCACCGCCTGATCGTGGGCAGTGGCCGGGCACTGCAGCCAAGCGGCCCCCACCAGCTCCGCCAGCTGCTGCACCAGTGCCAGCGCTGCAGTGTCGGTTTGCCCGTTCGGGGTGGCCACCCACGGCCGCCCGCGGAAGAGGTTGCGCTGGCCGGCCTCCACTCCCGCCTCCGCCGTGCCGGCCATGGGATGGCTGGCCACAAAGCGCGGATGCCAGCGTTGCCAGCGCTCCAACACCGGTTGCTTCACCGAGCCCACATCGGTGATCACCGCATCCCTCGGCAGTGCCGCCAGTAGCTCCGGCGGTGGATCCAGCAATCGATCCAGGGGCAGGGCGAGCACGATCAGGTCGCAGCCCTGCAGTAGCTCGGGGTTGGTATCAACCGTTTGGGCCAGCCCGCGCTCGCGGGCGCGCTCGGCTGTGCTGTGGCGGTGCACCAGGGCACGCACCTGCACACCCGCGGCCTGCAGATCTAGCCCCAGCGAACCGCCGATCAACCCCAGGCCCACGATGCCCACCGGGCAGTCGTGGAGCCCCGCTCCGCCGGGAGAGGGCATGGTCCCGCTGGATGTCATGGCTGAACAGTGGCGTTGGGCCAGCTTCCTACGCTTTCTCGATGCTGGAAGCGCGGGCCCATCACCAACTCAAGGCCTTGTTGCAGCAGGCCGGTGAACCGCGTTGGCCCCATCACCTCACCTTGAGCCGGCTGGTGGCGCGCAGCTTGCGCCGCGGTGATCAAACACTGGTGCGGCTGGCGCCGGGTTCCGATCCCAGCTGGCTGCTCGGGCTGTTGGTGCCCCTGGCGTTGCATGAGCAGCCGGCGGCCCTGGTGCTCACCCCAGCGCTGCGTCAGCGGTTGCTGCAGGTGGAGCTGCCGCGCCTGGAGGCGGTGGGGCTGCAGCTCGCCTGCTGGGAGGGGGCGGAGCCGCCGCCGGCGCATCAGCTGTGGCTGCTGCAGCATCGCGATCTGGTGCAGGCCTGGCGCGCCGGCCGGCTGGGGGATCGCCCCTTGGTGGTGCCGGAAGGCGATCAGCTCGAGCCGCTGCTGCGTCAGGCCCTCGGGTTGGTGATTGATACCAGCCACTGGGAGCAGTTGCGCCGCAGCCTCCCCGCCGCTGCCGGCAGCCTGCTGCAGCTCCATGAACGGCTGAGCCGCCGCTTGCTGGCCCGGCCCTGCGGACCGTTGCAACGCCTGCCGATTGCCCCGGAGGAGGAGGCCCCCCTGCGGCAGCTGCTGGCGGTGTTGGGCCCGTTGCCCGAGCCCTGGCCGCAGCTGTTGGCCACGGGCGGCGCTGGCTGGACCAGCTGGGCTCAGATCAACGCCACCCTGTTGCAGTGGCAGTGGCATCGCCAACCGCTGCAGCCCCTGCTGGAGTTGGCGGGATTGCTCGATCAGCGCGGCTGGGTGCTGGTGGGTCCCTGGCCCGAGGCCAGCGGGCCGGTATTTGGCCTCAAGCCCCAGGTGCAGCTCACCCTTGCCGATCCGCCGCTGCTGGATCCTCTCCCCCTGTTTGCCCCCCAGGGTCAGGCCCTGCCCAACGCCCCCCACTACCCGCAGCATCTGCTGGATCAGTGCCGGCGGCTGGTGCTCGGCCAGGCTGGGCTCACGGTGGTGCTGCTTGACGACGAAGGGCTGCGGTTGGGGCTCACCAGTGCCCTGGCGGCGGAATTCGGCAGCCGGGTGGGTCACCACGTCACGGCGCCCGAGAGCAACGGGGTGATCTGCTGCAGCTGGGGGTGGTGGCTGGAGCAGCAGTCGCGCCTGCCGCTGCCGGCGCAGCTGGTGGCGGCCACCCTGCCGATTGCCACCCTGGAGGATCCGCTCACGGCGGCCCGGGTGGCGGCCTTGCGGCTGCAGGGCCGCGATTGGTTTCGAGAGTTGCTGCTGCCGGAAGCTCTGGAGCGCCTGCAGCTGGCGGTGGCTGGCCTGCGGCGCAACGGCGGCCGTTTGGCAGTGCTGGATGGCCGGCTGCGCCGCCGCGGCTGGGGGCGGCAAGTGCTGCAGGCGCTCGAGCCCTGGGTGGCCTTAACGCGATTGCGCCCCGGTTGAGCCCACTAGCCTGGGGCGCTGCTACACATCGGCACGATGGGAGAGGCCAAGCGCCGCGTTGAACAGGGTCTGCCGCCCCGCCCCAAACCGGCCAAGCCCCGGGCTGCGGACAACACCCCCCGCATCGCCTCCTGGTTGCCGCTCACCCAACGCCAGGGCGAGCAGTTTGTGCAGGTGACCACCCGCGGCGCCTGGATCGGGATCGGCGCCCTGGTGCTTTTCTGGGTGATTGTGCGTTTCATCGGCCCCGCCGCTGGCTGGTGGACCCTGGCCGACGGCTGAGCGAGCCAGGTATTTCTACCCACGCAAAGCTGAAGAAAAGCTTAGAATTCCCGCATCCATTGCTCCTGCGCCCATGTTTGCGCGTCTCGCTGAGCATTACCGGTCGGTTGTTGAAGACTTGGTGATGAGCCTGCGGGCTCTCGCCGACGGCCTCCAGCAACAAGGATTTGCCGCCACCTGCTACGTGTGTGGCGATGGCCTTGATGGTCACGGCGCCTCGTTTGTGGCCGATCTCGGCGACGGCCACATGGTGCGTTTCCTGGTGTCCGACTACGGCATCAGCTGGGTGGAATCGCGCAACGGCCATGAACTGGTGAAGTTCGAAGGGGCCGAAGCGATTCAGGAGCTGCAGCGCGTGGCTGCTGTGCTCCAAGGCCAAGCCGTTGCGAACGCTGCTGCGGTGTCAGCCGCTTGAGCGCCGTGCTTGGTTGTTCCTCAGGCCCCGGTCGAAAGACCGGGGCTTTGTTGTATCTGAGGCGCAGCTGGCTGATCAGCTGGCGGCGGGAACGGCCTCATCAACCGCAGCGGCAGCCGTGCCGCTGGCGGCCAGGCGTGCCGCGGCAGCGGCCACGGGCTTGAGCGAGTCGCTGGTTTCGTTCAGCTTCTGGCGCACCTGAACTTCGATCCGATCCTTCGGCTCGGGGTTCTGCTCCAGCCAGGTGATCGTGTTGTCCCGGCCCTGGCCGATGTTGTCGCCCTCGTAGCTATACCAAGCGCCTTTGCGCACCACCACGCCGTTCTCTTCGGCCAGATCCAGCAGGCAGCCAACGCTGCTGATGCCACGGCCAAACAGGATGTCGAATTCGGCGATGCGGAAGGGCGGCGCCACTTTGTTTTTGGCCACCTTCACCTTGGCGCGGATGCCGTATTCCTCCGTGCCGCGCTTGAGGGTTTGGATGCGGCGGATGTCGAGGCGCACCGAGGCGTAGAACTTCAGCGCGTTACCGCCGGTGGTGGTTTCGGGGTTGCCGTAGGTCACGCCGATCTTCTGGCGCAGCTGGTTGAGGAAGATCACGGTGCAGCCGGATTTGCCGATGTTGCCGGTGATCTTGCGCATCGCCTGGCTCATCAGGCGCGCCTGGCTACCCACCGCCAGATCGCCCATTTCGCCTTCAATTTCGGCGCGGGGGGTGAGGGCCGCCACCGAGTCGACCACCACGATGTCCACGGCGGCGGAGCGCACCAGCTGGTCCACGATCTCCAGCGCCATCTCGCCGGTGTCCGGCTGGGACACGAGCAGGTTTTCGATGTCCACGCCCAGGGCGGCGGCATACACCGGATCGAGGGCGTGTTCCGCGTCGACAAAGGCGGCCACGCCGCCGCGGCGCTGCACCTCGGCGATGGCGTGCAGGGTGAGGGTGGTTTTACCGGAGCTCTCCGGGCCGTAGATCTCCACCACGCGGCCCTTGGGGTAGCCGCCGCCCAGGGCCAGGTCGAGGGTGAGGGCGCCGGTGGGGCTGGTTTCGATGCGCATCCGCGACGCATCGCCCAGGCGCATGATCGAGCCCTTGCCGAAGTTGCGCTCGATCTGATTCAGCACCAGGCCAAGGGCCTTATCGCGCTCGGGGTTGGTGTTGGCTGCGGCCGTGGCGGCGGCGCTGGTTTTGGTGTCGGCTGGCATGTCTGCGTCTCTGTGATGGGGCAGGCCGCGGTGCAGGGAAGCCGGCGGAACCGGATTCATCTTGGGCGACCTCACTGAGAGAAGTGCCACCGCTGGCGCCAGATGTTTCACCGCCGCCGGCGGCATCTGGCTGTAGTACAGGCGTACGCTAGCGGGTCATGGCCAGTGCGCCAGGGGTTCGGCGAAGCGCTCGGGCTCCAGCAGGCTGATGCCGCTGGGCAGGTGCTCGCGGTCGCCCGGAGCCAGGTAGCCCCAACTCACCAGGAAGCAGCGCACCGCCTCCAGGCCGGCGGTGCGGCGCACGGTTTCGAGCGTGGGGCGGCGATCCTCCACAAACCAGAGCGCCCGCTCCTGGCGGCGGCTGAGCTGCAGCAGCACTTCCGGTTTGCTGCCCTGTTCATGGCCGTAGAGCGCTGCGGGCTGCAGGCCATAGGCCTTGAGCAGCTCATGGGCGAAGGCGCCGCCTTTGGTGGTGAGCACCATCCAGGGGCTGGCTTCAGCGCTCAGCTGTTGCAGGCGGTGGATCACGCCGGGGTAGGGACGGTGCAGCTCAAGCCAGGCCCGCGGGTTGTCGCGGATGGCCTCGTTGCGCAGCTCTTCCAGGCTGCTCTGCAGGCTCTGTGGAGACAGATGCCAGCGGGCCAGCGCCTGCTTGAGCTTCTGGTCGTAGCTCGCCAGGTAGGCGGTGAGGTTGAGATCGGCGCGGGAGAGTTCCAGGGCGGCCAGCACCATCTCCCAGCCCTTGTGGATCAGCGGCCGCAGCTGGGCGAAGCCGGGCGGAGCCTGCTCGGGCAGCTGGCAGCTGGGGCAGAGGGCGAGAGCAGCCCGGCGGGCGCTCCACCAATACTCCGCCATGCCATCCACGAGCACGCCGTCGAAATCGAACACCAGCAGCGGGGCTTCAGCCATGGCTGGTGGTGGTCTGGGGAGGGTTCAAAACTGGGCCGCTAGGATTCGAACCTAGGAATGGCGGGACCAAAACCCGCTGCCTTACCACTTGGCGACGGCCCAACGCGCTACTCAGATCAGGCGCCGAGGCGCTGCTCCGCGAGCACTCAGATAGTTACCCACAGCGGGTCGACCTTCGTCAATCTCAGCGCGGAAAGATGCGCAGCCGCTGCTGGCGGCCACTGCCGAAGTCTGCTGAGGCCAGCTGATAGCGGCCCGCCAGTTCCGCCTGCAGGCGCCGCACCCGATCGCTGCGGGGCAGCAGCTCCACCGGCTCCCCCTTGGCCAGCACGAGTTGCTCCACCGCCAGCCGGCATTCCTCCAGAGCGGCCAGATCGTCGTCGGCGCCGTTGCCGGTTGCGCCACTGGCCGGAGCCTCCTCAAGGCCATCGTGGCGTTGCAGCAGCCGTTCCAAGCCGCGCTGCACCTGAGAGAGGCTGTCACTTTTGATCACCAGGATCGGCACGCCGGTCCGTTGGGCCTGGCGGCGCAGCTCCGGCTGCTGCCCTAGTTGCTGCCGCAGGGCCAGCACCACGTCGGCATCCTCCACGGCATCCACGCACTGCACGGGCAGCCGCCGGCTGCGGATCGCCTGTTCCAGCAACAGGGCGCTCACCCCCACGCCGCACACCAGCAGCGGCGGTTGCAGGAGCGGCTGGGCGGTGGGGCTTGGTTCGCTCGGATCCGGTAGTGGCACCGGGCTGAGCTCGGCCGGTCGCCGAGGGGCTGGCCTGGGTTGTGGCGGCAGCGGTCGCTGGGGCACCGGCCACTGGGGCGGCTGCACCGGCAGTTGCGGTTCGTCCTGCAGGTGCAGCCGCCCATCGCCATCCAGTTCGCGCACCTGCGGCCGGGGTTGCTGACCGCGCAGCAGCAGATCCACGGTGCGGGCCACGTCGCGATGCACCAGCCAGCGGTGGCGGCTGTGCATCTCCACCGCCAGCGGGAAGGTGGGCTCTGCCGCCCTCTCCAGCACCGTTTTCTGGGTGCGGCGCCGGCGCGCTTCCTCATCCCCCAGCGTCACCGATTCGATGCCCCCCACCAGATCGCTGAGGGTGGGGTTCTTCACCAGGTTGGCGAGTTCGTTGCCGTGGGCCGTGGCCACGAGCATCACGCCCCGCTCGGCGATGGTGCGGGCCGCCTGGGCCTCGAGCTCGGTGCCGATTTCATCGATCACGATGACCTCGGGCATGTGGTTTTCCACCGCCTCGATCATCACCTGGTGCTGCAGCTCGGGCTTGGCCACCTGCATGCGCCGGGCCCGGCCGATGGCCGGATGGGGGATGTCGCCGTCGCCGGCGATTTCGTTGCTGGTGTCGATCACCACCACCCGCTTGCCCAGCTCATCGGCCAGCACCCGGGCGATTTCGCGCAGGGCGGTGGTTTTGCCCACGCCGGGGCGGCCCATCAGCAGCAGCGACTGGCCGGAATCCATCAGGTCGCGCACCATCGCCACGGTGCCGAACACGGCGCGGCCCACCCGGCAGGTGAGCCCCACGATCGTGCCGGTGCGGTTGCGGATGGCGCTGATGCGGTGCAGGGTGCGCTCGATGCCGGCCCGGTTGTCGCCGCCGAAGCTGCCCAGCCGCTCCACCACGGCCGCCAGGTCGCTGCGTTCCACCACGGCGTCGCCCAGGCTCACGGCCCGACCCGGGTAGCGGGCCTCGGGCACCCGGCCCAGATCAAGCACCACCTCCAGCAGCTGCTCGCGCGCTTCAGCCGGCTCCAGCGCTGCGCGCACCGCTGCCGGCAGCACCGCCAGCAGCCGATCGAGGTCGTCGGTGATGCGCTGGGGGGTGATCGGAGCGGAAGCCATCACGGGGGCAGGAGCCGGCGCTCGGGGGAAACTCCTGAACACGCGTTCTAGCCATCAGCGGGCCAACCAGGGCGCGAGCAGCCCCCGGGCCAGCGTCAACGCCTGATCCAGCAGCGGCTGATGCTGTCGCAATGAGCAGCCTGTGGCCTCGGCCTCCAGCAGCAGCGGCTGCAGCAGGCTGCGGGCCATGCCGCCGAAGGCCACGCCAGCGGCTCCATCCCCAGGGCCCAGCAGCGCGGCGGTGCTGGCATTGGTGCCGCCGGCCAGCTGCAGGGGGCCCGGCGGTGCCCAGGGGCGGATCGCCCGCAGCAGCTGCACCGCGGCGCGGGCGGTTCCAGCCCCCACGTCACCGCTCATCGGCCGGCCATCGAGCTGCCAGAGCGGTGCGAGCCCCGCCTGCCGCACCACGGCAAAGCGTTGCCAGAGCTCGGCGGCCAGTTCGCGGGCGCTCAGGGGGTCGCTGCTGTTGCCGGTGCCTGTGTCGCAGTTTGTGCTGCTGCGCCCCTGGGCGCCCCGTTCCAGCCCGCAGCTCACCGCCAACCGCTTCAGGTTCACCCCGCTGGCCTGCACCTGGGTGAGCCGCGCCGCGAAGGCCTGCTGGCGGCCCGCCTGGGTGTGCAGCTCCACCGCATCGGGCTGCACGGCCGCCAGCAGGGCTGGCACGGCCTCGGCGCTGAGCAACACCTGCTGCTCCTCGATCAGCCCCAGCGGACAGGCCGGCAAACAGCGGCCGCAGCCGTAGCAACGTTCGGCCAACACCCCACCGCTCTTGCCGATCGCCAGGGCCGGGCAGACCCGTTGGCAGGGGCGCGGGCAATCGCTGGGGCAGCGCAGCGGATCGAAGTGGGCCTTGCGGAAGTGGGGGTCGGCGCCATCGCTCAGGCTGAGCATCAGCCAGGGGGTCGCGGCACCTTGCGCCTCCGCCCACGCCATGCCGCGCCGGGCCGCGGCTGCCACGGCGGCATCGGCGGCCACATCAATGCAGTGCACTCCCGCCAGGCTGTAGATGGCGCAGAGGTCTTCGATGGCGGCGAGGTCGTTATTACCGGCGCCGCAGATCAATTTCACCCAGCGCCCTGATGCGAGGGCCGCTTCAGGCCGGCCGCCGCCGCTCAAGCCGTCTGGGCGAGCACGGAGGCCAGCGGCTGCCAGCGCAGGGCACGGGCGCCGCCCAGCTCCACCACGATCTTCAAGCGCGGTTCACGGCGGGTGATCTCCAGCAACGAGGCCAGCTCGGCCTGGGAGAGCACCTGGCCTTCGAGCAACCACAGCACCACCGGTGCCGTTCCCTCAAGGAGGTGGCCGAGCTGGGGCGCCGCCATCTGCACCTCGCCCACGGCAGCACCCCGGCCGACGCTCTGGTGGCCCAGGTGGGGTGGCCGCACGCCGTGCTGCTGGAACAGAAAGGCTTCGGGATCGCCGAGCCCCCGCGCTGATGTGATCTGAGCCCGATAGCCTGCAGCCCGCAGCCTGCGCAGCAGCCGCGTCTCAGCGCCGCCTTCCAGCGGGGCGTAGAGGGCAAGGACGCCGGCCCGCTCAAGCTCCTGGCGGAAACCACGGCCGGTGAGCAGCAGAGGCATGGGGCGCTTCAAGGCTGGGCCGAGTCTGGCAGGACGCCCCCGCAACCTGGGGGGTAAGGCCGTGGGATACAATGGCTGCTTGTGCAATTGCAACTGTGCCCGTCCGCTAGCCGGGCCTCCAGCGCACTGCACAAGGTCGCCAGTGGTGGCGGCCTTCCCGGGCCCGTGTGGCTCTTCAGAGTCACCGGGAAACTGCTGATCCAGGTTTTAAGGCTTGTCCTCGATGCCTCAGCAAGTCCCAGCCCACGCTGTTTCGACGCCGCTAGCCCAACCGAATCTCAGCCGCCGCCCGGTTTGCACCGGTTAACGCAGCTTCGATCCGGCCCAACTGCGCCATTCGATTCAGCCGCGCCACTCCAGCGGAGTGGTGGTCCTGCTGGCGTTTCTCCCTACTTATGTCCATCGGCATTCTTGGGAAGAAACTGGGCATGTCCCAGTTCTTCGACGACGAAGGCAGATCCATCCCGGTCACCGTGATCGAGGCGGG
>Ga0194123_10002299_pt1 | contig 25350 bp, 21 predicted proteins | sample TA2MahsurfametaG_5_FD_155479 | JGI IMG/M metagenome (GOLD analysis project Ga0194123, IMG submission 155479) | Freshwater microbial communities from Lake Tanganyika, Tanzania - TA2015023 Mahale A surface | ecosystem: Environmental > Aquatic > Freshwater > Lake | place: Tanzania: Lake Tanganyika... | reverse complement strand
AAGTGATCTAAACACCTTAACCTTTGCCAAGGTTGCCGCATCTGGGAATATAAATGGTGAGTTACCCAAAGCAGGATCAATCTTCTCAAGCTCAGGTTGAGCAGCTTCTACTGGACAGATGTAGTTCACATAAGCTGCCACCTCAGCTGCAACCGCTGGCTCGTAGTAGTAATTCATTAACTTCTCCGCATTTTTCTTGTGAGTTGATGTTGAAGGAACCAACAAGTTATCACTCCATAAAGTTCCACCTGATTCTGGAATAGCAAAATCAAATTTGCCATCTGATTCTGATCTCAAAATAAAGATATCGCCAGACCAGCCAATAACTGCATTAGCATCCCCGCGCTTTAGATCCTCAGCATAAGAGTTACCCTTAACTTGGCGAATAAAGCCATCTGCAATCTTTTGCTTTAAGAAGTCAATTGCATTCATATATTGATCCTCAGTGAAGTTAGAGGATGGATCTACGCCCTGATAAAGCATGATCACACCCACTGTGTCGCGAAGCTCAGAGAGAACTACTACCTTTCCTTTATTTGCTGGGGCAAATAATTGATCCATAGTGCGAACACCCTTAGGAAGTTTTTGGGTATTCCATCCAAAGCCAGCAAAACCTGATTGCCAGGTTAATGAGTACTGACGGCCTTTGTCATAACCAACATCTGCTAGCACGGCGCGGATATTTGATTTGTTTGGCACATTTGCCGCATCTAATTTTTGTGCATACCCCTGTTCGATAAATCTTGCTGCCATCCAATCAGTTGGAGTGACGATGTCATAACCAATATCTGATCCAATTGAAAGCTGGCCCTGCACCTTTCCATAAAAGGTGTTGTTGTCATCAATCGCCTCTTCATAGGTGACCTTTAACCCGCTTTGGCTTTCAAAAGCTGCCAAGGTTGGATAAACCTTTGTATCCTCATTGAAATCTAAATAAAGTGGCCAGTTTGCCCAGCGAACAATTTTTTCAGTATCACTGACATCAACCACAGCTGATGCACCGGTGGATGAACCTGTGCCACATGCTGCTAATAATCCAGCTGCTGAAACTGCGCCAACGCCAGCAAGTACGGAGCGACGGGATACCTGAGCGCGGATAATCGCGCGAGCTTCAGGTGATAAGGAGTTAATATCTTTCTTCATTGATTCTCTTTCTTATTTATCTAGAAGGAACTGTTTGCTGGGTTGGGGATGTGGGGAAATCTATCAGGCGTTGAGGTTTGTCATCACATGTTTGATGCGGGTGTACTCCTCAAATCCATAAGCAGAAAGGTCCTTGCCAGTTCCTGAGTGCTTAAATCCGCCATGTGGCATCTCTGCCACCATTGGAATATGGGTATTTATCCACACGCAACCAAAATCAAAGGCCTTAGCCATCCGCATTGCCCGACCATGATCCTTAGTCCAAACACTTGATGCCAAACCATACTTAACACCATTGGCGTAACGAACCGCCTGGGCCTCATCGGTGAACTTTTGCACAGTAATAACTGGTGCAAAGATCTCATTTTGAATCATCTCATCATCTTGCTTTAGATCTGCCACCACAGTTGGGTTCCAGAAGTACCCAGGACCTTTAATTGCAGTACCACCTGCTGTGACCTTGGCATGAGCTGGTACACGATCTAAAAAGCCTTGCACCCTTGCTAATTGGTTTGCATTATTAACTGGGCCAACTAAAACATCCTCATTTGGCATACCGACCTTAATTACATTTTTTGCCTGCTCAGATAACAATGCCACTACATCATCATAAGCACTTGCCTCAACTAAAACTCTAGTAGCTGCTGTGCAATCTTGCCCGGCATTAAAGTAACCGGCTACTGCAATCCACTCACATGCTGCTTGTAAATTAGCATCATCAAAGATTACAACTGGTGCTTTGCCACCTAACTCAAGGTGTAACTTCTTTAAATCCTTGGCAGCACTACCTGCCACCTCCATACCAGCTCTAACTGAACCGGTAATTGAAACCATCTGAGGAATCTCATGCTCAATTAATGCTCGACCAGTATCTCGATCTCCAACTACAACATTTATTACACCCTCTGGCAAAAACTCCTGCATTAACTCTGCCATCCAAAGTGTGGAGACTGGTGTGGTGTCACTTGGCTTTAACACCACGGTATTTCCTGCTGCTATAGCAGGTGCCCACTTCCATACCGCCATCATCATTGGGTAGTTCCATGGTGTTACCTGTGCGCAAACACCGATTGGCTCTCTGCGAATAAAGGATGTGTGTCCCTTAAAGTACTCTGCAGCAGATTTGCCCTCTAAATTTCTGGCTGCGCCAGCAAAAAATCTAATTTGATCAAGCATTGGACCAATTTCTTCTGCCCGAGTTACAGCAATTGGTTTACCGGTATTTTCTGACTCAATGCCAATTAACTCTTCACTTCTTGCCTCAATTGCATCTGCAATCTTATTTATCGCCTTCTGGCGCTCACCTGGTGTGGACTCCTTCCAAACTTCAAAGGCTGCTGCTGCAGATTTCATCGCCTTATCAACATCGGCGGCGTTGGAGACTGGTGCTTTTGCAAAGACCTCACCAGTTGCTGGATTAATTAAATCCTGCACCTTCTCTGAGGTTGCACTTACCTTTTTGCCGTTAACAAAATTTTGCAGCGTTTTCAATTTCACTCCTTGGCGGTAGTTTGTAAGGAACTATTACCCAAAAGTGTAGTTAGGAAGATTGGCCATTTCAATACTTACTAGAACTTACCTGTCAGGGTAAGGCGATCCAGTTCTATACCTGCCTGGGTAGGTGATTAGATAACTTTAAGGTTACTTAAAACTATTTAAGTAGTGGCAAAGAAGCGAAGTGGCCCCTGGTGGTCGATCCCTACCTCTTGGCCAACTGTGTAATCAAGTGGCCCGGGGATTCTTACCTGCAGCAGTTGATCATTTACCTTCACCACAATCATGGCATCATGACCGTAGTAATCAATCTTGGTTATCTTGCCAGAAACCTTGCCAAAGGATAGATCTGGCGAAATCTTTATCTCCTCTGGCCTAATTACCACCTCACCTACCTCTGCAATTTGAGCTGCCTCTTTAATGGGATTAAAGATGTAATCAGTTCTGCCATCTGTTAACTTCTTAGCAGTTAGCACCAAAGCATCTCCAGTACTAATTGCAGTTGTTGCAGAAAGTGGTGCGGTGTATACCTGCTCAGGTGTGCCTTGTTGAATAATCTTTCCTTGTCGCATCAATGCAACTAAATCAGCTGATACCAACGCCTCTTCTCGATCATGGGTTACTAAAATTGCTGTGGTATTTTGATTTCGTAATAGTTTTATGACATCAGCTCGTAGCTCACCTCTAAGTTGGGCATCTAATGCAGAAAATGGCTCATCTAACAAAATAATAGCTGGCTTAACTGCAAGCGCTCTTGCCAATGCCACTCGGGTTTGCTGACCGCCAGATAATTGATTTGGCATACGATTTTCCAAACCAGTTAAATTGGTAAGAGATAACATCTGCTTTACCACCTGCTTTATCTGCTCCTTAGTTAGCAAGGTGCGATCTACACCAAATGCAATATTTTCAGCCACATTAAGGTGTGGAAATAGCGCTCCCTCTTGTGGCACATAACCAATCTTTCGCTTATGGGCAGGCAATACCAATGATGAAAGTGAGACCAACTGCTTATCAAATCTAATAGTGCCGGCACTTGGTTGAATCAATCCGGCGATTGCCCTTAACAAGGTGGTTTTGCCACAACCAGATGGGCCAAGTAAGGCAGCAATTTGGCCAGCACCTATGTTAAATGAGAGGTTATCTAACACCTTTCGGGTGCCCAATTCGACATCTAAATTTTTTATCTCGACCGATGTCATCTCTACCCTACCAATTCTGCGTTTGTTTTATTTCGATCAGATTTATCTGGTCTACTTAAAATAAAGGTTGGAATCGCAGCAATTAAGATCAAGATTAATGCATAAGGAGCAGCTTCATTAAATCGATTAATTGCCGCATATGACCAGATCTGCGTAGCTAAGGTTTCAAAACCTGTGGGTCTAAGCATTAAGGTTGCTGGCAACTCCTTCATGGCAGTTAAGAAAACCAATACCGCACCTAATGCAATACCTGGGAAGGCAATTGGCGTTACTACATTTTTTAATACTAACCAGCGATTAAGTCCTAAGGTAGCTGCTACCTCTTTTGCACCAGTTGGAACTGCTCTTAGAGATGCGCTCATACTGGCAATTGATTTAGCTAAAAACAATAATGAGTAAGCAAATGCTAATAAGAAAGTGCTTTGATATATCGGACCTAACTTAGAACCAAATGAGACTAACGCTAATCCAACTACCACACCAGGAAGTGCGTGGGCAATTAAAATTAATCTACTGCTGAATTGAGAAAAGCGATTGCTGCGTTCAGTAAGCAAGATACCAAGTGGAATAGATAGCAACAGTGCGATTAATGCACCAAGTAATGCCACGGTTATGGTTGAAAAACTTGCCTGCAATAAAAGTTGCCAAGAGATCTCTACCGTATTGGAAAAAAATCTACTTAGTAAAACATAAACTGGGATAACAATAGCTAGTACAGCATAAACTCCAATTAAAGCTGAGGTAGTAGCTACGTAACTACTCCTCTTAATTAAGGCAGATTTAATGGTGGTGGTTTTAATAGCCACTCCAGCCTGTTGTTTGCGCCTTATATTTTCATCTGCAAAGACAAACAAGGCTGATAAAACAATTAAGACTAAACTAATTACCGCAGCAGCTGTGCGATCATAAGATGCCCGGTACATATTTTGAATAGTCACAGTCAAGGTATCCACATTTAATAAGGAGACAGCTCCAAAATCACTCATGGTGTAAAGCCCAGCTAGCAGTAGCCCACCACTTAGATGAGTTTTAATTTGAGGCAGTACCACCTTAAAAAAGGTCTTTGGGTAGGTAAGTCCTAAGGATCTGGCAACTTCAATCTGGGATGCATCAACCCTGGCAAATCCTGCCAGTGACGCCAAAGTTACATATGGCAGGGTAGTTAAAAAGAGAATCAAAACTGCTGCAAAAAATCCAGAAAACCCTGGCGCAAATGCGATCCAGGTATAGGTAAATACATAGGATGGAATTGCAAGTGGTAGAACAGCTGGAATTACCAACCATGGCTTTGCTGGCAGCTCTAAGAAATGTAATCCTGCGGCAATTACCAAGCCAAAAAAGCCGGTTAAAAGGACCACCATTAACACCAGCAAAGCGGTAGTGCCTACTACCTCAAGAGTTTTTACTCTAACCAGTAGTGCAATTGACTCATTAACTGGCTTTTGCGCTGCCCGAATCAAAAGGTAAAGCAGCGGAATCAGTGAGAGTGCAACAACTAAGGCAGCAGTAGTAGAAACCAAAGCAGTACCTAATCTGCCTTGGCGTTGATACAGCCCTAAACTTTTTAGGGAAGGTTTTTGGGTAAGTATTGGCGTGGTTATAGCAGACCTACCTCAATTAATAAATCCTGGGTCTGTCTAATATTTTTTAAGCTGCCTAAATCAATCGCAGGGGATCCGATTAGATCTAAGGCGGGCAGATTAGCTGGCGGTTGAATGGATGGAATTGGTGAGTACTCATGGGTTTGCTCAACAAACTGTTTTTGCGAGGCAGGTGAGGTGAGAAAATTGATTAACCCAATTGCAGCATCTTGTTTTTTGCTTGATTTTAATACTCCCGCACCAGAGAGATTAATCAAATTTCCTAAATCACCTGGTTCGAAGTAGCCATTTACCACATTGATTTGACGACCTAACGCCTCTGCGACCTCCCAGGTGTAGTAATGATTTACTAAACCAAGTGGGATCTCTCCCTTATCAATTGCCTCAACAATTACGGAGTTTTTTGGATATATCTTCACGCCATTTGCGCGCAGGCTACTTAGCCAACTTTTTGCAAAGGCTCTGCCCTTACTTTCAATTACTGCAGTTAAGAAGGCTTGAAAGGAGGAGTTGGTAGGTGCAATTCCTATCTGATCTTTATAAATTGGCTTAGTTAGATCTGAGATACTTTTTGGCAGGGTTTTAACCCGTTTTGGATCATAGGCAAATACTCGAACCCGGGCAGTTACCCCCACCCAATTTCGCTGAGCTTGATTAAACTTTGCTGGAATCTGATTTGCCACATCCGTTGACAGTTGAGTGAACAGATTTGCCGCACTAACCGCACCAAGTGAGCCAGCATCTTGGGCTAAAAACACATCTGCCGAAGAGTTTGAACCCTCCTCTAAAATTTGGGCAGCTAACTCCGCTGAATCTGCATATCTAACATTTAACTTAATCCCAGTTTGTTCAGTAAATTGGGTAAAAAATGGTGAAATAAATTTTTCTGATCTACCCGAGTAGATAGTTAACTCAGATACCTGCTCTGAGTTTGGTGCGCCAAAGCTGCACCCGCTAATTAGCGAAAGCACCAAAGCGGTTATAAAACCAACTCTGACCACCTTGCCCATATCTGCAAGGTTATTACCCTTTACCTAATTACGCAACATTTATGTTGCGTAATTGATCACACCAGGCTAACCCCTACTTACCAGCCTGTGCTGCTGCAAGTTGGCCACAGGCACCATCAATCTCTCGTCCTCTGGTATCTCGAACAGTTACTGGCACTCCATACCCTTCCAAAATCTCAACAAATGCCCGCTCATCATCTGCCCGAGAGGCGGTCCATTTAGAGCCTGGAGTTGGATTTAACGGAATCAAATTAACATGAGCATTTTTATTTTTTAGCAGCCGTCCTAATAAATCAGCCCGCCATGCTTGATCATTAATATCTCTGATCAAGGCGTACTCAATTGAGTATCTTCTGCCAGTTTTCGCCTCATACTTATCAGCAGCTTGTAATACCTCTTTAACCTTCCATCTTTGATTTACCGGCACCAAGCTATCGCGTAGCTCATCATCTGGGGTGTGAAGTGAGATCGCAAGGGTTACTGGAATATCCTCATCAATTAATTTTTCAATACCACTTACTAAACCAACGGTGGAAAGTGTCACCGATCTTGCGCCAATTCCTAAGCCATCTGGTTGTGGATTTGTAATATTTCTAATTGATTGCATCACCGCTTTGTAATTAGCCATCGGCTCACCCATGCCCATAAAGACCACATTTGATAATCGAGTAGCACCACCTGGTAACTCACCTAGATCACAGGCCCGAGCTGCCATTACCACCTGGGCGGTAATCTCACCTGCAGTTAGATTTCTAGTTAATCCTGCTTGGCCAGTTGCACAAAATGGGCATTGCATTCCGCACCCTGCCTGAGATGAGATACAGACAGTGGTTCGATCGGTGTATCTCATTAAAACTGACTCCACTAAGACACCATCATGTAAGCGCCAGAGATCTTTTCTTGTTCGCCCGCCATCACAGGTAACTGAGCGCACCAATGTAAGCAGCTTAGGTAAAAAGGCTTCCGCCAACTTACTTCGTAACTCCTTTGGAATATCGGTAAAGCTCTCAGCATCATCATTGTGGTGGGTAAAAAAATGGACCGCTAACTGATTGGCTCTAAATGCTGGCAGCCCTAACTCAACTGCCCGCTCTTTTCGCTCTACTAAATTTAAATCTGCTAGATGAACTGGCGTCTTTTTCTTAACTGCAGGTGCTTCAAATACAAGATCGGCCATCTATAAATACCGATTGATTAATTCAAGTGCAAACCAGACCGCAGGCGCAGTAAAGAGGGCAGAATCTAATCGATCCATGATGCCACCATGACCAGGCAGTAAATTAGACATATCTTTTAAAGCTAAATCCCGCTTAATTGCAGATTCAATCAAATCACCACAGGTTGCAGTAACGACCGTCATTAATCCAATCACCGCTCCGACATACCACCTTGTTTCAAAGAGGTAGTGAAATATTGCAGTCCCACCAATGACAGCAGCAATGGCACCACCAATTAACCCCTCCCAACTTTTCTTCGGGCTAATGCTGGGTGCAATTTTGTGCTTTCCAAGTAATACCCCTGCGATATATGCAAAGGTGTCATTACAGGCGATCAATGCCACCAGCGCAAAGATTCTCATCGCACCATCTGGATGGTTGGCCAGTAACAAAATAAAGCCACCTAAAACTGCCAAATAAAATGTAATAAATACTGCTGAGGTTGATCTTTTAATAAAATCTTTTTGGGAGATAAGTAAAAGAGTAAACATCAAAATTGGAATCATAAGTCCAGCGGCAACTGCCAACCCTTGAGTATTGCCATTCCAGGTTGCCACCAATAAGACTGTGGCGGCAATCATCAAAACATAATCGGGTAGCTCTATCCCGCCTTTGCCATAAGCGGCGGTAATCTCTCTAATTCCAATCATGATTACTATCCAAATAAAGCCAAAAAACAAAAGTGGAGCGGTATTTATTGTGCCAAAGATTAATCCCAGTAAGAGAAGTGATACAGCAATTGATGGTAGAAGTTTGCGACCTGCTTTTTTGTTTATCGCATCATTTATTGCGTGCAGGTCTGCCATCACTAGACCTCTAGTAACTCTGCTTCTTTATGCTTTAGCAACTCATCTATTTTGGCGGTGTGCTCACCAGTAATCTTTTCCAACTCTTTTTCAGCACGGACTAGATCATCTTTACCAACCTTGCCATCTTTTTCTAACTTCTCCATCGCCTCTTTAGCGCTTCGACGAATGGCACGAATGGAAACCTTAGACTCCTCGGCTTTGCTCTTTGCCACCTTAATAAACTCTTTGCGTCGCTCCTCGGTAAGTTGGGGAAAGTTAACTCTAATTACAGTTCCATCTGAGCCAGGATTAACACCTAGATCTGAATCTCGAATCGCCTTTTCAATTCCAGCCATGGCGCCTTTGTCATATGGAGTAATCAAAGCAAGTCGGGCCTCCGGCACCTGAACTGTGGCAAGTTGGGACAGTGGCGTGCCAGTTCCGTAGTAATCAACCATCAACTTAGCAAACATTGCCGGGTGAGCCCGGCCAGTTCTGATGGTAGAAAAATCCTCTTTTGCAACCTCAATTGCTTTATTCATCTTGGTATTGCACTCAGCTAGTGAGGTATTTAGATCTGGCATATCTTCCAACTCCTTTATTCAATCTAACTCTACTAGCAAATTACCAACCACTAGAAATAAGGCTTATGAGACTAAGGTTCCAATACTTTCACCTGAGACCGCCCGCTTAATATTGCCCTGATTCTTCAAATCAAAGATCACTATTGGCAGTTTATTCTCACGGCAGAGTGCAAAGGCTGCTGCATCTGCCACTGCCAAAGATTTGCTCAAAACCTCATCATATGAGATCGCTTCATACTTAGTAGCGCTCTTATCCTTGCGCGGATCTGCCGAGTAAACCCCATCCACCCCACTTTTTGCCAGTAACAACGCATTGACACCAATTTCAAGTGCTCGCTGCGCTGCAACTGTGTCGGTGGTAAAAAATGGCATACCAGCGCCAGCGCCGAAAATTACAACTCTGCCCTTTTCTAAATGTCTAATAGCACGTCTTGGTACATATGGCTCTGCCACCTGACCCATTGTGATTGCAGTCTGTACCCGAGTTTCAATTCCTGCTTTTTCTAAAAAATCCTGTAGCGCCAGACAGTTCATAACTGTGCCCAGCATTCCCATGTAATCAGCTCTGGCCCGATCCATGCCTCGTTGTTGTAACTCAGCGCCTCTAAAGTAATTTCCACCACCTACCACGATGGCAATTTGTGTCCCACCCTTTACTACCTGGGCAATCTGATTTGCAACATCATTCACTACATCAGGATCAACACCGATGCCTTTTTCGCCACCAAAAACCTCACCAGATAATTTAAGGAGCACTCGTTTGTAGCTCTTACGTGGCATGAGTGCTCCCTTAATTAATTTATATAACTAGTTTACTGACCTACGCGGAATCGATTGAAGGCAGACACGGCAGTCTTTGCCTCATCCACAATTTGTTGCACCGTCTTCTTTGCATCCTTTGCAAAGGCCTGCTCAAGTAGAGATACCTCTTTTACAAAGCCGGCAACTCGACCCTCCACAATCTTGGCGATTGCACCCTCTGGCTTTCCTTCAGCCCGAGCACTCTCCTCAGCTAGCCTGCGCTCCTTTGCAATCTCATCAGCTGGAACCTGATCTCGGCTAACAAATTGTGGTGCAAAGGCGGCAATATGTTGGGCAATATCTTTGCCAACACTCTCGGCTGCACTCTTTAATTGAACTAAAACTCCAACCTGTGGTGGCAGATCAGGAGAGGTTTTGTGTAGGTAAAGTGAGACTGGCGAACCAGTTAAAACTGAGATTCGCTTAATCTCAATCTTCTCTCCCAGCATCGCATTGCCCTCATCTACTACCTCTTGCACAGTTTTGCCTGAGCCAAGCTTTGAGGATAAAAATTTATCTAACTCACCAATTTTTGATGAAGCTAAATGGTTTAACAACTCATCTGCTAAAGCTTGAAACTTATCTCCCTTTGCAACGAAGTCAGTCTCACAATTTAATTCAAGCATTACCCCAAGATCACCCTCTGCCTTTGCGGTAACTAAACCATTTGAGGTAGCTCTACCTTCACGCTTGGTAACACCCTTTAATCCCTTAACTCGGATGATCTCAACCGCTTTTTGGTAATCACCACCTGCCTCATCTAATGCTTTCTTGCAATCAAGCATTCCAGCAGCAGTCTGCTCCCGTAATCTTTTAACATCCTCTGCTGTGTATGCCAAATTACTCACCCTTATCTTCAGTTGACTCTTTAATTAAATCTTTTTCCCAATCAGCAAGCGGCTGTTCAACTGTTTTCTCAGCAGCGGCGGCTGCTTCAGCAGCTGCCTTATCTGCAATCTTTGCTGCATTTGCTGATCTAATCTGAAGACCTGCTGCAATTGCATCGGTCATTACTCGAGTCAGCAGTGCAATAGATCTAATCGCATCATCATTACCAGGGATCTTAAAATCAACCTCATCTGGATCACAGTTTGTATCCAAAATGGCAATTACAGGAATACCAAGTTTTTTAGCCTCAGCCAAAGCTATGTGCTCCTTCTTGGTATCAATCACCCAAATTGCCGCAGGCAACTTGGTCATATTACGAATTCCATCCAGGTTTTTATTTAACTTCTCACGCTCGCGGCGGAGAACAAGTAACTCTTTCTTTGTTAAAAGTTGATCATTTGCACTCTCTAGCGCCTCTAACTCTTTTAATCTAAGCACGCGCTTATAGACAGTTGGGAAGTTAGTAAGCATTCCGCCTAGCCATCTTTCTATTACATAAGGCATACCAACTCTGGCAGATTGCTGCTTGATTGGCTCATGTGCCTGCTTTTTGGTGCCAACGAAAAGTACATGGCCACCCTTTGCAACTGCATCTTTAATAAACTCATAAGCGGCATCAATTAGCGCTAATGATTGTTGGATATCGATGATGTAGATGCCATTGCGCTCAGTGAAGATGTAGCGCTTCATCTTTGGATTCCATCGACGGGTCTGATGTCCAAAGTGAACACCGCTGTCGAGGAGCTCTCGCATTGTTACAACTGCCATTTAGGCACACTCCTTTATCGCTCTTTTTCACCCTTGGGTAATAAAGAGCACTCGGTTTGTGATCTAGCAATCTGCTAAATCCCTAGCATCTTCGAACCGAGTAGTTATCACTAACTACACCGAACAGGTTCTTAAATCATTAATTAGTAATCAATTAATCACTTTAAGATGCGTGAAGTCACAAGATTTTTACACCCTGTGCTAGGGCAAATCCTACCTGAGCTTTTTACCCTAAAAATCCACAATCTAATCCCATAACTATGCGCAAAGGTAGGCCAGTAATCCAAAATCAGCGCATGAGAGCTGCGGTAGTTATAACCGCCCTACTGGTGGGGGTGGTGATGGGTATTGGCTTTGATGATTACAAAAGTATCAATTGCGAGTTAAGTTTTAGCTCCTACTGTCAACCAGAGTTTTCATCAAAGATTCGCCGCAGCTTTTAACTCATCCGCCAACAACTTAGCTAGATATGGCTTGATCTGCCACTGCTTTAGTAACTCCTCATACCTTGTTATCTCAATCAAGGATGGCTTTGCTCCGGTAAAGATTGCTCTAATTAAAATATTACGTGCGGTGTGCTCACCACCAATAAACTCCACAATATCTACCCGATACCCAAGAAGTTTTAAAATCTGTGCCCTAAGTGAATCTGTCATTAGGTCAACGAGGCGCTCTTTAACCAACCCATACTTAGTCAGTAACTCCCATGGTTCAGGTGAGCTCTTAATCTGTGTTTGAAGCTCATGCATACAACATGGCGCTGCCATTATTACCTTGGCTTTGTTTTTGACCGCCCAGAAAAGAGCATCATCTGTTGCCGTATCACAGGCATGAAGTGCAATCGCAATATCTACCTTTTGATTTGGGGTATCAGAGATTTTTGCTGTAATAAATTTGGCATCTACCTTTAACTTAGCTGCCACCTTTTCATTGTGCTCCCTTGAATCTAACCGTTCATCTACTCCTAAGATTGAAACCTTTTGGTATCTATCCTTTAAAAATTCTTGAACGGCAAAGGTTAAGTAGGCATGACCACAACCTAAATCAACCACTGAGATCTCATCCTGATTATTTAGATCAGCATCTAATGTTTGGTTGATCAATCTTAAAAACTCATCCACCTGCCTGTACTTATCCATCTTGCTGGGTTTAATCCGCCCCAAAATGTCAGATAGTTCAAGTGCTTTAAATACCTGATTGTTCTCCGGCAACAATCTCATCTTTTGGCGATCATGGGAGAGATCCCGAGTTAACTTCACCTTACTTATCGCAACTAACGCCTCATCTTTTTTAGAGATCCTCACCTGGTAGGACTCATCTTGAGTATCTACTAATAGATTGGCGTAACCACTTTCAAACAATTGAGTAAAGTTAAAATCAGCTGCCACATTTTTAGTCAAATCTTTTTTGCCATCACTTGAAACTACCTGCCACTTGATCTCATCTTTTATTAATACCGGCTTGATATCAATCCGCTCATACTCAGTTTGCATATTTCGGCGCTGACCTGAAAGGACTGCTCTTACAAACTTTTCTGACCTTATCCGGTTACCTAATTCAATAAAGGCAGAGGGTAATTCAATCTTCACAAATTACGCCCTTGGATGGGCTTGCTTATAAGCAGTTTGCAAACGCTCTGGTGAAACATGTGTATAGATCTGGGTGGTAGATAAAGAGGCATGTCCGAGAATTTCTTGCACGGTTCGTAAATCTGCTCCGCCTTCCAGTAAATGTGTAGCAGCAGAGTGGCGAAGTCCATGTGGTCCCATCTTGGCGCCAACTGCCTTCATCGCTTCATATACAACCTCGCGCACAGTTCGTTGATCAATTCTTTTGCCACGAGAGCCTAAAAACAATGCATCTGCTGATGAAGTTTTTACAAACTCATCTCTGCCAGTTTTCAAGTAATTATCAATTGCCCGAAGTGCTGGCAGCCCCAATGGCACAACCCGCTGCTTACTGCCCTTACCAATAACATTTAAGGTATTTCTTGATCTATCAACATCGCCAAGATTTAATCCACAAAGCTCTGAGACTCGAATTCCTGATCCATATAAAACCTCAACCAATGCTAGATCTCTTAAATTAACCGCTGATGGCTCTTCAATAGATTTAACCTCAAGTGCTTTTAATACAGTGGCTGCCTCATCAACCTTTAAAACCTCAGGCAAGACCCGGTGGGGTTTTGGAATTGCTAGATTTGCTCCTAAATCAGAGGTTAACCAGCCATTAGCTGCTGCCCAATTTGTGAAGGCTCTAATTGAAACAATTCGCCTAGTCAGTGTAGATCTTGCAACACCTGTGCTTTGTAGGTTTGCAAGCCATGACCTGATGTGCTCAATCTCTAATTGATTAAACTCAACAATGCCCAACTTCTCCATGTGTTTAAGAAAAGACTCTAAATCTGTGACATAACCCTTAATTGAGTTATCAGATAAATTTCTAACCAACGCTAGGTGTTCTTCATACTGGGTGATTAGGGCGGCGGACACAAATAGCAGATTACTCGGGTTTGCGCCCCTGCCTTAGTAAGCCATAGGTAACTGCGTCATCTAATGCCATCGCTGAGGCTGCAATCACATTCTCATGCACCCCAATTGTGCTCCACTCCCCATTTCCATCACTAGTCTCAACCAAAACTCTAGTTATCGCACCAGTGCCCAGGCGACCTTCCAAAATACGCACCTTGTAATCAGTTAACTCCAGTTTTGATAACTCTGGATAAAACTTCTCTAAGCCACTGCGAAGTGCGTTATCAATTGCATTAACTGGACCATTTCCAACCCCAGAGGCTGAGATGGACTCACCCTTGGCATTGATCTTCACCGTTGCTTTACTTGCCACTTTGCCAGAGTCATCTTGATGAACAGTTGTTTGCCAATCTAAGATCTTGAAAAAACTTGGCCGCTTTCCTAACACTTCTGTGCGAAGTAGTAACTCAAATGAGGCATCTGCTGCTTCAAAGGTGAAGCCCTTACCCTCTAACTTCTTAACCTTCTCCACAACTCTGCCAATTAAATCCTTATCTCCACGTAAATCAATTCCCAGCTCAGCTGATTTCAACTCAATTGATGCTCTTCCGGCCATCTCAGAGACCAACATCCGCATATCATTTCCAACAGACTCTGGTGTTTCATGTTGATACATCATCGGATCCACCTTGATAGCAGATGCGTGCAGCCCTGCCTTATGTGCAAATGCTGATGTGCCAACATATGGTTGACGTGAGCTTGGTGCCACATTGGTGATCTCAGCTACTGCATGTGAGATACGAAATGCCTCTTGTAATTTGCCAGCAGGTAAAACAGTTTGTTCCTTTTTCAACTCTAAATTTGCAATGATATTTACTAGATCAGCATTTCCAGTCCGCTCACCATAACCATTTAATGTTCCCTGCACATGGGTAACCCCGGCAGAGATTGCAGCTAGGGAGTTAGCAACCGCACACCCTGTGTCATTGTGGCAATGAATACCAAGACGTGCTTTTGAGGCGGTAATTACTTCATGGACAATATCTGATAATTGATCAGGCAACATTCCACCATTTGTGTCACACAGGGCCACAACATCAGCACCTGCTTCAACTGCAGCTTTAACCACCTCAAGTGCGTAAGCTTTATTTGAAAGATATCCATCGAAGAAGTGCTCAGCATCTAGGAAAACTCTCTGGCCACCTGCCTTTAAAAACTTAATTGAATCAACAATCATCGCAAGATTTTCATCAAGTTGAGTCTTAAGTGCTAGATCAACATGGCGATCATGGCTTTTAGCAACCAGGGTTACCACTGGTGCTTTTGAATCTTGTAAAGCGCGAAGTAGTAGATCATCGGCAGCCTTAACACCAGGACGCCTAGTTGCACCAAATGCCACAAAGGTTGCGTTTTTAAGTTTTAACTCAGTTTGAGCTAATTTAAAAAACTCAGTGTCCTTTGGGTTAGCACCTGGCCAGCCACCTTCAATAAACCCAACACCTAAATCATCAAGGTGGCGAGCAATAGTTAACTTATCGTGAACCGATAAATTTAAACCCTCTTGCTGAGCGCCATCACGAAGTGTGGTGTCATAGATATGAAATGAATCATTAATTGGCATTAGATAACCCGCTTATTCCAACCATGTTTATCTTCGGCGCTGCCATGTTGAATTGCCAGCAGGGCTGCTCTTATTTGATTTGTAATTGGACCTGGTTGGCCATCACCTGTTTGCCAGGTGCCATGAATACTTTTTGCAGTACCGACAGCAGAGACAACTGCAGCTGTACCACAGGCAAAAATCTCAGTTATTTCTCCGGATTTAACACCATCTCGCCAATCATCAATGGAGATCATCGCCTCTTCAGTCTTATATCCAAGATCCTTTGCCAGAGTTAATATTGAATCACGGGTAATTCCTGGCAGTAATGTGCCAGTTAATTTTGGTGTGATGATCTTGGCATCTTTTCCGCTTCCCTTAATAAAGTAAAGGTTCATGCCACCCATCTCTTCAACCCACTTGCGTTCAACTGCATCGATGTAAGCAACCTGATCACAGCCCTCTTTTGCTGCTTGTTTTTGTGCAAGCAGTGATGCTGCGTAATTTCCACCGCACTTTGCCTCACCTGTGCCGCCGAGCGCTGCTCTTACATACTCAGTTGAGATCCATACAGTGACAGCTTTGGCAGAGTTAAAGTAAGCAGCGGCAGGAGTTGCAATCAAAATATATGTTGCATGATTTGATGGCCTAACCCCTAAGCCAACCTCAGTTGCGATCATAAAGGGACGAAGATATAAAGATTCACCTATCTTTTTTGGCACCCAACCAGCATCAGCTTTTACTAACTCTTCAACTGTTTTAACAAAAAAATCAATTGGCATCTCAGGCAATGCAATCCGAGCAGCAGATTTTGCAAACCGCTTTGCATTTGCATCTGGTCTAAACAGGGATACGCCGCCATCTGGTTGTGAATATGCCTTCATCCCTTCAAAGATCTCTTGGCCATAATGAAAAACCATTGCTGCTGGATCTAAGGTAATTGGACCATATGGTTGTAACTTGGCATCAGCCCAACCTGTTGCTTCACTCCACTGGGCAACCACCATGTTGTCGGTGTAGTACTTACCAAAGCCAGGCTCTGCGACCTTCTTTTCTCGCTCTGCAGCAGGTACTGGATTTGTATTTGGATTACTAATTACCTTCATGCCACTCCCCTAACTAAAGCATCTCCAATTTCAGAGGTTGATCTTTTTTTATCCACGCGTGCTGCTAAATCCCTAGCTACCGCACTTTCTACCTCAGTTGCAGCTTGTGTTTGTCCCAAATGATTTAACATCATGGCGATTGATAAAACTGTCGCCGTGGGATCAGCAAGATTTTTACCTGCAATATCTGGGGCAGATCCATGAACAGGTTCAAACATCGATGGAAAAGCACCTGTTGGATTGATATTGCCACTTGCAGCTAGGCCAATGCCGCCACAGATTGCAGCTGCAATATCGGTAATGATGTCACCAAATAGGTTGTCAGTTACTACTACATCAAATCTTTCAGGGTTAGTAACAAAAAACATAGAAGCAGCATCAACATGTAGGTAATCGGTGGTCACATCTGGGAAATCCTTAGCTACCTCATTAAACACCCGGGTCCATAAGCCACCAGCTCTTGTTAAAACATTGTTTTTATGAACTAAGGTAAGTTTTTTCCGAGGTCGATTGGCTGCTCGATTAAAGGCATCTCGGATTACCCGTTCCACACCTTTATATGTGTTGATTGACTCCTCTATCGCTAACTCTTTATTTGTTCCCTCATCCTTAATTGAGCCTGCGCCAACATATAAGCCCTCTGTGCCCTCACGGACTACAACAAAATCAATCCCTTTGTTATTGGTGATTGGCGAGTTAACTCCTGGAAATAACTTTGCTGGACGCAAATTTATGTAATGTTCAAAGGCAAATCTAAGTTTAAGTAACAACCCACGCTCTAATACGCCACTTGGCACAGTTGGATCGCCAACTGCTCCTAGTAATATCACATCTGCTTTTGCTAATTCAGCCATAACTGAATCAGGCAATGTTTCTTTGGTCTTATGCCAGTAAGCAGCGCCTAACTCATAATTGGTTTTCTTAAACTCTAAATCATATTTTTTAGCAACCGTATCCAATACCCGTAAACCTTGAGTTACTACCTCAGGGCCAATGCCATCACCTGGAATTGTGGCTAAGTTAAAGGTTTTCATTCGCTAACCAGACTTACAAATCTAACTAAGGCTGCGCCAGTTTCTTTAGCAATCACATCAATTGTCTCTTTTGGAATAACAGAGTCAACTGTTAATGCCATTAAAGCTTGACCACCCTCTTGGGTGCGACCTACCTGCATATCGGCAATATTGATCTGCAATTTTCCGAGTGCATTTCCAACCACACCAACTACACCAGGTCGATCGGTATACCTTAAAAATAGTAAATAATTTGTAGGTTTAAGATCTAGATCTAATTTATCAATTGCTACAATTTTTTGGGTTTGCTTTATACCCATTAAAGTTCCGCTGACAAATACCTGTGTGCCATCAGCACAAGCTGCTCTTACCGAAACTAAATTTCGATGATCTGGACTTTCTGGATCTGTTGCCACAGCAGATGTTAAAGAGCGCTCAGCAGCAAGTGCTGGGGCGTTTACATAGGTTACATCCTCAGAGCCCATTGCAATCAAGGCACCCTTTAATGCACTAGTTGCCAGAACTGATACATCAAGGTTAGAGATCTCACCTCTTACCTCAACATCAATTGAGGAGATAACATCATTTGCTAAAGCAGTTGCAACCTGGGCTAATTTTTCAACCAATGGAAGTGCTGGGCGAACTGCTTGATCAATTGCACCACCTTTAACATTTACTGCATCCGGTACTAACTCACCAGATAAAGCTTTTCTAACTGAGATGGCAACTGCAATTCCAGCCCGCTCCTGTGCCTCATCAGTTGAGGCTCCAAGATGTGGTGTTGCAACAACATTATCTAAAGTAAATAGTGGTGAATCTGTGCATGGCTCGGTGGCAAATACATCAAGGCCAGCAGCTGCCACCTTGCCATCCTTTAGAGCTTGATAGAGGGCTGCCTCATCTAGTACGCCACCACGAGCGGCATTAATAATACGTACGGTTGGCTTTACCTTCTTTAATGCCTCAACACCAATTAAATTGGCAGTCTCCTTTGTTTTTGGTAAATGAATTGAGATGAAATCACTTACTCTTAATAACTCATCTAACTCCACCAACTTCACATTTAATTGGGCAGCTCGAGCAGGTTGTAAATATGGATCATATGCAACAACCTCCATACCAAACGCTTGCATTCTGGCTGCAACCAACTGACCAATCCGACCAAAACCAACTACTCCTAAAGTTTTTTCAAAAACCTCTGCCCCGGTGTACTTAGATCTTGCCCACTTGCCATTTTGTAGCGCACTGTGTGCTGGTGAGATAAACCTGGCAGATGCTAGTAACAACCCAATTGCAAACTCTGCGGCGGAGACAATATTTGAGGTAGGTGCATTTACCACCATTACACCAGCTGCAGTTGCAGCAGGTATTTCAACATTATCTAATCCAACACCTGCTCTTGCAATTACCTTTAAACCCTTTGCTGCTGCGATTGCTTCGGCATCCATCTTGGTTGCAGAGCGAATCAATACCGCATCCACGCCTTTACCTAAAGCAGTCAGTAACTCTGTCCGATCTGCGCCATTACAATTGCGCACCTCAAAGTTAGGTCCTAAGGCCGCTAATGTGGCTGGACTTAACTCCTCAGCGATTAAGACAACTGGTTTAGCCACGCGCTACATTTCCCTCTTTGTAATCATCTTTGTTAGAGGATTTAACCCAGGACATCATCTTGCGCAGCTCTCGACCAACCTGCTCAATTGGATGAGCTTCACCCTTTGCGCGTAATGATTTAAACTCTGGAGCTCCAGCATCCTGATCATCAATAAATCGCTTTGCAAAAGCACCTGATTGCACATCAGCAAGTACTTTTTTCATATTCTCTTTGACGCTTGGATCAATAACTCTTGGCCCGGAGATATAATCACCATACTCAGCGGTGTCAGATACTGACCAGCGCTGCTTTGCAATTCCACCTTCATACATAAGATCAACAATAAGTTTTAGCTCATGTAGACACTCAAAGTATGCAACCTCTGGTTGGTAGCCAGCCTCAATTAACGTTTCAAAACCATACATAACCAATTGCGAGGCACCGCCGCAGAGAACTGATTGCTCACCAAATAAATCTGTTTCACACTCTTCGGTGAAGGTAGTCAAAATTCCACCAGCCCGTAATCCGCCAATTGCTTTGGCATAGGAAAGAGTTAACGGCCAAGCATTTCCAGTTGCATCTTGCTCCACTGCAACAATTACTGGCACACCCCGACCTGCTGTGTACTCTCGTCGAACTAAATGGCCAGGTCCTTTTGGAGCAACCATACAAACATCAATATTTGCAGGTGGCTTGATATATCCAAATCGGATATTGAATCCATGGCCAAAAAATAAAGCTGCGCCAGATTTGATATTTGGTGCAATTGAATCATTGTAAATATGTCGTTGCACATGGTCAGGCGCCAGCAGCATCACAACATCAGCACCTTTTACTGCATCAGCAACTGTTGCAACCTTAAGTCCTTCACTTTCAGCCTTAGCTCTTGATTTTGAACCCTCGGCTAGACCAACCACTACATCAACACCACTATCGCGTAGGGATAGTGCGTGCGCATGTCCTTGAGAGCCGTAGCCAATTACTGCAACCTTTTTAGATTGAATAATTGCTAGATCTGCATCTTCATCGTGATACATCGTTGCCACTTTATTTCTCCTTCAGTTGGTTGGTTTGTTAATTCTGGTAATCAGCAGTTGAGCTATTTGAATCTGATTCGTTAGCTGTTCCCATAGTGCTTAAGGTGGCCTCAGCGAGGGTCTTATCCCCACGCTCTAATGCCACCAGCCCAGATTGAACTAGCTCTCGAATTCCATGTGGTTTTAAATCATTAAGCAAACTTTCAATTGCATTACTCTGCCCCACCGCTTCAATAGAAATTGTGGCTTTTGATTCGTCTGCAATCACTGCATTATGTTTTTTCACAATCTCTTTAGTGGCAGCTGAGTTTGCTACCTTAACTAACAAGATTTCGCGCTTTAGAGAACCTAAGTCCTTCATCTCAGCGATACCAATAACATTTACTAACTTAAACAACTGAGCGCTAACTTGATCTAATGCATGGCCCTCTAGATTTAATACAATTGTCATGCGAGAGACCATTGGATTTTCAGTTGGCCCCACCGCTAGTGAATCGATGTTGTAGCCACGGCGAGAAAACAATGAGGCAACCCGAGCAAGTACGCCAGGTGAGTTCTCAACTAAGACCGCCAAAGTATGAGTCGCCATTACAACTCCTGTGAATCCCAAACTGGTGCCATCGATCTAGCAACAGTTATGTCATCATTTGAAGTTCCAGCTGCCACCATTGGCCAAACCATCGCATCTCGGTGAACATTAAAATCAACAACAACTGGGCGATCATTAATTGCCATCGCAGCCTCAATTGTCTTATCCACATCCTCTGATTTTTCACATCGCAGCCCCACACAACCCATTGCTTCAGCTAATAATTTAAAATCTGGAACCCGCTTTGAGTGCAGATCGGTATTTGAATACCGTTGGTTATAAAACAGGGTTTGCCACTGACGAACCATGCCCAAAGATTCATTGTTAATTACCGCAACCTTGATTGGAATATTGTTTAAGGCACAGGTTACTAACTCCTGATTTGTCATCTGAAAACATCCATCGCCATCAATTGCCCACACAGTTGAATCTGGCGCGCCAACCTTTGCACCCATCGCTGCTGGAACTGCATATCCCATAGTTCCCAAGCCACCTGAGTTAAGCCAGGTTCTTGGTTTTTCATAACCAATAAATTGTGATGCCCACATCTGATGTTGGCCAACGCCGGCCGTAAAAATTGTATCTGGGCCAGAGATCTTGCCAATTCTTTCAATTACATGTTGTGGTGAGACAGAACCATCTGCCGGTTTGTCATAACCTAATGGAAACTTTTTTCGCCACCCATAAACCTCATTTAACCAAGGTGTTATATCTGGAGCTGATTTAGCAAGTGCCACCTTAGTTGCTGGCACCAACACCGCCAAAGTATTTTTTAAATCACCAATCAATGCCACATCAGCGTGGCGATTCTTACCAATCTCAGCTGGATCAATATCGGCATGGATTATCTTGGCATTTTGAGCAAAGGTGGAAAGTTTGCCGGTAACTCGATCATCAAATCTTGCACCCAAAGTAATTAGCAGATCTGCTTTTTGTAATGCAGTTACTGCAGCAACGGTACCATGCATACCTGGCATGCCAAGATGTTGTTGATGTGAATCTGGGAAGGCACCACGTGCCATTAAGGTGGTAACAACTGGTGCACCGGTAACTTGTGCTAATTGCATTAACTCAGCAGATGCCTGCGCTTTTATTACCCCGCCACCAACATATAAAACTGGTTTCTTTGATTGCGCAATTAATGCTGCTGCATCCCTTACCGCCTCCACTTTTGGCTCTAGTACTGGGTTGTAACCAGAAAGAGAAACCACGTGTGGGTAATTAAAGGTTGACTCTTTTTGCAGCGCATCCTTTGCAATATCAACTAAAACCGGACCAGGACGACCAGTGCTGGCAATATGAAATGCCTCTGCAATTGCTTTTGGAATATCATTTGGATCAGTGATCAAATAATTATGTTTTGTAATTGGCATGGTCACGCCACGAATATCTGCCTCTTGAAATGCATCTGTTCCAATTGCAGGACCAGGCACCTGACCGGTGATCGCCACAATTGGTACTGAATCCATCTGTGCATCAGCTAATGGGGTTACAAGATTTGTTGCACCCGGACCGGAGGTTGCAATGCAAACACCAACTCGACCTGTTGCTTGGGCGTAACCAGTTGCCGCATGGCCGGCACCCTGCTCATGTCTAACTAATATGTGTCTTATCTTTGAATCAAAGATTGGATCATAGGCAGGCAAGATCGCACCACCTGGAATGCCGAACATAACTTCGACACCAGCAGCCTCAAGTGCGTTAACTAAACTTTGCGCACCGTTGATCTTGCTCATCGCTTCCCTTCTTAAGTTGTGCCCATCTAAAGCAAAACCCCTCAGTTTTATCTGAGGGGTGCGAACTAACTTTTTCTAGTTAGCGCGCACGCTCAATAATCACCACGACCACAGCGGTGATCAGGTTTTGTGAGATAGATGAGCTTTTCTTCATGGGCTTAGTTTTGCAGGTGGTCCATTGGGCAGTCAACTCCTGAGATGCCAATCTCATTATTTGAGCCTAAAAAGATAACAAAAAAGTATTAATCGCAGACTGCACCCTTTGAGGCGCTACCAACTAATTTGGTGTACTTGGCCAATACGCCACGATGGTACTTATGTGGCAGCGGTTTAAAGTTTTTTCTACGCTGATTTATCTCATCATCACTTACTAATAAATCTAAGGTTCTTGCCTTTATATCAATTCTTACCCGATCACCATTTTTAACAAATGCAATTGGGCCACCATCTACTGCCTCCGGTGAAACATGGCCAACGCATAAACCAGTTGTACCGCCGGAGAATCTGCCATCAGTTAGTAGTAAAACTGATTTACCAAGACCGGCACCTTTTATTGCACCGGTAATCATCAACATCTCACGCATACCAGGTCCACCCTTTGGACCTTCATATCTAATTACTACAACATCACCTGCCACAATTGATCCATTCTCTAATGCATCCATTGCAGCTTGCTCTCTTTCAAAAACCTTGGCCGGTCCCTCAAATAGATCAACACCAATACCAGCTGTTTTACACACCGCGCCTTCCGGTGTTAATGAGCCACGAAGAATTGTTATTCCACCGCCCAGTGAGATTGGATTTTTTACCGCTTTAAGTATTTCACCATCTGGATCTGGCGGTCTTATATCCTTCAAATTCTCTGCCATGCTTTTACCAGTAACTGTTAAACAATCACCATGTAATAGACCAGCATCAAGTAGGGCACGTAGCACCACTGGGATTCCACCGACCTTATCAACATCTGTCATTACATACTTTCCAAATGGTTTTAAATCTCCAAGTAGTGGCACCTTTGCACCAACTCGCTGAAAATCCTCAATACTTAAATCAACCTGCGCCTCATGTGCAATGGCAAGCAGATGAAGCACCGCATTGGTTGAGCCACCTAACGCCATCAAAATTGTGATCGCATTTTCAAATGCTTTCTTAGTTAAAATTTGTCTGGTGGTGATTCCGTTACGGATTAACTCAACTACCGCTGCGCCAGATTTGATTGCATAATCATCACGACGTCGATCAATTGATGGTGGTGAGGCTGAACCAGGTAGTGATAAACCCATCGCCTCGCCAATTGCAGCCATTGTGTTTGCGGTATACATGCCACCGCAGGCACCCTCACCTGGACAAATAGCTCTTTCAATCTTGTCCACCTCAGCTTCAGAGATCAATCCGCGAGCGCAAGCACCCACCGCTTCAAATGCATCAATAATTGTTACATCTCGACCATCAACCTTGCCCGGCATAATTGATCCGGCATAAACAAATACTGATGCCACATCTAATCTAGCTGCTGCCATCATCATTCCCGGCAATGATTTATCACAGCCAGCAAATGTGACCATGCCATCTAACCGCTCGGCTTGCATAACCGCCTCAACTGAGTCAGCAATTACCTCACGTGAGACCAATGAAAAGTGCATTCCTTCATGTCCCATTGAGATGCCATCTGAGACTGAGATAGTTCCAAATTGCATTGGAAAACCACCCGCCTCAATTACCCCTTTTTTAGAGGCCTTTGCCAATCTATCTAAGGACAAATTGCAAGGAGTGATCTCATTCCATGATGATGCAATACCAATTTGAGGTTTTGCAAAATCCTCATCTTTAAATCCAACCGCCCGCAACATGCCACGTGCTGGCGCTCGCTCTAAGCCATCGGTAACTAAGCCAGATCTTGGCTTCATATTATTTTTAGATTTTTGATCACTCATATGATTAGTTTATTGCCCTAAATGCTTAAGCAGCAGTTGGCGCACTCTAGCTGCATCTGCTTGACCACCAGTTAATTTCATTACTGCACCAATCAAAGCCCCGGCGGCTGGGATATTTCCATCTCTAACCTTTTGTGCAGTTTCAGGAGCAGCTGCTATCGCCTCCGCTATTGCCTTCATAAGTTGAGAATCATCTGAGACAACTTTAAGAGATCGTTTTGCAATTACCTGACTTGGCGTACCCTCTTTTGCAATCACGCCTTCGACAACCTGCCGGGCTAATTTGTCGGTTAACTCACCCTTGGTAATTAACTCAATAATTTGCGCAACATCACTAACTGTTATCAAATTCGTAGGCAAAACAGATCTCTCATTGGCAATACGTGAGATCTCACCTAACCACCAAGATCTAGCTCTAGTTGGATCTGCACCGAGTAAAACAGTCTGCTCTACCGTATCTAATAGTTCAGCATTTACCATCGCTCTCATCTCTTTATCTGGAACTGCCCACGCTTGCTGCAATCTCTTTCGACGCTCTGCTGGTTTTTCTGGCAAGCTCTTTCGTAACTCCTCAATCCACTTACCATCTGGAGCAACTGGAACTAGATCTGGCTCTGGAAAGTAGCGGTAATCCTCCGCCTGCTCCTTAGATCTACCAGGACGTGTTTGACCACTTTCTTCTAAGAAGTGCCTGGTCTCCTGCACAACCTTTTCACCACTTTGTAATCTATTTGCCTGTCTGACTATCTCACCAGTTACTGCTCGTTCAACTGA
>Ga0194123_10002289_pt1 | contig 25426 bp, 27 predicted proteins | sample TA2MahsurfametaG_5_FD_155479 | JGI IMG/M metagenome (GOLD analysis project Ga0194123, IMG submission 155479) | Freshwater microbial communities from Lake Tanganyika, Tanzania - TA2015023 Mahale A surface | ecosystem: Environmental > Aquatic > Freshwater > Lake | place: Tanzania: Lake Tanganyika... | reverse complement strand
TTACGCGGTCATTGATGAACTGCCAATATATCTAGCAACCGCATAGCAACCACTTAGCGGGCGTAGGGCATCCGCTCCTTACCAAAGCCGCAGACGCAGTTCTTCCCGTGTTGGCCTCGGGGGGGGTTACGCGGGTCCGGGGTCGAGCGGGTGCCCCACGCGATGGCGAACCGCGGCACCACGGGGCGCCGGTCAACGTAGCCTCATCGACTCCATGACCTCACAGCAAACGGTGGCTCAGCGAATCGCACCAGCACGGCGCTATTCCCTTGGAGGGGGCACAGGGCCAGACGCCCCCGGGGGTACGGTTACGGGAAGGCCGCTAGAGATTTTTGAGTTTCAACCGACGGTTTCTACGACCGCCTCGCTGCCCTAGCCGCTACCACCCCACCGCCTTCTTAGCCTCGCTGCAGAACATCTGCTGCTCATTGGCGGGGGCAGCACACAGATCCACGACATTAAACGGTGCTGTACTCACTTCGCGCTTGAGTCGACTGTTCTCCGCTTCGAGCTCCCGGATCCGCTTAGCCTAATCGATCCTCAAGCCTCCGTGGCTCCTACGCCAGCGAAAGTACGTCTGCTCCGTCACCCCGATCTGCTTGGTCACCTGCGCGATCGTCTGTCCCTGACCGATCAGCACATCGACCTCCCGAGGCTTAAGTATGATCTCCTCGCTCGTGTATCTCTGCTTGCCCATCGTCCACGTCTCCTGTCCCTTTTATGAACATTAAACGTAGATCAAAAATATCGGGTCAGGTCACTTCGCTCCAATCGTAGGAACATACAACCTGAACCAGTTTTCGAAGGGCAGGTCAAGCCTGTTCGTGGATTCGGCAGAGGGCGTCATAGGCCCGCTAGCACGAGAACGTGTTCATCTGCCGTTGGGCACTCGGCGATCACCTCGCCCCGTACGTTGAGCACTCGAGATCTGCCTAGTCCCCGGGTGTCGCACCCTGGCGGCTGCCATGGTGCTGCCGCATGCACATTCATGGATAACGACGGCGCTGCCTGAGTTGTCGGTGGTGTCACACAACCCGAACTTGAGTTCATCGTGATCATGATGTCGACGCCACGGTCGATACATTCGGCGCTGAACTTAGCCGTTACATCCATTGGCGTGACGGCTATTCGACGGTCGTCCACCACGACGATGGGAAGTGTCAAATCTCTCTTGGGTACTCGTCCTGTCAACGGCAGTGGCGCATGCCTTGGCGGCATGGGCCATTCGAATAGCTGGCCTTGGGGCGAGAGCACGAGAATTGAATCGTATGATCGTCGAACTGCGCCGAGACTGATCCAACAGCGGTGGTGAAGCGCAGCGCTTGTCAGTCGTTTAAGATCATCATCGCCGAGCGATACATCTGTCGCAGGCAGTAAGCCCGCTGCATGTCCTGTCAATGGAGCATCGTCGAAAGCGAGCCAATCGTAAGGTGTCGCATGTTTCTCTATGATTTGTAAGATCCGCGAAAGATTTCTTTCGAAGTCGTTTTTTATGTGCGCCGAGTCGATCGGTAGTGCTATCGATTGTACGAGCGTAAAGCGACAGATTGACTCGACGGCGGCAAACGCCGGTGTCACGAGGCCGCCAATGGTGATGACACTCGTCGTCAGCGCGGTTCCGACGAATTGTCGCCGGCTACAGTGACTTACGCTCATTTCTGCGGCGCTTGGATCAGGCCACTCTTGACGAGGTTGCGATAAGCCTCGTTCTGTACTTCTATAATCCGGTCTTTCGAGTCCATCGGCGCATCGGCGAATCGATTCGCTGGATATAGAGTCGTCGCGTTGTAGAGCGGGCGATATATATCTAGTCTTTGTCGTAGCAGTCGATTACCAGATCCCGGAATCGAGCGTATACGTCGTAGCGCCTCGACGTCGATCCAGCTTGAACAGACGGCCGACTCGCCAGGTCCGCCGGAGTCGGCGAGAATTCTGCCGTCCCAGTCGATGATCTTTGAGTGACCTGCCGTCGTCCCTGTCGGTAAGGTGCCACCAATTTGTCCGCATTGATTCGCTGAAATAAGATATAGCATATTCTCGGAGGCGCGCACCTTCTTGGCTGATTCCCAGCTCCACATGTCCGAGGCGCCATGGTCGGATGTTGGATGCAGTAGCGTTTCGGCGCCGCGTAACATGAACATCCGCGCCGCTTCCGGGTACATGATTTCGCCGCAGGGCATCATAGCGATGTTGCCCAAATCCGTCTTGGCGACGGGGAAGGTGCCCTCGATACCGTAGCGCTCGAGATAGCGATCCATGAAGTCATGGGGAGAGCCAGTCTGAACGGTGTTGATGCGGCGATACTTCAAGACCACATCGCCAGACGGCGATATGAGAAAAGATGTGTTGAAGTATCGTCCTGGCCATTCCGGGTCGCGCTCATAAGCATTGGCACCGATCCAAACTTTGGCGGCTTGCGCTTCGCGCTGTAGTCGCTCGGTCACCGGACCCGGAATTTCAATGCAGGCCTTATCAATCCATTCCTTGGCAGATTCGTTGAGCGGGAAGCCGGTCAGGCAAAACTCCGGAAAGAGCAGTAGGTGTCGTCCGCCGTCACGTGCTGTGCCCCTGATCAGGGTCGACCAACGATCGAGCGATCGATTGATGATGGTTAGAGCTTCCTCTCGATTTCGAGCCGAGTTGACGAGGTTACAGTAGACCTGCATACAGGTGGCGCGCCATGGTTGAATCATTGGATGTCCCGCCTCGTAGGTGTGATTAAGTGGCCCCGATCAGAGCAGAGTTACCAGACGGCTCCAACCTACCGCCGGTTTTTTTTGCATCGCAGTCCATTTCCGTGAGTAGTACCGCGCCATGAACCGACGCAGGGGCTCAGGGATGCCGCGCGCCGTCATCACATCCGCCAACAACTCGATCACATCATGTGCACGGATCCGTCGGGCGGCGTAGATCGCCAGTTACTCCCGCGTGTACTCATCGATCAGCGTGAGGATCGTAATCGCCCGGCCATCCTCCGTTCGTGCCATCACAAAGTCCCAACTCCAGAGGTGATTGCGGTATTTCGGTCGCAGACGGCCAAAATCCGACTCCCTTAACCCCACCCGGGTGGCACCCCCCCGAATGCAATTAGGAGTCCCGCGTAGACGGCTTTACAACTGAATGTGGACAAACGAGCGATGCTAGCTCGCGCATCAAATACCGCATCGTTGCAAATTGTCCGTCTTGTTATTTGAAGTAGGGAGAGCGACCAAGGATGCTCTACGCTGTCGATGCCCGCAGCACACTGGGAGTCGACAATGAAACGGTACGTATCCATTGCAGTGAAGATATTGGCTGGGATTGCCATCCCCGCAAGCCTCGCGATCACGTACGGCGATCAGCTATTCAATGTGCCATCGGCAATCGTCGTCTTTGTCCCCGCAATCGTCGCGGCCGTCTGCCTTCGGCTCGGCACCGGTCAACACTGGGCAAGAACTTTTTTAGTTCTCGGTGTACCGCTTGGGTTACTCAGCACGTCAACTTCGATGGTACAAATCGTTGCGGTTGGAATGCTAAATGATATCCCTGCTATCGATAAGATCACCCTGACTGGGCTTTCGATGGCCGTGGCCCTTACCGCGTTGTTGTACGGTGGTCTAGTGTCGGCTATCGGCTTTGCCGCCGTAGACAAACAGGAAGTCGCCCCGCGCCGAGGAGGATCTGCGTTGTGGTGGCTCACCCCACCGGTCATCGCGTTTTTGTTGATGGCTTGGGAGGTGACTTCATATGACGGGCGCTTGGATGTCTTTCTCGACGTTTCGGTACTGCTCGTGACTCTCGCCTCAATCGCGACATTCATGTCCTTCCGGCGCGAGACCTCACCGATCAAGCGATGGACCGAAGCAGCCCTTTTCTCCTCAATCATCTGTGTCGGTATCGGCGTGCTGCAATGGTTTAATACAACAAACTACCAATCGGGAGAAATTGATACCGGTGCCATCACCTTTGGGTTGCTCGGTGTGACGTACGGATGTGTGTTGTATATCGGTGGGTATTTCTATTCATTTCGAAACGGCCAATCTGACTCCATCGACGCCCCGCGTATGAATTGGCACTTTCTCGAGGTAAATGCTTTTCTATATTTCCTGACGGTTGCTCCAACCTCGCTTCCAGAGTCACTGAGCAAGATCGAGACGAGTAAACAAGTTGCAACTCAGCAAAAAGAACTCTCCGAGCGAATCACCGCTCTAGAGGCCGAGATCAAGAGGCTCTCGCGAGAATGATTGGCTGACAGGTCAAGACGACTTCCTATGAGGACCGTCTCATCGGCTAGAGAAGGGCGAGCTTTCGGGAATACTTTCCAAAAGGCCGCGACGTTGACAGGCGGCGCCTCAAGCTAAGATCTGGACAGATGACGTCTCCGAGGAGTAGGTAGTTCTCACTACGTGAGTGATCTTCTTGAGAGGGCGGCTCAGTGGCACTAAAGCTCAAAGTCTTGCTTCTCGAACTCGGTCGATGGATGTTCCTCGGCCCGCTGTATGCGGCCAGTGTCGCTATGAGCATCTTTTTGATTCTCGGTTTCCCGATGATGACCGACTTACTTTTCGACCCTAAGCACGCATCGGGCGGGGTAAGTCATGCGATTGAGACGCTATACATCTGGACCGGGATAGCACTGATTGCGGTAGGCTACGTGATGCTCTTGGCCGCCGCGCCTGCCACGTTGACCGGGGTCGCTAAAGTCCTCATCGACAGAGTCGTGATCCCTCCAAGACCTCGGCAGTACTTGATTTACGGCTGTGCCGCACTCGCATCGACGCTCGCATCGTTCTATTTTCTGTTCTCAGAGAGGGGTTTCTTTAGTCTCGACACATCGTTCTGGGGTCGACCAGCCTACTCTTGGTTGGTGATCTTTATCGAAATGGGCCTTGTCTGCTGTTGGTTGATGTTGCGCACTAAGCGAGCCATCGCTAAGAGCCGGTAGCAAAGGTGATATCTGGAGATTGGAGAAAGCCTTTGTTAGTGTTTTCGGACTGCGAATACCGCATCTGTATGAGTCCAATTTTTTTCAGCGCTATAGTCGCGGCGGGAGTGGAGGCAGCGATTATGGATGAAGCGACCAAACACGACGCCTTTGGCGGGTATGGTTTCGCTATCCGAACCTTTCGGTTCAATGTCACTGACCTTCATATTCATCGTGTCTGGTCACGAGAGTCGTTGATCACCAACAAACCGCGGTTTGCTGATGTCGTTACAGGCAAGGCGGTATCTGAGGACCGCGTAGGAGCCATCGGCCGTGAGCATTCTGTTAACGAATTTGACTTTACGTTAAGGGTGGACACCGATGCCAAAGAATCGTGGGACTGGCTGAAGGCTCACGACGTACTGGCGTACACAGATCACTCTCAATACAAGCCCGAACACGTTCGAATCAAGAAAGGGATTAACAAGCTACTTGATGCAGACCCACTAACGGCTGTGCTGCTCACAGAACGAGACAATTGGGAAATCGGAACGAACGCCGGCGGCTGACCCGTTCTCACCCCACCCCCCGGCGATAGGCAGCAACGCGCTCGCCTTTGCAATGTCATCCACATCGATTTTGCCTTTCCAGTGGGCGCCGAAAAATCGATCGACAGCATGTAACTGCTGATCGAAACCAATCGCAGCTTTTAGCCGAGCGCGTGCAACTCCACGAGCTCGTAGCAGGATCGATTGAGCGCCCAGGTTAGGCGCAAAAATAGCGCCTCCTCGCCGCTCACCCAAAGATGCGCGGCTGGCCACTGCGGTTGCCAGCGCAGTTGGTAGTGACGACCGACAAAGACTCCGGCAGGCGTCGTCACCTGCTCTGTGCCGAAATAGGCAGCAGCGATAGCGGTGGGCACGGCCAAGAGTCCGGTTTCGCCGTTCGGCGAAGAGGAGTTGGTATAGCCGTGCACCGTGCAGAACTCGCCGGGGGCATAGGTACCTCGGCAAAGCGCAACTAGTGCGTCAACAACAAGAGGATGCAGTCCGAGGTAGGACAAGGGCTCGGTCAGTGCAATGCGTCGTGACACGCGACCATGCTCGGCGGTCACGCCATCGAGCACGAGTGCATCGCTCTGGATCGTGTAGAGCATGCTGCCCCGCACGATCCCCGCTTGCGTGACCCGCACGAAGGCATCCCGCGGTCGCGACGCGGCATCGAGCGACATCGACACATCACGCCAGAGATCGATGTCACCCATACGGCAGAGCGCGCGCAGCGTGCGCCCGCCATCGCCATGACCAATCATCTGAAACCACTCCCGGCCAGTCTCGCCGTCCGGTCCGCGGTACTGGATGGTTCCGGAGTAATGTTTTGCGGACGGTGGTTGCCGCATGGATGCCGAGCTTGCCACGATTTCTTGTTTGTGACTGCAGCGGATGTCTTGAGGTACTCGGGGTTGCGGCGCAAGATTGGATTACTTCCCAGGGAGAGTTTCGATGATCGATCGCAGGGCGTTGTTGGCAGCGGTCGGCGGCAGCGCCACCGCAGTGATGACCGGCGAACTCGAGCCCGCGTCCGCGGCCGCGACTACGGCCACGACCGTGACCTCGGCAACCCTCACCAATCCGCCGTCACCTCCCGATCTTGGCTTCCTGCGTATCGAGCCGCTGGTTCATGCGGAGCGGGCGTTCGCGGTGATGACGCAGGAAAAGATCGATGCCTTCGTGGTCACACAACCCGCCAACGTTTTCTACCTCAGTAATCATTGGCCAAATCTCGATCGCATGGGGTTTCGGCATTCGGTGTTCGCGATCTATCCGCGTGATCCGAAGCGACCGGTGTCGCTGGTGATGTCCGGATTCCTGCATTACTACCGCTACGCCGATGATGTCGATCTACCAAATCGCGTGGTGTTTCCGTATACCGCGCCGGTGGATGCGTCCATCGCCGAGCCCGCCGCCGCAGCGACGCAGCTGCACCGCGTGCTCGATGAGCGCCTTATCACCGAGCGCGAGAAGCGACGGCGCGCCGTATCTGCCGCAGCCGAACCGCCCTCGGCAACGGCGGATCGCGCGCTCACCAGGGCCCTGCGGCATCTCGGACTCGAGCGCGGTCGCATCGCGATCGACGATCCAGTGATTGAGCGGCTGCTGCAGCAACGCGGCTTCGCGGGATCATTCTTCACCGCAGAGGACCACTTGCGCCGGCTTCGTCTTGCCAAGACACCGCCGGAAATTCGATTGATGCGTATCGCCGCTCAAAATAACGTTGACGCGGCAGTAGCTACCGCTCAGTCGGTGCGTTCGGCCGGCTCGACCGGGGTGTTGCGTAATCGTTTTTTCGGCGAGGCGGCGATGCGCGGCAATCGTCCGGTGTTCATCGTCATCGACGGCTCGTCATCCGAGATCGCCGATGTACCGCTGCGCGACGGCATGGCCTTCAGCATCGACTGCGTCAGTACCTTCATGCAGTACCACAGCGATTTTGCGCGCACAATCTTTGTTGGTGAGCCGCATCCGCGGATGCGACGCGGGACCACGGCTATTTTCAATGCGTGGCAGGAGATTCGCAGCCAGCTGCGCGCCGGCATGCGTTTCGTTGATGTGCAGCGTATCGGTCGCGAATCAATGAAAAAGCAGGGCGCGGACTTCACTGTCAACTTCACACCGCATAGCGTGGGACTGTTTCATTCCGATCATCCGCAGCCGAGTGTCGCCGAGGGGCGCACGGTCGAGGGCTTGATGCTTGAGAAGAACATGGTACTGAGTGTCGATTGCCCGATTCTCGACACCGGTATGGGCGGCACTTGTCATCTCGAAGATCTGATGCTGATCGGCGAGGATGGCGCGGTACCCATTCACGATGTGCCGCCCAATATTTTCATGGTTTGAAAGCGGACGACTGCGGGGACCGCTGTACGGTGAACGCATCGCAACTGCTCAATTACTGGTCCTGTCGTTATAAGCGGGTGACTTTCGGAATTTCGCTATCGGCAAGCCCCAGCACCGCTCGCCGACAATCCCCAAGGCCATTACCCACGACGACCGAGACACCTGAAAAGAGTGCGGCGCCGAGTTCACCGAAGCGCTTTGACCCCGCGTGATCAAGCGTTCATGATAGGTGCTCGTCGGAGGACCCGTCATGAAAAAATGGTTTGCATTGCTGCTGGCGCTCGTCGCCCCCTTTTCTCTAGCCAACGTTGAGGTGGGCAAGGCTGCCCCCGAATTCCGCCTACAGGATCAAACCGGCGCCTGGCGATCGCTCGCCGACTACCGCGGCAAGTGGGTCGTGCTGTACTTCTATCCTAAGGATAACACCCCGGGCTGCACCACGCAGGCCTGCGAATTCCGCGACGAGATCTTCGCTTTTCGTCGTGCCAACGCGGTGATCCTCGGGATCAGCGTCGACAACGTCGACTCGAAAGAGGCTTTCGCCAAAGAGCACAGCCTACCCTTCCCGGTGCTTTCGGATGCGAGCACAGAGACCACCAAGGCCTATGGGTCGCTGACCAGCTACCCGCAGTTCAAGATGTTCAGTATCGCGCGCCGCGACACCTTCATCATCAATCCCGAAGGTCGGGTCGCGAAACGATTCGACAACGTCAACCCGAACGGACACTCCAAAATGGTGCTGGCTGAGCTCGCCGCGCTGCAGAAACGCTAACGCTGGCCGGTAAAAAGTGAAACATCCCCCCATTTTATCAGGGTGAATTCGATAACACTTTCGAGCGGGTGACCGATTAACGAGGCTCGGTAGGTCTGCCCACACCCTACTCGCAATCTCCGCACCACGGAGACGGACGTGCTCGAACTGCCTGATCTCGCCAGTAGTGACCGGCATGCGCGCGGCCTGCGGCGTAATCTCGAGCGCAGAACCCGCGGCTGACGCCTGAGCCACCGGCTCGTGTGCTGTCCCCGCAAGTTCGGGCCGCGGGTGCTGATGGTTCACGAGCTGCTCTATTCGACCCTCAGCCTCGGTCGCGCAATGCTACTCGAGCATAATAAGAGATTCGCCATGTTGGTCTGCGGCGAATTGAATGCTGATGGGCTGTATCAGTTACGCGGTCAAGGGTTACGCAAACAGAATCATTTGAGATGCTCGATGAGAGATATGACTTTCTGCGGCTCGCAACGACTCTCTATCTAGGAGCGACTGATTAAAGAACTGCGCTTCGAGGGGTACACGCTTATCACCACCGTCGTCGATTTGGTCCGTTTGCTGGTCGACAAAGTGGGAATCGACGACAGCAAAGCGGTTGAGCAGTGGCTAACTTGGCGGCGCCACGGCAATGCATGGTTCGCGCTCGAATATGGCCTGGTCGCGGGTGACATCCCGCGTTACGGCAAGGTGGTGCTGTGCACCATCATACCGCTCGCCAGCCTGCATTCGGCGCGTTTCTTTGAGTGATAGGTGATGCGCGCGGTGGGGCGGCTAGTGTCGGTGTCGTCGCCTAAGCCTTTGTGCGAGGACTCATCGAGTGGGAAAACTGTAGCTACCACCTCGCGCCATTTGACGGCCCGCGTCTGGTGGTCATGCAGTCCCGTAATGTCGATGACCTAAATCTCGTCACCGAACTTGCGCGAGAGCTCCACCGACGTTAGCTCCTCGGCAACAGCGTTCTTCGGCAAAAAGCCAGCAGCAACTCCACATCGTTGAGGCCTTCGCCCAGAAAAGTTCGACCGTCGATGAATTTATTGAAGTGCAATTCGGTTTCCCACGATATCTCCCTCTCGAGCAACCGGCGTATGCGGGTAACCATCGGTCTGGTACGTACCGACTCGGCTTGTGCAACGATTATCAAAATCTGGTCGGCTTCGAACACGAGCTTGACATCCCACAATCGCTCGAATCCTCGCGCGGTCGCGTGCAGGGCTTCGTGATTGGTTTTTACGGCTACAGGACATGCTGATGGATAGCCGGACCCACTTCGGCAAGATTAGTGCCCGCGGTGTATATCCGAAAGACAGTACGCTGCACCTCGAGAGCCGTTCGACGGGTGCGTCACCCCCCGGTAGCGGATATACTTCCCGGCCATTTTTTAACCGCGCCCGGAAAATCGCCGTGAGAAAGCAGGACTCCCAGTTTTTCAATACCTTCAGCCTCGTGCTCGGCATCCTTCTCGTCATCTCCATCCTGCTGTTCGCCTTGGCGCGGAGCGTGGGTAAGAACACCCAAGCGGCGCATGTGCTTGCCGACCCTCGGTACCTGGCCGAAGTCGAAAGTAACCTGACCACCGGCCGTGTTGCAGTTGCCGGGCGTGACAACTCGGCACTCGCTATCGTACCCGCAGCGGGCGCCGTCATAGCCGAACTCGCTATTCCCACCGACGGTCCCGGCGTGTACGAACAAGTGTGCGGCGCCTGTCATCTCAATGGCCTTGCTGGCGCACCCGAGTCGCGTGATCGCGCAGCTTGGGCCCCGCGGATCGCTCAAGGCAAAGACACGCTTTACAAGCACGCCATCGAGGGCTTCAGTGGCAAGCAAGGCGTGATGCCCGCAAAGGGCGGACGGGCTGACCTTTCGGACGACCTCGTCAAGGCCGCCGTCGATTACATGGTGACCAAGGCTCAATAAGGCCGCGTCAACTTAGCGCCCGAAGCATCGCCGAGGCATCAACCACATCGGGTTCGTCGATCGCAGCACTCGCTGACGCACGCTAGTCCGCATTCGTCTGCGCGACCCGAATCAACCGGTCTTACGTACTTAGGCTTTTGCCTTGCGTACTCCGGGCGGTAAGCAAGGCTGCGTTGGCGGCGGCCGTCAGTCGTATGTGGATTGCCAATGCCGGACCCAACAGCGCGGCGTTGAGACAAGCCTTTCGTTGCATTTGCCGTCGGCGCGCACTCGCAATCCGCTGACGCAAACTTTGTTCAGTGAAGAGAGAGGCCGCGCGCGCGGCAGCCTCTTAAGCGGCGTCACGCGCAGGTGCATCACCGGCATGCAGGCCCTATTTTTTCACACGGCTAATATTCTACGAGATCGGCGTTACTCGCCAAATAGAGCTCGACCCGCAAGTCCATGCGATCGAGCAAAGATCCGGACAGTCGCGAGCGGTAACGCTCGCGCGCAGCGGTAACTGAGTTCGCATAACCTGAGATAGCCCTAAGGATCAGGATTCATTGCGACGATCAACTAAAATCCTGCGGGATATTCGGTGTCCGTACCGACTCGGGAGACCGCGACGCAGCCCGTTTCGAGCGTTTCACGCAAGGCTTCGAGTACGCGCCGATCGAACTCGGGCAGCTCATCGGGAAAAAGCACGTCGCGATGCGCGAGCGTCACTTCGCCTGGATCCGCACTGGGGCCACCACCGATGATCGCATTCGCCGAGGCGTAGTTGCTGCAGCCTATTTACGTGCGGATTGGTGGTGATCTCAGGTGTGATGTGGTGGTCGGCAGACGCGGACTCGCGCTCTTCTAGCCAAGCACAGACGTCGAGCAAATCGGCGGCGAGGCCGGGAGATCAGCGCAGATTGGGCGGGTTTACCGCCGGAGTACGGGCCGATTTCCCTACGCGCCGGCAGCGGGCAAGGCCCCCTGCACCGAACGCAGATTGCCGCGAGCCCGAGTTCGTCTAGCAACTCGAGCACCGGAAGATCGTGGCGCGGAGCTAGCTGTCTGCTTGCCACTAAAATACCAACGGGGATCGCGAGATCAAATCGCCCGTAATCTTTGGAGAGATCGGCGGGTGCCAAGTTGACCGTGATGCGCTCGCCGGGAAAATCGAAACCTGAATTGACCAACGCAGTGCGTGCGCGCTCCTTACTTTCTCTGACCTCGGTGGCAGGCAAGCCGACGATATTGAAACAGGACAAAACCGCGCCGAGGCGGACTTCGACATCGACCCGAGGAGCCACGAGACCGACTTTAGCGCGACATGAGAATACGTGCGACCGACATGGCAGCGGCGCGTCAGTTGCTGCGCGGGGTGTCGACCTTCGCCTCGAGCTTAGCCTCGAGCTCGGCGAGATGTCGCTCGACGGCTTCCAGACGCGCGCGGGTACGCTCGAGAACTTTGGTCTGCGCAGTGAATTCGTCGCGGGCGAGCAACTCGAGACGCGCGAGGTTGGCCTGCAGAATGGCGCGGAAGTTCGCCTCCAGATCCTGGCGCATGTTGCGCACCGTGGGGGGCATGCTCTCGAATAACCGGCGAGCGAGCTCGTCAACACGAAAATCCATGGTGTTACCTCCGTTGTCCGCGGGCCTTGCCCTTTATTGACGCAGGGTATCGAGTAGGAAGCGCCAAAATAGTGCGTCAGCCAGTGAAAAACCCGCGAAAAACCGCCTTAACTGCCCAGTTTGGGACGCACCAAGGGTGGCATGAAATCTGCAAAATCCAAGGCGCGAGCCGGACGTTGCATAGGATACCGCGGCGGCTGGCGAGGTGCCGAGTGGCGTTAAGCGCCGGATCGACCGGATAAGTCGGCTGAGAGGGCGAAACGTGGCTTTGAAATTGGTCACCGCGATCATTCGGCCCTTCAAGCTGGACGACCTCGAGATGGCCGTCGCCCAACTTGGCGTGCAGGGAATGACTGTCAGTGAGGTCCAGGGATACGGAGCCGTGCATAGCCTTGTCGAGGTTTATCGCAGTGCGGCATACAGCATCGACTTCGTACCGCGGGTGCAGGTACAGATTGCGGTTGAGGACGGCATTGTCGAGCCGGTGATCGAAGCGATCGCCAACGTCACGCGGACCGGCAAGGCGGGAGACGGCAGGATTTTCGTGGCGGAGATCGAACAGGTTATCCGCATTCGTACTGGCGAAACAGGCGTGGCGGCAACTTAAATATCGGCGAGCAGGGAGACTCTAATGAAAACTTTGAATAGGTTCATCGAGGCCATACACAGCCTCGCGGCTGTACAGGGTGTACGGCGCAGGCTTGCCACCGCGGCGGCAGTTATCGTCGGGGCATTCGCACCGGCGCTCGCCCTGGCGCAGGATGCGCCGGTTCCCGACAAGGGCGACACGGCGTGGATGCTGGTATCGACCTTGCTCGTGGTGTTGATGATCGTCCCCGGACTCGCGCTCTTCTATGGTGGCCTCGTCCGCTCAAAGAATATTCTGTCGGTACTGATGCAGGTGATGGTTGGCTTCTCTTTGATTGTCGTGCTGTGGTGCATCTACGGTTACTCGCTCGCCTTCACCGAGGGCAGTGCCTTCCTCGGCGGGACGGCACGACTCTTCCTCGATGGCGTATGGGACCCGGTAGCAGGCACCTTTGCCTACGCCGCCACGTTCAGCAAGGGCGTGTACATTCCCGAGATCGTTTTTGTCGCTTTCCAAGCGACTTTCGCCGGCATTACTTGCGCACTCATCGTCGGCTCCTTCGCCGAGCGCATTAAGTTCTCGGCCGTACTAATCTTCATGGTGATCTGGTTCACCATTTGCTATCTGCCGATCGCGCATATGGTTTGGTTCTGGATGGGGCCCGATGCCTACACCGATGCCTCAGTCGCCGATGCGATGACTGCGAAGGCGGGGCTGCTGTGGCAGTGGGGTGCACTCGACTTTGCGGGCGGTACAGTCGTACACATCAACGCAGGTGTCGCGGGCCTTGTAGGCGCATACATGATCGGCAAGCGCGTGGGCTACGGTCGCGAGCCTATGCCGCCGCATAACCTGGTACACACCATGGTCGGCGCCTCGCTGCTATGGGTCGGCTGGTTCGGCTTCAATGCCGGCTCTGCTCTCGAAGCCGGCAACCTCGCGGCACTGGCATTCCTCAATACTTTGCTCGCGACAGCAGGCGCCGTGCTCGCCTGGTCGATCGCGGAGTGGGCACTTAAAGGTCACCCATCCATGCTCGGCGCCGCTTCAGGGGCCGTCGCGGGTCTAGTCGCTATCACGCCTGCAGCGGGTAATATCGGTATGATGGGCGCACTGATTATTGGTCTCGTCGCCGGTCTCGTCTGTCTCTGGGGTGTGACCGGTCTCAAAAAATTTCTCAAGGCGGATGACTCACTCGACGTTTTCGGCGTGCATGGTATCGGCGGTATTCTCGGCGCTCTGCTCACCGGCGTATTCAACAGTCACTCGCTCGGTGGTCCGGGCCTCGTCACTGACTGGGTCACAGTCTCAGTCGGCACGAACCCGATCGCGACGCAGGTGCTCATTCAGGCCAAGGCGGTCGGCGTCACGATCGTCTGGTCGGCAGTGACTGCCTTTATCGCCTTCAAGATCGCCGATCTATTAGTCGGTCTGCGCGTCGCCGAAGAGGATGAGCGTGAAGGCCTCGATACCAACGAGCATAACGAGCGGGCCTATTACAACTGATTTTTTTACCGCATATTCGCCCCCCGTTCCGTAAAATCTTCGGGGCGACCATCGCAAGGTGGTCGCCCTTTTTCATTGGGGTGGATTGCTCCTGATAAGATACGCGCATGCGGACAGGCTTTCTTGGTCTCGGCGCAATGGGAACTCCCATGGTGCGTAATCTTCATAAGGCGGGCTTGCTGGCCGGGGTGTGGAACCGTAGCGCCGTTAAGGCCAGCGTGCTCGCAACCGAACTCGGTTGTCAGGCCGCGGTCGATCCCGCCGCGCTCGCCACGCACTGCGAGGTGCTCATACTCTGCGTCGCGGCCGATGCCGATGTACTCGAGGTGGTTAATGCCCTTGCCGCAGGCGTACGCCCGGGCACGATCGTCATCGACTGCTCGACCGTCAGCGCGGATACCGCGCGTAGCGCCGCAGCGCGGCTCGCGACATGCGGTGCGGCCTTTCTCGATTGTCCGGTGAGTGGCGGTGTCGAGGGCGCACAAAAAGGCACGCTGGCAATCATGTGCGGCGGTAACGAGTGCGATTTCGACCGCGCTCGTCCAGTGCTCGAAGTTATCGGCAAGACGGTACGACTGTTCGGCGCGCACGGTGCAGGCCAAGCAACGAAAGCAACCAATCAGATCATGTGTGCCGGCATCATCCGTGCCGTCGGCGAAGCCATGGCTTTTGCCCGCGCGCAGCAGTTACCTCTCGAACGCGTCGTCGAAACCCTCGGTCAAGGCGCCGGCAGCTCGTGGTATTTCATCAATCGCGCACCGAACATGATCCGCGGCAGTTTTCCTGCGGGATTTCGTGTGCGTTTGCACGAGAAAGACCTGCGTATCTGCCGCGACATGGCGGCTGCGAGTGGCGTGTCACTACCGATCGTCGAAGACATGCTGCGCGAATATGCCGAACTCATTCGTCGTGGATATGGCGACGAGGATATCTCCGCGGTATTTCGTCTCAAACAAGAATTGTTTGAAAACGTACCGCTTTCTAATCCGTCCCTACCCGAAATCTTTGCTCTACTACGACGCGTGCGTACCATCGCCATGGTGGGATTGAGCGCCGACCGCTCGCGGCCGAGTAATAGCGTTGCGCGTTCTCTGCAGCGTTTCGGTTATCGGGTGATTCCAGTCACGCCATCGGCAGAAGAAATTCTCGGTGAACGCTGCGTACCCTCGCTCGATCAACTGAGCGACGCATTAAACCCTGGTGAAAGCGTCGATCTCGTCAATGTATTTCGGCGTCCGCAGTATGTGGCGGAGATCGTCGAAGACTGCATTCGGCTCGGCATGCCGGCACTGTGGTTGCAAGATGGCGTAATCGATGGGCAAGCTGTACGGCGCGCTCGTAACGCCGGACTTTTCACCGTGATGGACCGCTGTGTGTTCCGCGATCGCGCGGCTATGTCCTGACGATGGCGAATTTGCAGTTCACTAAGATGCACGGCTTGGGTAATGACTTCATAGTCATTGCTACAGACGATACCGACGCCTTGCCAACAGCAACACTCTGGCGAGCCCTTGCTGATCGTCATACCGGCATCGGCTTCGATCAGGCGCTTGTTATCCTGCCACCCCGTCAAACCGATGCAACGGCCTACTACCGTATTTTCAATGCCGACGGTAGCGAGAGCGAACAATGTGGTAACGGCGTACGGTGTGTCGCCGAATGGTTGCGTCTACAGGGGCGCACAAACGCGTCCGCACTCAAACTCGACAGTCTTGGCGGACGCGTGGAAGCTAAATTCGTCAAATCGGGTGTGGTCGCCGTAAATATGGGTGTACCGCGTTTCACGAGTCCCGGCGAATCGACGCTACAGGTCGATGAGAAAGAAATTCTGTTCACTGAGATTTCGATAGGTGTACCGCATATCGTGTTACAGGTATCGTCGGTCGATGAGGCACCGGTCAGCACACTCGGCGCGCGACTCGAATCTCACCAGAGATTCCCTCAGCGGACCAATGTGGGCTTTCTTGAAGTGATCGATCGAGCCCACGCACGCTTGCGCGTCTTTGAGCGTGGTGTCGGCGGCGAAACCAGAGCCTGCGGCACCGGAGCCTGTGCTGCCATGGCCAGTGCGCGACGGCAGGGGCTGCTGGAGGCAGAGGCCGAGATCGCGCTGCCGGGAGGCGCGCTGCAACTGCGTTGGCAGGGTGAAGGCAGCAACGTTTGGATGACAGGCCCAGCAGCCGTCGTATTCAGCGGCGAGGTTGATCTGTCGCAACTCGCCTAAGTCGAGAATTGGGAGCAACGGCCAATGGTCAGCGGTGATGACGTCGCACGATTTTTGGCGGAACATCCAGATTTTTTTGATCGATATCCGCAACTGCTCGAGCAACTTCGTGTACCACACGGTAGCAACGGTACGATATCGTTAGTCGAGCGACAGGTAAAAGCGCTGCGCGAGCGACAAGCTGTGAGCCGCGAGCGTCTTGCTGAACTCGTCCGTGTAGCGCGTAGTAACGATCTGATCGCAGAGCGAGTGCATAAGCTCACTCTACGTCTACTGCATACCCGCTCGATCGAAGAAATCTATGCGCAGGTCGACGTTTCAATGCGCGAAGACTTCGAGGTTAAGCCCTGCAAGATTCTACTGTCCGGATCGGCACTGGGCGTGGTCGAATCTTTGCTGTCTGCAGGCCGGCCACTTTGCGGCCATTTCCCTGAGGCGCAGCGTACGGCGCTATTCGGCGATGCAGGCTCGCATGTAGCTTCCATGGCATTGGTACCGATCGGCGCTGGTGCATCGCGCGGTGCACTACTACTTGGCAGTGCTGATCCGAATCGTTTCAATCCCGGCGTCAATACCGACTTCCTGGCCCGCATCGGCGAGATGATCAGCGCAGCACTGGCGCGCCACGGCGTCGAGCCGCGGGTGTGACGCCGAAGGCGCAAGGGTGGCGTGATCGCTTCGGTACCCATCTCGGTACCGAACGTCGGCTTTCCGCCCACACTGGTAGCAATTATTTACGCGAGGTCGATGCCCTCATCGCATGGTGCGACGCGAACGGTATCGAGCACTGGGAAGGCCTCGATACGCAGCATCTGCGTCTTTTTGCAGCCCGCTCGCATGCCGCCGGACTCTCACCGCGCAGCGTGCAACGGCGCCTTTCGGCAGTGCGTGCCTTTCTGCGCTACCTGCAACGCGAGCGAGTGCTCAAACACAATCCGGCTGCCGAAGTACGCGCGCCTAAAACGCGGCGCGGTCTGCCGGACACGCTCGATGTCGATCAAATGACGCGGCTCCTCAATATTCCTGGCACTGACACACTGGCCATTCGCGACCGGGCCATCATGGAGTTATTTTATTCCTCGGGGCTCAGACTATCCGAACTCATCGGTCTTGATCTCGGCGCACTCGATCTCGCCGACCGCACCGTCAGGGTAACCGGAAAAGGCAATAAAACTCGGATCTTGCCGGTCGGTCGCAAGGCCATCGAAGCCCTAGAGGCCTGGCTTGCCGCAAGAAAATACTCTGCTGCCGTCGGTGAAACTGCGCTCTTCATCGGTCGCTATGGGCGGCGTGTAGGCCAGCGCACCATACAGAATCGCGTCGCGCGCTGGGCGCGCCTTCAAGGTTTGCCCGTCCGCGTGTACCCTCACCTCTTTCGTCACTCGTTTGCCTCACACTTGCTCGAGTCCAGTCAGGACTTACGCGGTGTGCAGGAACTGCTCGGGCATGCAGACATCGCCACCACTCAGGTGTACACCCACCTTGATTTCCAACACTTAGCCCGCATCTACGACCGAGCGCATCCGCGGGCAAGGAAGAAAATATGAGTGAAATTTTCAATCCACACGGCACCACGATTCTCGGGGTGCGACGCGAGGGCGTCGTTGCCATCGGCGGTGATGGTCAAGTCACCCTCGGCACGATCGTAATGAAAGGCAATGCGCGCAAAGTACGGTCGCTCGGTCAAGGGAAAGTACTCGGCGGTTTCGCTGGCGGTACTGCCGATGCTTTTACTTTATTTGAGCGCTTCGAAGGAAAACTCGATAAGTTCGGTAATCTCACACGCGCTGCAATCGAGCTCGCTAAAGATTGGCGCTCTGATCGCTATCTGCGTCGGCTCGAGGCCTTACTACTCGTCGGCGATCCACACAAGCTGTTCGTGATTTCAGGGAATGGCGACGTAATTGAACCGGAACATGATCTGGTGGCTATCGGCTCGGGCGGCGCCTATGCGCAAGCCGCGGCGCGTGCGCTCCTCGCGAATACCGATCTGAGCGCACGCGAGATCGTCGAGAGTTCGCTTAATATCGCAGCGGATATCTGTATCTATACCAATCGAAGCCTGGTCATCGAGGAGCTGCATACGTGAGTGACGGCGCACTGAAGCCGCGACAAATCGTCGGCGAGCTCGACAAACACATCGTCGGTCAGGTAGCCGCTAAGCGCGCCGTGGCCATTGCCCTGCGTAACCGTTGGCGACGTATGCAGGTCGAAGAACGACTACGCCCAGAAATCACGCCAAAAAATATTCTAATGATCGGCCCGACCGGCTGCGGAAAAACAGAAATTGCCCGACGGCTCGCGCGACTTGCTAACGCGCCCTTCGTCAAGGTTGAAGCCACTAAGTTTACTGAGGTGGGTTACGTAGGACGTGATGTCGACTCTATCGTCAAAGAATTAGTCGATGTTTCTGTGAAGATCACGCGTGAGACGGAAATGGCGCGTGTGCGCGATCGCGCCGTCGATGCTGCCGAGGAGCGCATCCTTGAGGCGCTGCTGCCGAAGCCGAAGCTGATGGGATTCTCCACCGACGGGCCCGTACAACCTCGCGACGCTGACACCCGGCAGAAGTTTCGTAAGATGCTGCGCGAGGGTTCGCTCGATGATCGCGAGATCGAAATCGAACTGCGTACGATGGGCAGCGGGGTCGAAATCATGGCGCCGCCTGGCATGGAAGAGATGCAACAGCAGTTGCAGACCATGTTCCAAAATTTGGGTGCCGGAAAAACCCGTACGAAAAAAATGAAAGTTCGTGATGCGGCGCGTCTGCTCATCGACGAAGAAGCGGCGAAGATGCTCAATGAAGAGGAGTTACGCGCCAGCGCAGTCCGCAACGCCGAGCAAAACGGCATCGTTTTCTTGGATGAAGTCGACAAGATCTGTCGGCGACAAGATACCTATGGTGCCGATGTATCGCGCGAGGGCGTGCAGCGCGATCTGCTGCCCCTCGTCGAGGGCTGCACCGTCAACACCAAATACGGTCCAATCAAGACCGATCATGTACTGTTCATCGCCTCGGGGGCCTTCCATGTGTCCAAGCCCTCCGATCTCATCCCCGAATTACAGGGCCGGTTTCCGATTCGCGTCGAACTCGAGCCGCTGAAGGTCGAAGACTTCGTGCGTATCCTCACCGAACCTGATGCGTCGCTAACCACGCAGTACGCAGCCTTGTTACGCACCGAAGGCGTCGAGGTTGAGTTCACCGCCGAGGGCGTACGTCGCCTCGCAGAAATCGCCTTTCACGTTAACGAACGCACCGAGAACATCGGCGCGCGCAGACTGCACACGGTAATGGAGCGACTGCTGGAAAATCTTTCCTACGAGGCCAGCGAACGCTCCGGGATCACCCTTGCCATCGACGTCGCCTATGTCAACGAAAGCCTGGGCAAGCTTTCGCAAGACGAAGATTTAAGTCGCTTTATTCTGTAAGACCATTTCTCCGAGACGCTTCCGTTGAGTAAAGTCGTTTGAGCGATCTCGCGCTCGGCGTCGTCGTGTTCACGATTGCAGCGGTGCCAGCATCGTTGCTGTTACTCGTATTAGCCGATGCCATTCGACTCGAGGGCGAAGGTCGTCGACGTCGTTGGATACGAAATTGTTTGTGGGGGCTCGCTGTGCCGGCGAGTGTACCGGTCGGAGTGACAGTCTGGGGCTGGGCCGGCGCTGCACACCTCGAGCCGCTATGCCAAGCCTATGCGACACCTGACTATCGTTTCGAAAAAAAATTCAACGCGCCGCTGATTCTGCTTGAGAGCAACGGAGTACCGCCGCAACCCTGGCTGCCAGCACTACAGGCGATGTTTCCGGATCGGCTGATTACGGACGCCCAAGAAACCACCGTCGGGACCGCCACTCATGTGCTTGAGATTCGACGAGTTACGCATCATCGAAATCTTTGGTTCGATGTGCAAATGATGCGGTTTCGCTTGATCGACCGACACTGGGGTGCAGTGATCGCCGAAGCTGACGAGATTTGGGTGGACGCAGGTCGCGCAACGTACCACTGCGGGGTGATCAGCGGTCCCGTCGTTATACCTCGCGAGCGCAGCCCGTGGCCGGGCGGCGAAGGCGTCGCACGCTTCGTGGCGCAAGCCTTTAGATCATGAATCCGAGATTACGCGCTGCAAAATTATTGATACTAGGCGCAATCTTCACGAGGTCGATATCGCCGACACCGAACCAGCTTGCGAGCGTCGCTGCGTACTGATCCGCTGATATCGTTGGGATGATACGTCCACCACCGACATCCGCAGACCCACCGTTCTCCAGGAGCGGATACGCACCGTAAAAACGCCCGCCTCGAACCGCCCCACCCGCGACTATCTGTACACCGCCCCAAGCGTGATCCGATCCGTCGCCGTTAGAGGTGAGTGTACGACCGAAATCTGAATGAGTGAAAAGCGTAACGTTGTTCTCCATACCGATCTCACGTATCGAATCGTAGAACATCTTGACGGAGCTACTGATATTTGAAAGAAGGCCAGGCTGGTCGCGTACAAGATCATCGTGCTGGTCAAAACCGCCTGTCGAAACAAAGAATATTTGTCGGGAGAGTCCAAGGGTCTGCCGCACAGAAATGATCTTGGCCACCGTTCGTAACTGCTGCTGCAATGACGACAGCGTACCGGTGTTAGGCAGAGCATTGAAGCTGTAGCCATTTGCGATTGCAACAGTGACGCGATCGGCGAACTGCACGGCACGCTGCTGTACGCTTGCGTAGGCACGCTCGTACATTGAATTTGATGATGACCCCGTGGTCGCTGTCAGCACCGACTCGAAAGACTGGCGGCGTAAAGGGCCGGCGCCGGATGTCGGAAAGGCGGCGAACTGCGTCGGCCCGTTCGCACCCATCACATAGGGTTTCGCAATTTCACTGGCCTGAAAGAAAGTTTGCCCGGCCAACGATACATTGACCGACAATCCCTGATTACCGGCCTGCGCATTGAGCGCATCCGCCACTCTACCGGCCCAACCGGACTTCATCGTTGCTCGGCCACGCAGGCTGTGCCACTGATCCTGCTGATCGTTATGTGAAAACAGCTGGGGCGGTAAAGCATGCCCTGTAGTAGAAGCAGTCTGGTATTGAGTTTTTGTAGTTGGGCGAATCAACGGTCCGATGTTAGCCATCACTGCGAGCTTGCCTTGCGCGAACAAATCTCGCGCGCCGATCATGCTCGGATGAAAGCCGTACGAGGGATCTCCCGCCACCTGACCCGGCAGAGTAATCGGCAGAAGTGCAGTACGATCTACGGCAAGACTTGAGGTCGTACCGCCACCGCGCGACCGTGAATAGGCGTTGTACTCGGCTGTGCTCGATGGAACAACCATGTTCCAGGAATCGTTGCCGCCGAACATGAACAGGCAGACGAGTGCCTTATAGTCAGCGAAGCCACCCGTGCCCGTCATCTGCGCATACACCGTGCCGGCAGTACGTCCGAAGGCATAGGCCACACCGCCCGCAGCGGCAGCCTTGAGGAACTTGCGTCGGAGACGATTCATGCAGCCCTCCTCAGCTCAGCGTTGCAGCGCGAATTCGGGCGAAGTCGCCACAAAGAAAATGGCATCCGCTGTCCGAGTCGCCAGCGCTGAATTGGGGTTGGTCGCCGGCACGACGGTTCGTTCGATCTGCGCTTTAGCCTGCGCCTTCAGCGTGGCCGAGATTTGCCCCGATCCGCCTAAGAGTCGTTCAGCGACACGGTTAATGAGCCCCTCGCTGTCGTTCGCGACCGCGAGCTCCTCGCTCGTATTGATATACATAATATCGGCTGCAAGATTAGTCGCTGCGTGTGTACGAGATACAGCTTGCGTCCAGTAAAAGTTCGCGATCTGCGTATTCACATATTCCGTGGCGATCTGCATCTCGGGCGACACACGGCCGGAGTCAGCAATCTCGCCTGGCGGTGCATAAAAAGGACTGAAGAAATTGAATACCGAGGGCGAGCTGCCTTGCGCCTGACCAAAGACCGCACTCGCGCCACCCGAGAAGTTCGCGGCAACTCCCAAGCGCCCGGACCGCGAGGTAGCCTCGTAGGCGCGCCAAAATTGCGTGAGACGCAGCAGCGGCTCTTTGAGCTTGCCTGCGCTCGCAGCAGCTGTGCCACTCACGGGATTTCGCGCATCGGGGTCCAGAAGCACCGCCTTGACTACGGCTTCCAAATTACCTCGACGACCAGCGCCGTCATTATTGAATTTTTCAGCAACGCGCCGCACATAAGCGGGCGAGGGATTACTCGTCACCAGCCGCTGTATGAGTTGTTTGGCAATAAATGGTCCAACATTTGGATGATTGAAAACGTTATCGAGAGCGTCCTTGAGATCTTGCGCGCCGGATTGACCTGCCTGGATGGTCGCGTTGGGCAACGTAACACCCGGATAGTTGAGAACCAGCTTCGTACCCGTTTCGTGAAAGTCGGGGTACAGACGCATCGGGCGGACCTGATTGTAACCCGCTACGGGTGCGAGCTGCGGACGCGTGTTTCCGAAGTTACAATTGGGTAGCGTAGTTGGGCATTCCCACTTCCATCCTGTGAAGACCCTCGCAAATCCCTCGGTGACCTCTTGATTGAAGCTCGCCATGGGTTGCCCGGTTGCATCGTTACGTACCGTGCCGTCGACATTAAGCTGCACCAGACCGATGCTGAACAACTGCATCATCTCGCGCGAATAATTTTCATCAGGCCGAAGATTGGTATTGGCCACTGCACGTTGATTTCCGAGCATCGATAGATACACACCCATTGCCGGATGTAGCGTGACATTCTCAAGCAGCATACGGAAATCGCCGAAAGCACCACGTACCAGCATGTCGTGAAAATCAGCTGTGGCATTCGGCAGGTTTAGCAGTGCGCCCACCTGCGATACGACGAAGATTTCGGAGAGCGCGAAGCCGACGCGTTGGCGAAGCTGGTCCTCCCCACGCAGCGTGTTAGTGAACCATTGCGAGAGGCGATCGCCATTTAGCGACGCAATATTGAAGTTCACTGGAATCGGATCAGGGTATGCTGCCTCGACTGCTGGCAATAGCAGACTGGCCTCGCGACCAATCTGCTGATCGATCCACCTCGAGTAGGCGTTGTTGGAGTCGCCAAGCGCAATCAGTCGGTTAGCCTCGACTTCAGTGGCACCGAAGGTCGCTTGATTCAAAAACCGGAAGGCTTCGACTTTGCTGATCGGTGGCGCCATTGCTACTGGCGGCGAGGCCACGCTCGCAGAGCCTCCTCCACCGCAGGCCCCGAGCGCTGCTGTAAGAGCGCACAACAGCGCCACGACAACCCTTTTCACCACGCTCTGACGATTCATCCTTACTTTTTAAACGCCTTCCAATGGTGAAAACAAGGTATTTAACAAAAAATAACCATCGGAATCCTGTACCTGCACCGACCGGCCTTAGGAATAGTGCCTCGCGGCGAGCAGGTCCAGGCGCTGCTCAAAATCGTAGGCAGTGGGCAGCAATAGACAACCGGTAGGCAGTTCATCGACAGATACCATACGGGCCGCCATGCCGCCGATCCACACCTCGCAACGACCGCTGAGATACTCGGCAAGTTGGCGCAATTGCTCGAGGACGGGGACTTCGTTTTCCGGCATGACGAGCGATACCAGCACGACACGGGCATCGACCTCGAGAGCGAAGCGGGCAATTTCGATGGGAGGCACATCCACCCCCAGGTAGTGAGTGCGGAATCGACGCGCCGCCGCGAGCCAGCTGCACATCAAAATGCCGAGTTCATGACGCTCGCCGGACAGGGTGGCGAGGACGAGGCAGGGGCCGGTATCAGAGCGCAAATAGCCGCGCGAGACGCTGATGATAAGCCGACGGACGATGTCAGTGACCATATGCTCTTGAGCGATCGAGACATCACCCCGATGCCAACGCTCGCCGACCTCACGGACCAGCGGGACGAGCACGGTGTTGACCACTTCGTTAGGCGGCAGCAACGCAACGGCTGAAGTCAGCACCTCTTCGACGCCGGAGGGATCGGAATGCTCGGTCGCATCGATGGCGCGCTCTACGTAAGACTGCCCGCGGCTCGGTGCCGGACGGGCCTGGCCACCGGAATCGGCCACCAGTTTGGCGAGCTCATCCTCGCCGAGCCTCGCGAGGCGGCTGATGGTATGGCCCACTTCGGTTGCGGACCGCAACAAGCGCAGCCGCGCGACGTCCGCCGCCGAATAGGTCCGCCGACCGGCGGAATCCCGCTGGGGCATCACCACTTCATATCGGCGCTCCCAAGCACGCAGGGTCTCGACCGAAAGGCCGGTCGCCTGCGCCACCGCCTTGATCGTGAATTGCCCCAATGCCGATGTGACCGCGAGCCTGTTCATGGTTTGTTCAACTTCTGTCCAGCCTTGTATTGTACAACATATTGACAGAACGGCGGCCGGCTGTCACCATTGCATCTGTCGAAAGGTTGCGTACGCAGGATCGCGGTACGCGTCGAGCCAAACTAACGGAGTACTGTCATGAATCGTATTAATGCCAAGGCTTCTGTCGCCGCTGCCATCCTGGGGCTTGCTGCTGTCGCCGTCCAAGCCAGCGGAGCGGCCAACATTCTCGATGTTGCCAAAGAGAAGGGCAACTTCACCACTCTTGCTAAGGCCATCGAGGTTGCCGGCTTGCAAGACGCCCTGACCGGCAACGGTCCGGTCACGGTCTTCGCGCCGACCGACGAGGCCTTCGCCAAGCTGCCGCCGGCTCAACTCGAGGCGCTGCTGCGTCCCGAGAATAAGGGCCAGCTGGTAAAATTGCTCACCAACCACGTCGTCCCGGGCAAGGCACTCGAGACCGACGACATGAAGCGCACTCGTAGCGTCAAGACGGTCGCCGGTGAAGATGTGAAATTTGAACTCGTTCGTGGTCGGCTGCGCGTTGATGGCGCCCGCGTGACCGGCGACTTCAACGCCACCAATGGCGTTATCGTTGCGGTCGACAGCGTGCTGCTGCCGAACTAAGGCAATTCTTTCGATGGACACGGCGCCCTGTCCGGGGTGCCGTTCCGGACACGGAAGTCCGGATGCA
>Ga0194123_10002285_pt1 | contig 25478 bp, 23 predicted proteins | sample TA2MahsurfametaG_5_FD_155479 | JGI IMG/M metagenome (GOLD analysis project Ga0194123, IMG submission 155479) | Freshwater microbial communities from Lake Tanganyika, Tanzania - TA2015023 Mahale A surface | ecosystem: Environmental > Aquatic > Freshwater > Lake | place: Tanzania: Lake Tanganyika... | reverse complement strand
CATACCAACTGAGCTACTCAGCCGCGACCCAGACGGGACTTGAACCCGCGACCTCCGCCGTGACAGGGCGGCGCGCTAACCAACTGCGCTACTGGGCCTTACTTTCATAGCTAAAATTTAACTCAACTTTGACGCGTCCCCAACGGGATTTGAACCCGTGTTAACGCCGTGAAAGGGCGACGTCCTAGGCCTCTAGACGATGGGGACCTGAGGGAGAAGGGTATCGAGTAAAAGAATTAGTTCAAAACGCTATCAAAATTGACTAGATTTAGTTCATGCAATCTCTTGATGCTTCACAAATTGGCTCAATAGGCGTTGCAGCAAAAGCACTGAAAAATGGCTATCTTGTAGCATTTCCCACTGAGACAGTTTACGGACTTGGTGCTGACGCCTTGAATGCAGATGGAGTCAAAAGGATCTTTCATGTCAAGAATCGGCCTACGAATCACCCACTAATTGTTCATATTTCCTCCATTTTAAACATGACTAATTGGGCAACGAATATTCCGGATTATGCCTACCAACTAGCTAGAGATTTTTGGCCAGGACCGATGACTTTGGTTTTAAACCGTAGTGAATTAGCAGCAGATTTTGTTACGGGAGACCAAGATACTGTGGCCATAAGAGTTCCCGCCCACCCTGTAGCACTGGGGTTATTGATAAAGTTTGAATCACTAGGAGGCTTAGGCATTGCGGCCCCTAGTGCAAATAAGTTTGGGGCGCTTTCTCCAACCAATGCTACGGACGTGAAAGAAGAGCTTGGAGCTTTACTCAACCAAGATGACTTAATTTTAGTAGAGACGCAGTGCTCAATTGGAATCGAATCTACAATAATTGATTGCACGAATAAGAAACCATTAATTCTGCGCCCAGGGGCAGTTACCAAAGAATTAATTGAAGGTGCCTTGGGTTATAAAATGTCACATCAAGATAGAAGCGATCTGCGAGTTCCAGGCACCTTAAAGACTCACTATTCACCCAAAACGAAAGTAAATATTGGTTCAAACCCAAAGAAAAATGAGGGGTTCATAGCCTTATCGAGTATTGCTACTCCGAAGGGAGCAATCAGATTAGCCGCACCTGAAAATGCTAAATCTTTTGCAAATCAACTTTATTTTTCACTTAGAAAAGCAGATCACTTAAATTTGAAATCTGTATTCATAGTACCTCCACAAGGTGATGGAATTTCGGTAGCAATTAGGGATAGAATAGACAAAATGCTGGCAAATCATAAATAAATCAACTAATATTAAGAGTTAAAAAATTTAAAATATGAAACTTTCAAGAATCGCTTTTGTACTCTCTTCAAGATTTCCAACGGAAAAAGCTTACGGAGTAACTACTAGGGAATCAGTGTTAGCTCTACAAGATAAACATTTTACGGTTAGAGTTTTTGCCAGGTCTAGTGATTACATGGATGCCGGCCATAATGAAATTAAGGATTTAATCATCCCGCATTCCGAAAATTTCTTGATTAGCAAACTCCTAAATTCTGCTAGTAAAGGATCTGGGCTAAGCGCAAAAATTCAATGGAGATTAGGTTCACTTTTAAATTTGAATAAAAATCTAGCTACCATTGTTTTATTCGGGCCAGATATTATATGGACACGCGAAATAGAAATTGTAGATAGAATAATATCTAAACTCCCTAAAGTAAAAATCTTATTGGAAGTCCATACTAAACCAAATAGAAAGAAATTTTCAAAAGTCCTAAAATATAGATCCCAAATACTTTTTTGCCCTATTAATGAGAACATTAAAATAAACTTAGAGACTCTTGTGAATAAAGTTGCAAATATTCAAATTGCTCCAATGTCAATCAATCCGAGTTTTGTTAATACCAAGTTAGATGTTGAAAATTTTGTGCAAAATTTGACTAGAAACTCAAATAGAACAGTACAGATTGGTTATCTTGGCAAGTTCTCTCCTAACGGATATTCAAAAGGAATAGAAATATTGTTTGATTTAGCCGTTAAAATCCAAAATGAAAAACTAAATTTTAAAGTCAATTTAATTGGTGGTGAAAAAAGCGAAATAAAGAAGTATTCATTATTGAAAGATCGATTAGGACTTAGTGATAGGCATTTAACTCTTCAAGGACATGTTCCTCACTTTGAAGTACCTGCAATTTTGAGATCTATGGATGTATTGGTTTTACCAAGTCCTGAGAGTAGTAGATATAGTGGTACTCCATTAAAATTATATGAATATTTTGTCAGCGGGAGAATTGTAATGCTAGCTGACGAGGTGTTCATTAATCAATCCGAAATTAGAACTATGACAGAGTGGATATTTAAACCTAATGATATTGAAGACTTGTTTATGCAGATAAATTCTGCAATTCGTGACCCTAATTTAGCTTCAAAAATTTATAGGCTACTTGAGTTTGCTTCCAACTCAACATGGAATAAACGTACGACTGATCTGATACAAAGAATTCAATCTATTTGATTTTAATTATGCATTGCAACTCAGAAAAATCTAGAATCTCATATTCCTCTCTTTCAAGTGTTTTCATAAACGCTCGGTATTCGTGAAGTTTCCAACCCGGATAGCCATGGAATTCATCGAACAAAATAATTGAACCACTTTGTAGTAAAGGCTTGAGTTTATCAAGGCAATACTTAGTAGATGAGTAAATATCTAGATCCATATGAACGAAAGATATTTTAAATGGGTGTCGAGAAATAAATTCTGCTAAGGTATCGTCAACTCGACCGACGATTAACTCCACATTGCTTAAGTCTTTAATCTCTTCTGGGATCTGTCCATTTAAATTTAGAGACCCTTTTGTGCATACTGATAACTCCAATTTTCTTCAAGTCCTAGAAAGGAGTCAAAGCCGTAAATATATTTAAGTTTCTTGGAAAAAATTTTTAGTGAACCACCATTGTGAACCCCAACTTCTAAGTCCATACCTTTTGGCTTCTCATCAAAGAGAGCGAACAAGTAAGTGTAAAGATCTGGCCTAGAGAAGAAAAGCTGCGCTCTGTCAAGATATACATTAATCATTTCAGCCGAGCTACGGTGTGCACTTGCTATTAGGGCATCATTTACGGAACCTCCCGATACGATTAACTTTGCAATGTGTTCTGAAGCTTTTTTGGTAAATATCCAACCTATTCGGTTTAGTCTTAGCCTAAGATTAAACATCATTAAGCACTAATTGATTTATATGGATTATTGTCAAGCTTAAAACACAAGTTACTCGAAAAATTAGATTCATATCTAAAGCTAAAAACCTTCCCTAATTGCTTTTTTGTTTACCGAAAGCAGTACTAGATTTTCTGGATCTGGTATACTTTTGTCATAGCATTTTGGATTGTTTCCAGGAGCTTCCATATTTTTCTCAAGAATTACTTAGGGCCTTTAGCTCAGTCGGTAGAGCAACGGACTTTTAATCCGTGGGTCGTCGGTTCGATCCCGACAGGGCCCACGATAATTGCGCGAAAAAATAGTTTAAGAATATTTAATATAAGCGAAGATATTGTATGCTAGTTTATGGCTAAACGCCGAGTATCTGGCGTAGCTAAATCATTTAGATAAAAACTTACTCTATCTAGGCAAAAAATACTCTTTTTTATATCTCGACAGCAAGTGAAAAATTTCAGCCACAAGTGCTTTTGTTTAGCGCGACTGACAGCGAAGCTTCTTGTATCCCCAAACTTGTAGCGCCAGATTCTGATATTTCTTTCAAGAATACACCCTTGCGCTTATTCCATGAGTCCAAACAATGTTTAGAGTTGCAAGGAGCTTACAGTGAGCCCCTTCTCTTTAATGCATACAAAATATCAATTTTTAAAATTGAACTAGGCGAATATACATAACCCTCATTAATTTTTTTGAGTCAATCCATCTGCTCGAAATATTGTGGCGCGATATCTGATGAATGTGCAAAATCAATTAGAAGTGAATCTTTTGCAAAATCCTGAAATGCTTTACTTGGTATTATTTTATCCCTCTTCTCATAACAATCCAAAAAATTTTGAGTTACTTTAATAAGTAGTTCTTTTGAGTTTTTATGTGCAGTAAATGTGTTTCCTGTTTTATCTACCCATGGCTTTATTCTATAAAAAAGTTCTTTTGTGATCATCTCTTTGGTAGCTTTTTTACCATTTTGGTCTCTCCAGACCCGAGGGAGAATTAGCGAATTCGCATGAAATTGACCAACTGGAATATTGTTGAAAATTAAATTCTTTTTATTGAAAAGACCCACCAAGGCTTGAGCGCCCGAGGGGTCTCCTAGGCAAAAAGAAGAATTTTTTATTGCAACGAGTTGGAATAATTTTGAATTGAAATTATAGTTGAGGCTAGTCAATATTTTAATTTTCTTTGAATCTATTATTGATTTGTGATTATCAAAATTAATATCACCGATTATGTTAATGATAAAATTTTGATCATTTAACAATTTGATTATCTCTGTGTAGCCATCTAAACCTACTCCGTGATGTGGTTTGTGGTAGTTATCTTGCCTTAAAATTAATGTGCATATTTTACTGTCCAATCCGTTTGCTAGTCGTTTAATTCTAGTCAAATACATATCTTCAAAATTAGTAAACTTCTTATGATATGTAAGTTCAATCAAATTACTTAACTGCCAATAGATTTGAGTAGAGGCTCCATTCGAATTTTCACTTTTTAAGTATAAGCGTTTAGCTAAAGATAATATTTCGTCAGATCTTTCTTTCGAGATACTGAATCTACTGGAAAGATTTTTAGAAGTTGCACTATCAATAGTGTTTGTGAATTCGCTACATTGAATTTTATTTTTATTCAATCTGGACAGAAGCGCACTAGAGTTTAACTGATTTATAGTTATTGGTCCCACGATTTTTCGTAAGTTAATATTTTTTGATTTAGACACTGTTGGTAATCTAAAATGAATTAAATTATAACTGGAGATTAGTTGTTTAAACTCATAGTTTCTCTCCCTTTTATTACCTATTGAAATGCACAGCGAATATCTTGGATTGGCTGTAAAGTAATTACATACATCTGCAATAGAATGACCAAAAGCATAGTAATTAACAAATATACTTGTGGTTGTTTTGAACTTTGATAAGTTTAACAAGATTAATATTTGTAGGACTATAAAAACATAAATCTTGACAAGAAATATCCAAATGAGCATGAACCTCTCTGATTTTTCTGTACCTGGCGGGCAAATATTACTCGGTGGTACAATTTGGCATGATTTTGTGGCGATAACTATGAGGGTAGTGCAGCCAAATTTTAACCGCACCACATTTAGAGCTCAAGGGCCAGGGCGCGTTGAGCGTTCTACAGGTTTGCCAGGCAGGTTGTTTTCTGATCGAGGGCGACATTTACCCCCTTTTGGTGTCTTACTAGATTAGAGGGGTCAAGACGTTGGCTCATCTAAAGGTGGGAAATCATAGTGTCACTTCGTAAGAAGGCTCAGGCCCCAGCGAATGTTGCTGCGTGGTCTGTTTCTGATTTATCCACACTATATACCCAAAACCGCTCATCACTTATCGCTCAAGCCCGCCGAATTCTTCGAAGCGAATCTGATGCAGCAGAGGTTGTTCAGGATGCCTTCCTCAAATTCATCTTGGCAGCCCCGGAGCTAGATACAGCAGATCGTGCCATAGCATATCTGCGCACCACAGTTAACAATCTGTGCCTCAATGTAATTCGAGCGACAGGTTCTCGCCCTAACCTAGTTGCACTTGATTCAGATACATCTCAAGAGCGCCTTGCTGAGATCGCAGCAGAGAATCACATCTCAATGGACGCAACACTGGCTGCAGCAGAGGATGCTTCAATAATTCGCGAAGCACTATCTAGGCTTTCAGAGACGCAACGAACAGCTCTTGTTATGTGGGAGATTGAGGGTCGTACAACTAAAGAAATCGCAACAGCAATTGGTACTAGTGAAAAAAATGTTCGTCATATTGTGCGACGTGCCCGTGCTTCATTTATTCGTGTCCTTACTGATTGGGTTGTTGATGAGAAAACTGGCTCTACTGCACTTGACGCACTTTCTGGAACTTACAAGAAAGCAGCCGAACTTGCTAAGAAATCTTCGAAGGTTGCTCTTTCTTTGCTCATCGTAATGGTGGCATTCTTAGGGTTTAATTCTGTAACTGGCTCAGAGTTTAGTACACCAACTGTTATTGCAACCGCTGAGCAAGCGGTGCCATCCACAGTCGACCCCGAATCAAATAACGACGTAACACAATCTGCCACAGAAGATAATCTCTCTGCACAAAGAATGATTCAAGACAACTCAGCTATTAACTTCCGCGTATCTAAATCCTTATTTGCTGGCCTTTCAAGAGATGGTTTGCCAACAGGCTTTACACTTTCAGATTCAGTTGGTGAGGTTGGCCCATTTGAATTATTTAATCAATCGACGATAATTAATCCAGATGGTTATGTTTTAGTTTCATATGTTCAGTCATATGGCGATGATGTTCTAAATCTCTTGATGTCTCAATCTATAACAGTTGATGGTTCAGGCACCTCATACCACGCAAGTCCATCAATCACAGTGGCTGGGTCCTGGTTCCCTATGTTTCAAAGTGGAGCCGCCTCATCAATTTCCCGTCTTTCCAACGGAAATTACCTTTTAACTGCCACCCTATATATAGACTCCACCATCGAATCATCCCTATTTGTGCCTGCTACTAGTGGGTTAGATGTTGATGCAATTCCAAATGAGATAACTACCCGTATAATTTTGAACTCTGACAAGAACTCAATTCTTGCTCAGGCGATCACTGTCAGTGCCAAAGGTGTCAGGTAAATGACACCTAACAAATAGGTTTCTCCTGTGGTCCGGATATCGCAGGGGGAAAGAGATGCGTCAGCACGTGCGACTCATCTCGAAGCCGCTACTAGGAAATTCCTGGTAACGACTAACGAAAGGAAACAAATGTCTACAAAGACAAACTTCAAGCGCATTGCGCTTGTTGCTGTTGCCTCGCTTGGATTAGGAATTTTAAGTTCAATTCCTTCACAAGCTGCAGGTAACTCAGATTCGCTTACTACGGCAGCCGGTACACAAAATACTGTTGCTGCAGGAGGAAGCTTTTTAGCAGACAGTGCAACTGCTGCCACTGCTACATTCACGTATATATCAGGTGCTGCTATTGATACTTACACTTTAAGGGTGTCCTTAAAGTCAAGTCCATCAGGTAATGCTGCGCTACCATATATAATGTATGAAACAGCAACAGTTGGTGGTGTTGCAGCTACAGCTACAACTTCACCAGTTGATTCTGATGCTATTAACGTTTCAACCGCGACCGGCACATCAAATATTGTTGCAGCTAAACAATATGAAACATTCACTGCTAATTCTGATGTTCATATCGGAAGCAGGAACTCTGCTCAGCAAAGAGTTACAGTTACTCTCAGGGTACTAATAAATAACCCAACTATTGCTGGTACTTATGTAGCAAACATTACATCTGATCCAACTGGTGGTACCCATGCTTTGGCTGGTGCCAACGCGGGTTCAGACTCCGTAACCACAGCGGGTGTTGATGTAACTATTACTGTCTCTGGTGTCAATAGTGCAGCATCTGTTGCTTATTCCAAATCTCAGATGACTCAGGGTGCAACATACGCTGGAGTAGCGGGTGCTACATCGGTTGATTCAACTGTTTCGGTTGCAGCCACTGCTTCGACGACTGCAAAGGCCACAATCCGAGTAGTGCTTAAAAACTCAGATGATTCGGCTACTTATGCAGACGAGTCAATCACTGTTACAACAACTGTTGGAACAATTGGTAAATTGTCCGTCGGATCAGTTGGCAAGAGTGCTCTTTTCAGCCATGATACTGGAGCAAACGGAACAACTTTCGGAATTTACGCTGATGGTACAGCTGGAACTGCAACCATTACAATATCTACACCAAGCGTAACCTTCCCAAGTAGGACTGTGACCTTCTATAGTACGACAGTCGCCAAAATAGTCGCTACTAAAGTTGCAAATACGATGTCACTTGGTTCAAATGATCAGGTTGTACTAGGAAAAGCAACTGATGCGAGTGGTTTCGTAGTAGGCACTAGCACATCTGTGTATGCATACTCAAGCAACACTGCAATAATCTCAGATTCCGGAACTGCGTGTACTTATGATTCCACTTATTTAATACATAAGTGCGCGTTGACTGGTGTAGCTGCTGGAACTGCAACTATCACCTTGCGTAATTCTGGTACTGCTGGAGCAGCTTCAACAGTTAGCTCTACTGAGGCAATTTCAGTAACAGTCCGATCAACCTCTGCAGCTACCTTGAAAATGGAGTTTGATAAGGCCACTTACAATCCAGGGGAAAAGGGTTACTTGAAGGTTTGGGCACTTGACTCAGCAGGACTTCCTGTAGGCGCTCAGACAATCTCAACCCTCGTAAATGCTGCCGGTATGTCAACCAATATAGCTTTTGGTAACACTGGCGGAACTGCAGCGATTCCAAATACAACAACTTCATATACGTTAAGAGCTCAAACCCCACTATTGGGTGATGCAATTACGTCATTGGAGCCAATGGCAGTTTTGACTGTTTACATGCCGACAACTGGAGGCACAGTTGAAGTCAAAGCTACTGCAGGTGGTTCATTACCTGCCGCTGCGCAAGCTACTACTGTTTCAGTAAAGGCTACAGTAGCGGATAATGCCAGTACTCAAGCTGCTGCTGCACTTGCTGCAGTAAATGCACTTGCTGCAACAGTGGCATCATTAAGGACCTTGATCACTACACTTACAAACTTGGTCCTAAAGATTCAGAAAAAAGTAAAGGCATAATTTACTTTAACCTGAACTAAAGTAGGCCCAACTTCTTTCTATGAAGTTGGGCCTACTTATTTTATGTAGTAGATTTAGAGGGTGAAAAAAAGACAAATAAATAGCAATACAAAAGTATCTAATGTGGCAACAATCGGCGTAGTTTTAATAACTTTATATTTCAACCCAAGTTTGCAAGACCCTTTCAACTCACCTAAATTCTGGCTTCTCATAATATTGTCAAGTATTTTGCTAGGCTTCTATTTTTTTGATTTACTAGGTAAAAATGATAAACCTGGGTTATTTGTACCTAAATTAGTGGGCGTGTTTCTACTCAGTGGATTAGTTTCAGCTGTTTTGTCCGATAGTAGAACAGTATCGTTTTTTGGTGACACTATGAGAAAAAACGGGTTCATTTCATATTTGTGTTTGTCTATAGTAATGCTTGCTGTGGCTAACAATTGTAACTTCGCAACTGTCGGCCAATTAAGTAAATATATATTGATTGTGACCAGTATATTAATTGTGTATGGCTACCTACAAAGAATCAATAGGGATTTTGTAGCATGGAATAATCCCTATAATTCTGTAATACTAACCACTGGAAACCCTAATTTCTCGTCCGCAGTATTAGCCATATGTGGAGCTTTTTTATCGGTATACATCTTTGCATTAAAATATAAATCTTACCAAATTTTTTGTTTGATTATAATCATTGGCACAATCGTGACAATTAATGCAACAAATTCGAGACAAGGATTGCTTGCATACGTTGCTACAATTTTGATCAGTGTATATTTTGTTTTACAAAGAAAATTTGGTCGTCTGAGCTATTTATATTTACTAGGTCTAGTTCTCGTCTTTTTTATAGCAATACTAGGTAGCCAAAAAATTGGACCTTTGCAAAGTTTAATGTATAAAGATTCGCTAAACGCTAGAGAATTTTATTGGTTTGCGGCATTTAAAATGTTCATTAATCACCCAATATTTGGAGTTGGGTTAGACAATTATGGAAATTACTTCAATTTATACCGCGAATTAGATTATGTGAAAAAGTATGGGTTTGAAGTTACCAGTACGAATGCACACAATGTAATACTTCAACACTTTTCAACAGGTGGAGTTATTTTTGGTTCGGCCTACCTTGTTTTACACCTATACATTTTTAGAAAAGCTATCAAAAAATTAAAAATTACAACAGATGCTAAGTTCATTATAATTCTAGCGGTATTTTGCGGTTGGGTTGCATATCACCTCTTATCAATGGTCTCCATAGATAATTTAAGCGTCGCAATCTGGGGTTGGTTTCTTAGCGGCCTTTTAATTGCAGTTACTTCAGATAATTTTTCCTATTCGGAAGTAAATGGAGAATATTTAGCTAAGAAGCATAAAAAGAATTCAGAAGTTCTTCAAATTCAAGTGTCATTTTTACTTTCTGTATGTGCATTTGTTTTATGTAGCTTACTCTATCAGTCTGAGAGACTAATGTTTGAGATACGTAAATCATTTAATCCTCAAGATTCTGCAAGCAACTCACAAGTTCATAAGTTGGCGAACGAATACCTTGATATGCCTTTTACGGACGTCATTTATAAAAGCAATATTGCGATTTACCTGTCAGATTCAGGTTTTTTCACTCAGGCGGAAAGCATTCAACTGGAAACTTTGAAAAGTAATCCTAATTCTTATGAAACACTAAATGTTTTAGCAAACCTTTATGAATCCAATAAAATGTTCAATAAAGCTATAGAAATAAGGAAACGTATTGTTGATTTGAATCCTTATAATGCAAAAAATCTTTTATTTCTTGCCAAAAATTATAAACGAGAAGGTGATGCACAAAAATCAATTTTTTACTTAAATGAAATAAAGTTAATTACGGGTATTGATACATTTTACTTATCTGCTGAAAAAGAATTGAGTAAACAAAATGAGTAAGACAGTTTCAATCCTTGGACAAGGTTATGTAGGTCTTCCATTAGCAAACTTAATTGCCCAAAAGAATTTTAAAGTGTTTGGTATTGATCGCTCTAAAACCAAAGTGCGCGAATTAAATTCTGGCGTGTCTCCAATCGAAGATGTCACTGATGCACAGCTAAAATATCTTTTGGAATCTGGAAATTATCATGCAACAAATGAATATAGTTGCATCAAAGAATCACAAATAGTAATTATTTGTGTTCCCACTCCTTTAACTAGGCAAAATTTACCTGATTTAAGTTTCTTGGAGGATGCGATCAATCAACTTTCTACATATCTTAATTCTGGGTCGCTAGTGATTATCGAATCAACTGTAGCTCCTGGAACAATGCGAAATGTCGTAAACCCCATGATTCAAAAAAAAACGGGTTTGTCTGCTGGAGATTTTTATTTAGCATACTCTCCAGAGAGAATAGACCCTTTGAATAAGGATTGGACTTTAGAGAGAACACCAAAATTGCTTGCAGGGATAAGTGAGATCGCATTCCACGCTGCATATGAGTTCTATTCGAATATATTCCAAAGTCTTATCGAATGCAGTTCAGTTGAGATTGCTGAAATGGCTAAGCTATTAGAGAATAGTTTTCGACTTGTTAACATTTCATTTTTTAACGAGATTTCAATTTTGAGCAATAAAATGGGGATTGAAGTCAATGAAGTCATTAGTGCGGCCAGTACAAAACCTTACGGGTTTATGCCTTTTTATCCAGGATTGGGAGCTGGGGGTCATTGTATTCCCGTAGACCCTGTATATTTATCTAATTTTGCTAAGAGCGTGAATACGCCAACAAGTATGATTGAAGTAGCATCTAAAATAAATCAGCAGTTACCTACGCATTTTGTGTCTAGAGCTGAAGGAATACTAGATTTTTTAAATGGGAAAAGAATCCTTATTGTCGGAATTGCCTATAAGAAGAATGTATCAGACGTAAGGGAGAGCCAAGCGATTACGTTGATCGAGGCATTAAGGTCTAAGTCTGCTGAAGTGTTTTGGCATGATGACTTAGTTAAATCATGGAACAATGAAGAATCTGTGGAAGTTACCTCGGACTATGACTTAGCAATAATTGCTACTAACCATGATTACCTCAAATTAGATGCTCTCAGCAATATTCCAGTCATCGACACTAGCAAGTCAACATAAATGCGTTATTTGGTTACTGGAGGAGCTGGTTTTATTGGATCTAGTTTGGTTGAAAAACTCATAGATAGAGGTGATGAAGTTGTTGTTTTAGATGATTTATCAACAGGAGTTCGGAGTAATATTTCTAGTTACAATAAAATCCAGTTTATTCAGGGGAGTATTTTAGATAAAAATAAAGTTGAGTCAGTCATATCTGAGTGCGATTATATTTTACATCTAGCTGCTGCAGTCGGAGTATTTAATATCGTAAAAAAACCTTTACGAAGTATTTTAACAAATGTAGCAGGAGCCGAGCTAATTTTAGAGGCAGCTGATAGATACAAAAAGCCAATCTTGATGGTCTCGTCCAGCGAAATTTACGGTAAAAATCAAAAAGTTCCATTAAGCGAGGAAGATGATAGAGTGCTTGGTAGTCCATCAAAAGCACGATGGTCTTATGGTGAAGCTAAAGCAATTGATGAGAGTTTAACATTTTTTTATCATTTAGAAAATAAATTAGAGATTAAAATAGTGAGGCTTTTCAATACAGTAGGTCCGCGTCAAGTTGGGACTTACGGAATGGTTTTACCAAGATTTATTGATTCAGCTCTACAAAACAAACCGCTACAAGTCTATGGTAGTGGTCAACAAATAAGATGTTTTTGTCATATAGATGATGTGGTCAAGGCTTTATTACTAGTTGTTGATTCTAGAAAGGCTATAGGGAGTGTTTTCAATATTGGTAGTAATTATGAGATCTCAATTCTAGAGTTGGCGGAAAGAGTCATTAAAGTAACAGATTCAAAGTCTGAGATTGTAAAGGTTCCATACTCTGTTGCATATCCAGAGGGCTTCGAAGACATGTTACGAAGAGTGCCTGATATATCCAAGGTTAAAGCTGTACTTGGTTGGGAACCACAGATAGGCTTAGATCAGATAATCACAGATATAGCATCACATAGACTTAGATCGTAATTGATTTTGTTATAAGTTCCATGTCAACCGGTGGGTTTCCTTCTAAGAAACTTATTGCGCAAGAGATACCAATGAAAATTCTTTGCTTAGAAAATTCCGATGCAATTCAAATTGGCGTGATAGCAACCAAGTCAGATAGTCAAAGAAATCTACCCATAACTATACAGATCCGAATTGGTGATTGGGTTGTGTACCACGCCTGCCTTAATGGGTCAAAGCTAGAAAATGATTTATGGATCAAACGCAAGACGGCTGTAGTTAACTTAAAATACCACTCAACCATTTATGAGAGAGTTTTAGCGGAGGAGCGTGGAGTTGATTGGTGTGTGGAAAATAATTTAACTGATGAATATTATGCAATTCACGGTGGTGCTCTTCCATTGACAACTGAAGAGGCATGTAAAGGCATTTTAGTAATTAGTGGATTACCTCAAGTAGAAGATCACCTATTTGCCGTTGAGGTGTTAACGGAGTTTGTATCTCGAAAAGATAAAGAGCTTTAATGGCGCAAGTTTGGGTAGCAGGTGAGGTCTTAATTGATTTGATTCCAGAGGGAGCAGTTCGCAAACCTGTCGTTGGTGGTGGGCCCGCTAATACTGCAAAGGCCCTTGCGAAGCTTGGAATAGATACTCAATTTATCGACGCAACTTCATCTGATCAGTATGGCCAGATGGCCATTGATGAGTTGAAATCTGTGGGTGTGAAATTAGATTACATTGAGTATTCAGATATGCCAACCTCCTTAGCAATTGCTTCACTTAGCGATTCAGGATCAGCCACTTACGAGTTTGTAATTGAAAACACGGCCACCTTTGACTTTACTTTAGATTGGCTACCAAAGCCGCAAACTGATCTGCCATCACTTCTCCATATTGGAACTCTCGCGACAGTAATTGAGCCAGGAGCCTCTGCGTTGTTCAAATGGGCGCAATCTATCGCAAAGTTTGCACCAGTAGTTTTTGATCCAAATATTAGGCCAGCTGTATTGAGTGATCACAGTCAATATGTGGCACAGATTGAGCGATGGGTAGCAATTTCATCTGCTGTAAAGGTAAGTGATGAAGATATAAGTTGGCTTTATCCAGCCTTAAATATTGAACAGGTTATTAACAAGTGGCTCAAAAAAGGTCTTTCCTTGATTGTGGTTACACATGGCGACAAAGGATTAACTGGTTATCGAAAAGATGAGAAGTTAACTGTTGATGCTGTACAAGTCAAGGTTGCTGACACAGTTGGTGCTGGGGACACCGTGGGTGCTGTTTTGGTTGAAGCGATTGTTAAGTATGGTCTACCTAGTTTAATGGGTTCACGGCTTGAAACCATGCTTAAAAGGGCTGCAATGGCTGCTGCCATCACCGTCTCTAGGGTCGGTGCTAATCCGCCAACATTTCAGGAGCTTGAGTAATTGCAAAATAAGGTGGGCGTATGCGATTGCTTTATTACCTTCCTTAAACATTATGTGTGAATCTGATTTATCACCACCATGGCGAAGGTGAAGTAACACATGCTCTGCAATAGGAGGAGTTTCATCAAAATCATGGGTAGCCTTAATCAAAGCCAAAACGCTTTTCTGCTGAGATATAGAGAGGTGATTTAACTGTTGCAAGGGGTGTTAATTAATATCAGCTGTTGCTTGATTATTTTGAACTGAAAAGCGATATCCAACATTACGAACTGTTCCAATAATTGCCTCAAACTCAGCTCCTAACTTTGAACGAAGACGTCTGATATGAACATCAACTGTTCTAGTTCCACCAAAGTAGTCATATCCCCAGATCTCCTGTAGTAATTGGGATCTTGTAAACACTCTGCCTGGATGTTGGGCTAGGTACTTAAGTAATTCAAACTCTTTAAAGGTTAAATCAAGAACTCGCCCCTTTATCTTGGCGGTGTATGAGGACTCATCAATTAATACCTCACCACTTCTTATCTCACCTGCAGATGGATTACCTGCTAATCGCGCAATAGCGCTCTGGCCAATAACAATTCGAATTCGTGCATCAACCTCTGCTGGACCTGCCGTATCAAGAATTACATCATCAGTTCCCCAATCTGCATTTATTGCAGAAAGGCCCCCTTCAGTCGTAATTACCATAATCGGTACATCTACGCCAGTTGAGGTTATTAACTTGGTAAATGATTTAGCAGCTGGTAGATCGCGGCGTGAATCAATAAGTAAACAATCAACTACTGGTGGCTCAACCAATACTGAGGCCTCAATCGGCAAGATCTTCACATCATGCTGCAGTAAGCCAAGGGATGGCATCACATCAGCGCTAGCACCGCTTGAGTTTGTAAGTAGAAGTAGGCGTGCCATAAGAGTGCAAGAATACCGTTATGGAAAGTTTGCTGCCACTTCTTTTACTTATCTCACTTACCTCAGTAATTGGGCTTCTTCTTCGTGCTAAAAAGGGTGTTATTCAAAAAGGTAAAAAGGTAATAATCTCAGAGGGTGAGTTTGGTGGAAAATATGGCAGCCGGCTTACCATCTTGCAGTTTTCAACCGCCTTTTGCTCTGAGTGCCGAACTGCAAAAGCAATTGTTAACGATGTAGCTAAAGATTTTAAAGATATCGCCTATGTTGAAGTTGATGCTGAATCTAATCTTGATTTGGTTAGAAGGGTTGACATTCGCTCCACCCCAACCACCATATTTCTAGATAGCAAAGGGTTTGAGATTGCAAGGGCAAAGGGTGCGCCAAAACGTGATCAACTTATCAAGGCGATCAAAGCTATCTAGCAGTTTTGTGCAAGCACTTTGCAAGAAGTAATCGAATAAATATTATAAAATCTGATCATGTTCTTTATACAACCTGTTTACTTCACAAAGCGGCGCGTAATTGATTTCGCCCGCAATGAGGGTTGTATTTGTTGAATAAATAGTTAATTTGTATTTAGTTTTACAACATTAATTTTATTTATCTAACAAAGGAGAAAAAAGTGTCAGGTAGTATTCAAACAAAGCCTGAGCGTTTAATCGATGCCAGAGGTCCAAGATACACAGCAGCAATTACCACAATTGTGTTATCAGCAGCACTAGTTACAGAGTCCAATTTAATTATTGCATTTCAATTTGCAGTCTTTTTATCAGCTGTTTTATTTGGACTTCGAAGATCCATCTATGGCTTCATCTATCGCAACTTAATTCAGCCACGGCTTTCAGGGCCCATTCCTAGTGAAAATGAGGCAGCTCCAAGGTTTGCCCAATTAATTGGCGCACTCTTTGCTGCAACTGCTTTGCTTGGTGGCTTAACTGGAAATACAACACTCTTTCTAATTGCAACCAGTTTTGCACTAGGGGCTGCCTTTTTAAATGCTGCCTTTGGTTTTTGCTTAGGTTGCCAGTTTTACTTAATCCTCTTTCGGGTGAAATCTCGCATAACCTCACGGAGTTAGGCAGCAGACGATAGCCAGTTAGACTTATCCCATGGCTAAACCAAATGAGCTACAGGAAAAAGGGCTTCGCTTAACGCCTCAACGTGAGTTAGTGCTGCAAGCAGTAAGACAGCTCGGCCATGCAACGCCGGAAGAGGTGGCGGAGAAGGTTCGTGCGACCCACCCTGGAATAAATCTTTCAACTGTTTATCGAAACCTTGAAACGCTAGAAAATGTTGGTTTAGTGCTGCATACACATTTAGGCCATGGCGGAGCTACTTACCATGCAGCAGAAGACTTAACCCATCTGCACCTAGTCTGTTCTGAGTGCGGATCAATTGGGGATGCACCAATTGAGACAGCAGCAAACTTTGTTAATACCTTGGCAGATGATTACGGATTTAAGACAGATGTAACACACTTTGCTGTTTATGGATTGTGTAGTAAGTGCGCTAATAAAACAGGTAAGTAATGAGTGCTGTACTAGTTGAGTCAGGTCCTGATAAAGGTGCTATTTGGCACTTTGGTGAGCCAAATCAGGAGCAAAAAGTATTAGCAGCAGGTAATGCTTGGGCAGATCTATCTCACCGGGGAGTCATCTCAATCTCAGGTAAAGATCGCCTCTCCTGGCTGCATGCATTAACTACCCAGCATGTAGAAAAGTTAAAGCCTGGTAAATGGGTTGAAGCATTAATTCTTGATGTGCAGGGGCATGTAATTGATCAACTCTTTTTAGTAGATGATGGAAACACTACCTGGTTACACACTGAAAACTCTCGAACACAAGAGATTTTAGATTACTTAAATAAAATGAAATTTATGTTAGACGTTGAAATTAAAGATCAATCAAATCATTATGCAGTGCTACGAGCACCTGGTAAATCTGATTTATTGGGTGGTCCTTATGTCCTAGTTCCAAGGGGTGAGTTAAAAGATACAACTGATGCATTTAGCAAAGCCCATACCCAAGTTGGCATGTGGGCACTTGAGGCTGAGCGGGTTGCACAGGGTAGAGCTAGATTGCTATTTGAAGTAGATCATAAATCTATTCCAAATGAGTTAGGTTTTATTAACAAGGCTGTTCATATGGACAAGGGGTGCTACCGAGGGCAAGAGACGGTGGCAAAGGTATTCAACCTAGGACAACCCCCTAGGAAACTGGTAACACTTCATTTAGATGGGTCAATGGTTGCGATGCCTGAACATGGAGCAAAGGTATTTTTAGAGGATAAAGAGGTTGGCTTTATAGGAACAGTCACCCGTCACTATGAGTTAGGACCTATTGCGCTAGCTGTTATAAAACGCAATGTTCCAGTTGAAGCAAATTTGTTATCAGAATCTGTACCCGCGAAGATTAGTAACCAAATTATTTAAATCTCAATGCGGAGAATAAATCTGTCAATTGTTAACTAAATTAAGCCAGGAGTTCACCAAAATATCTACAAGACTCTTATTCTCGGCCACTAGTTTATTCCTAAGATTATAATCTGGCCCCACCTTAATAAGACTTTCAAATTCTTTCAGAAGTGAATTAGCTGAACTATTAAGATCAATTAATCTAACTCTTTTTGAATTAAACTCAGAGATTAAATCAAGAGCACCACTTGATTTAAGTGCCCATACCGGAACACCTGATATTAAAGCTTCTCTCATGACTCGACCATAGGATTCGACCGGCGCAAGGGAAGCCAGAACACCAGTGTTATTCCACATTCTTGCAAGTGATTCTTCAGACAATTGACCAAGTATTTTAAGTCTTTGTCTTGGGATAACAAGTCTAACTCTAGACAGAAACTCAGACTCTGCTTTACCGCTTCCAATAATGATGACATTAAAATCTCTAGACACATCATTCAATTTATTTATTAGATCTAGAAAATTCCAAATTCCTCGATCTTGGTGAATTCTTCCTATCAAGGCAATTGATTTAGGCCTTTGAGCAATTCTTAGGTTCTTTAAATTTAATGCCTTGATATTCATGGGCACGGGTATTATCGTAATTTTGGATTTACTTAAACTTAGGTTTTTAATTAAATTGTTTTTTTGATTCTGTCCAACCGCTCGTATTGATGTTGCTTTTGAACATGAGTATTTGGCCAGGTAGAAGCGAATTCTGTTTCTCCAATTTATTTTTCGCCACAATGGATCGGCAATATCACCATGTATTTGCATTTGAATAGGAACTTTTCTTCTAATAAGTTTGACTAGAAAAAATCCTGTCCAAAAACCCTCCCAAGGATCACTCACCACTATTAGGCTCACTTCTATCTTTTCTGTACGCAGTTTGCGGTATGCACGCAATGAAAAAATCACTGGGTTAAATGTTGGCTTTGACAAGATGTATCTATCCATAAACTTAGAATAGAAAGTTCGTTTTTCTTGATAGCTTGTGCTGCAAACCAGCAGTTTGTGTTTATCAGATTTTGAATACAAGTTTTTGGCATACTCTAAGTGTCGGTTAATAACGTCTTTACCGCCAAGAGAGATATTGCCTCTAGGATCGAGAATTAATATTGCAGAGCGTTTCATTTTTTATGAATTCCTAAGAAGCTTAATTACAAGGTTTAACTGATTTTGTTGGGAGTATTTGCTTAAGACCTTTTCTCTAGCGTGTTCACCTAATCTTTTAATCTCTGCCGGAGACCGTAACAGTGAGTTAACTGCATCTATCAGTGAACTAGGTTTGCTTACATCAACAACAATTCCATCAGTATGGTCAGAGATCACATCTAAATTTCCTTTAATATTCGAGACAATTGATGGTAACCCGCAGGCCATGGCTTGTAATAGTGAGAAAGATAATCCTTCGTAATCTGAGATCAATACAAAGACTTTACTTCGGAGGAGATAATTTATGACTTCTTGCTCCGATAATTGTCCAGTAAAAATAACATTTGAATTTAAATCACTTGCTAGTTTTTTTAAACTATTCTCCTCGGGTCCACTTCCAACTATGACTAATCTAGTCTTACTCAGAGAGTTTGCATTGATTAATTTGTCCAAGTTCTTCCATTTGACTAAACGACAAACTGAGATTAAATCAAATTCCTGGGAGTTAATCTGCGGTTTAATTGCGGAAATCCCATTAGGGATACACGAAACCTCTCTATTTACACCCCAACCTTGAATCAACTCCTTCAATTCTAAGCTTGGGCAAGTTATTTGCGAAAATCGGTTTAAGCTCCACTTTAAAAATAGTCTTTGAATTTTATGCCTAAAATTAAGCTTTGATTTATTGAACTCTTCGATGGTAAGTGATGTTTCACCACGATTGAAAGCCCTCTCCCAAACTGGATCACCAACTATCTTTGCCAATGATCTCTTACCACTACCAAGCAGTGCAATTGCAGTTTCTTGAAACAATCCATTTGAAAAGACAAATTCACTACTGTTAACCCGACTTTTAATAGAGAGCAACGTTTTTAAAAATCTAAATATTAAAAATTGATCTCTATTGATGTACTTGACCGGCCATGGCTCGGTTAATTCACTTGCAGATGAGTTTTTTAAGGTAACAACTTCTACTGATCCGCTTTGAGATTGGATCGCAGATGCGAGAGCCGGAATATACGTTGCTGGTCCACCGATTTCTGGTCTATAGATCCCCGATATCAAAAGGGTTTTCATCTAACTGATTTCACCCATTTATCCAAATTTACAGAAATTTTCTTACTTGAAGCCCATTCAATTGTTTTTGAAATACCATCTTCAAGTTTAGTGCTTGGCTTACTTCCAATTAAGTTTTGTATGTAGGAGGCATCAGACATTGTTTTACGAGCGTCATTTAAATTTGTTTCAAATTGTTCAAAACTAACCTTCTTACCTGTCAATGACCCCACTACTTCCATCAGATAATTCATTGACAACGGCCTACCTCCACCGAGATTAACAACATCTGAGAAGCCAGTCGATTTTTCTTCTAGTTCAGACATTAGGTTCATAACAGATCTGACTGCATCATCAATAAATGTGAAATCTCGCTCAATAGTACCGTCCCCAAAAAAATCAAACTGAGTTCCTGCAATCACATTTGCAATCATTCTAAAATACGCCATGTCGGGTCTACCCCAGGGGCCGTAAACAGTAAAAAACCTCAGGCCGCGCGCTTTAGTTGCACTGTTTTTAACTAAAGTCGGAGTCAGTAATTCATTTGCTAGCTTGGTGCTTCCATAGAAACTAGTAGGACGTAAATTAGTTTCAATCTCGCTATACGGAATCTTAGCCAGATCCCCATAAACACTTGATGATGATGCATATAAAAATATCGGAACTTTATTTTCAATTGTCGAAACTAGAATATTACTAAATCCAACCAAGTTGCTTTCCACATATTTACCACTCTCGCTTACACTAAGCCTAACTCCTGCTTGCGCAGCCAAATTTATAACTACTTCTGGATTTCTGGACTTGATCAAATTATCTATACTAGGTTTATCACAAATATCTAGGTTTAATACTTCTAGATTGAGTGGATTCAATAACTCTCTAACTCGGAGCTGCTTAAGACTCACATCATAATAATTTGAGAAGTTATCCACTGCTGTTACGTTATGACCAGATTCTACAAGTTGTTTACAAAGTGCACTTCCAATAAATCCAGCTGCACCGGTCAAGAGTATATTCATCGTGTGGAAAGTCTACTCGATTTATTGGAAATTAGCACAAGTTTTAATGTTCACATCAATGCCCACTACAGTAAGCATGCAGAATCTTTAAATAGTGTTTTAGAACAAAATCAAAAAAGTATTTTTCGGCGTCAAGGTGTTAAGATGAACTTAAGTAGAACAAATCCTATAGTTTACTTTATGTTGTATAAATGTATAATTACAGGATGGCGTCTTTAACTGTAATCGGTTTAATTCTGGCTTCAGTTATTTTCTCTACGCTTTTAATTTATAAAGGAATATCTGGCATTATAAGAAATCCCAAGGCAGATTCTTAGGATGACCTTTACTATTCCAGAAAATCTGCACCCAGATTTAATGCCACTTGCTTGGTTAATTGGTACATGGCGTGGAAAAGGACGTGGTGAGTACCCAAATACTCCGGGCTTTAAATTTGCCCAAGAGGTCTCTTTTAATCATGATGGTAGGGCCTTCCTAAACTATTTCTCCCGCTCTTGGATCATTGATGAAAATGATGAGATTGTTAGACCAGCAGCTTCTGAGGTTGGTTTTTGGCGGGTTAAGGAAAACAATGTGCTTGAAGTATTACTTGCCCATAACACAGGAATTGCTGAAGGTTGGGTTGGTGTTGTTAAGGGCGCCAAGATTCAACTTGAGATGGATCAAGGGTATTCATCGCCTTCTGCAAAAATAGTTACCGCAGGCTCCAGGTTGTATGGATTAGTAGAGGGTGAGTTATTCACCTCATACGACATGGCAGCACAGGGTCAAACACTGCAGGCTCATCTTTGGTCCTCACTTGAGAGACAAGCTGAAAATTAACGAAAAGTTTGCCGGAAAGATTTTAGCCAAAGTAACACGAGGTGATTTAGTTGAATCACTACACTTAGGCCACCTTATAGTTTTAAATTCAGATCGTTCAACCTATTTATCTAAAGGCTCACCTGAGTTACCAATCTATCCACGAAGCGCAATTAAGTCATTACAAGCAGCAGCTATGCTTAAGGCTGGGCTTAAAGTTGAACTAAATGAGTTAGCAATTATTTGTGCCAGCCACTCTGGTGCTCAAAACCATATTGATTTAGTGACCAAGATGCTCACCTCTAGAGATATTTCAATCTCACAACTTAAAAATGCTGTTGATAAACCATTGGGGGAGAAAGAAAAAGTCTTATGGGGTGACAAACAGGCAAGCCAATTGGCCCAAAATTGCAGCGGTAAACATGCTGGGATGCTTATCACCTGCCAGCAAAATGGCTGGGATATGAAGAGCTACCTAGATTTAGATCATCCACTTCAGGTTGCAATTAAAAATGAGATTGAAGCATTAGCTGGTGAAACGGTGAGTGCGGCAAGTATCGATGGCTGCGGGGTGCCATTATTTGCAATCTCCTTAATTGGATTAGCGAGAGCAATTTCAAATTTAGTTAAATCTGAAGATGATCTTTATCAGCAAATAGTTTCCGCCTGCACAAATTACCCTGAGTTAGTTGCTGGAGATGGTCGGTTGACCACTCGAATGATGCAGGCTGTGCCGGGCTTGTTCATGAAAGAGGGAGCAGAGGGTGTGCAGGTGTGTGCATTGCGTGATGGTAGAGTTATTGCAATAAAAATTATTGATGGCTCTTGGCGACCAGTTGCGCCAATCATTATGGAGATTTTTAAGAGGTGGGGAGTTGAGATGCCAGATGAGAGTGTGAAGATTTATGGGGGTAGCAGCGTAATTGGTGAGGTAATTGCCAATATTTGATGTACTTAACTTAAGTTAGAATTGATCATATGAAAGCCCCACGCACCTCAAAGATAGCCACCTTGATGGTTCACACCTCACCCCTTGATCAAGCAGGCACAGGGGATGCCGGTGGGATGAATGTTTATGTTGTGGAAACTGCCCAGAAGATGGCCCAAGCAGGGGTTGCTGTGGATATTTTTACTAGAGCAAATAAACCAAATCTCCCGGAGAGTATTGAGATGGCAGATGGGGTAAATGTTAAGCATTTACAGGCTGGTCCAGTAGAGGGATTTTCCAAAGAGGAGCTTCCTAGCCAATTAGGAGCCCTAAGTAGTGCTTTTATGAATTACCAAAAACAATTACCTAAGGATTATTACTCACTGCTGCACTCTCATTACTGGATATCAGGCCAATTAGGCTGGGTGGTAAGTGAGGCAACTGGAACTCCTCTAATTCACACCATGCACACCACTGCAAAGGTTAAGAATTTAAATTTGGCAGATGGTGAAAAACCAGAGCCACAGGTTAGATCTATTGGAGAAGAGCAGGTGGTAAAGGCTGCAACTGGATTAATTGCAAATACAGATGCCGAGGCTGCATCTTTAGTATCACTATATGATGCCTGTCCTGATCGAGTATTTGTTGTCGCTCCTGGTGTTGATCTGCAGAGTTTTTCACCAGCTGATGGCAAGGCTGCTGCTCGAGCGCGATTAAATATTGCACCCGATGCTATCTTGCTTACCTTTGTGGGCAGAATTCAACCTCACAAGGGTCCTGATGTTTTACTAAAAGCGGCTGTGGACATGGTCTCCCGCTCACCATATCTTCGAGCAAAACTTGCTGTAGTAATTATTGGTGGAGCCTCTGGCTACATAAATGAGTTAGAGAAGTTGAAATCTCTTGCTAAGTTTCTAAAAATTGAAGATATTACACATTTTGTCGATCCTGTATCACGTACCGTACTTCCTGATTGGTATCGAGCAACTGATTTAGTTTGCGTACCAAGTTACTCTGAATCATTTGGCTTAGTTGCCCTTGAAGCGCAAGCTTGTGGGACACCTGTTGTTGCAACAGCAATCGGTGGACTTCGCACAGCAGTCTCTGATGGAATATCTGGTTCATTAGTTGATGGCCATGATCCCAAGGCTTGGTCTGCTGTAATTTCTAGATTAATTGCAGAGCCTGCCCGCAGATTACTTTTATCCATGGGAGCTATTGAACACGCTAGTCACTTCGGCTGGGAGATGACTGCAAGGAAGACATTAGATGTTTACGACTGGGTATTAACATTAAGGGGTAAGGGTAGTAAATATAAGATTATTAATGATTAGGTTGATTAGCTAATAATTACAATTCACTTCAAATTTTAGAAATTTCTAATGATTTTGAGCAACAAAATAAACTGTTTAGACACTCCACAAAAATATTGGGTATAGTGCAACTATGGCATTGTTTTCTTTATCAATCTTTAAACTCACTCAGATTAAAAAAGTACTACTACTGCTTGAAAAAAAAGATCGATTAAGATTACTTCTAGTTTTGATCGTCAACACCATGCTTGCTTTTCTAGACCTCTTAGGTGTTGCTTTAATAGGTATGGCATCTGCTATTTTGATCCGAGGATTACAAGCTCAGGGCGCTGGCGATCAAGTATCTAGAGCTTTAGAGTTTTTAAGTTTAGAGGAATTGCCTTATAGAACTTTATTAATTTTTCTTGTGTGTAGTGCCGTTTTTTTCTTTACATTAAAAACGATCTTGTCGGTTTACTTTTTAAGAAGAATTCTTCGCTATATGAGTGTGCGTAATGCCCAGATTTCAAGTTCTTTAGTATCTAAAATGTTAAATAGACCTGTAGAAAAAATATTCAGTAAATCAATTCAGCATCAAATTTATAATGTCACCGGTGGTGTTGAGAGATTGGTAGGTGGAGTTGTTACAAATCTAGTTGTAATTGCTTCTGATTTAGTACTGCTTTTGGTGATTTTGATTGGTCTAATGTGGGTAGATCCTCTAACCTCAACTGGTACCTTTCTTGTATTTACCGCAATTGCATTTTTGCTTTACTTCTTACTTCATAAGAGAGTCACAATTTTAAACACGAAATCTGCATATCAAAGTATTTACTTTAATCAAAAGGTATCAGAAGGAATTAACTCATTTAGAGATCTATTTATAAAGGGTGGTAGAGAGTTTTATGTAAATGAGATTCGTAAAACGAAGATGCAGCTTGCTAGTTATGATGCTGAGATAAAGTTTATTCCTAATATTAGTAAGTACACTATTGAAATCTCCGTTATTTTGGGAATTGCCCTTATTTCTGGAATTCAGTTTTACTTATTTGATTCAAATAGAGCCATTGCAGTCATCTCTGTATTTTTAGCTGCTAGTACAAGAATTGCACCGGCAATAATTAGGTTGCAGCAAAATGTGATTGCAGTTAAATCAAGCCTGTCTGGTGCTAGACCTACCTTTGAGCTAATTGATGAGCTAAATGATGTAAATGAATTGGCAAAAAATGAAACTTTGATCAACACTACACATAAGGATTTCTCTCCAAAGTTGGCTTTGAATGATCTTAAATTCACCTACTCCGATTCAATCAATGAGGTGGTTACAGGGATCTCACTTAATGTAGAGGCTGGCAAATTTGTTGCATTTGTTGGCCCATCGGGTGGTGGAAAAAGTACCTTAATCGATCTAATGCTGGGACTTTTAGCACCATCTGCAGGTGTCATAACTATTTCAAACCACTTTCCTGTTGAGGCTATAAAGAAGTGGCCGGGTGCAATTGGTTATGTTCCTCAGGATGTTTTTATTGAAAACTCCACAGTTAAAGAAAATATTTGTCTTGGCTTTAATCCCGACTTAGTAGCTGATCAATTGGTTTGGGATGCGCTGCAGATGGCAGATCTAACTG